>QWCH01002359.1_pt1 | contig 23849 bp, 17 predicted proteins | sample 1972671 | NCBI WGS metagenome assembly QWCH01 (sample SAMN09866713, study PRJNA288562) | Human gut metagenome isolate term3_stool, whole genome shotgun sequencing... | isolation source: gut | host: Homo sapiens | place: USA: California
TAGGGCAAAAAAGCACCTGAATTTCCTTGGGATATTTGGAACGCCGTCCGTTTTGTTTTCAAATATTCGATTCTCCGGGAGTTAAGCTTTATCACTTTGACGGCGTTTCCGCTTTCCGGCAATCTAATTGCACGGTTTTTCAGACTGCCTGCGCACCTCGCTTCATCTGTTGTCAGTAAAGGTGATTAAAACCGTGAAAAGAGTCAATCCAAAATCGATCAAGATTTCGGACGAAATAGAAAAACGGTCAAAAAGGGGGTTATTGTATATATTCTTTTTGCAGGAGGTCCAGTTTTTCTTCTCATTGGCATATTGGCACATTCTCTTATTGGCAAATTATTTTATAGATATTAAAAAAAATCATTCATTCCTTTAGGGTATTTCCTTTCCCGTTCGCCCTTAATAATAGAAACGGAAAAAAATGGAACAAAAGTTACTACATAAAATGTTTGGCGGACAGGCTACAGATAAGGAACTGACCGTGATCCGCCAATGGGTGAGTGAATCGGCTGAAAACAGAAAGCTATTCTATAAGGAACGTACACTGTTTGACGCACTTCAGCTGAACGATTTGCAAACAACAAAAAAACAGGCCCGCAAACGATCCGTCTCCCTCTGGAAATGGACAGGAGGTGTTGCAGCCGCTATCATGGCTCTGTTCCTGTTATATAATGTACCGGTGCTGTTAAATAAGAACACCCGGCAGGAAATAGCACTCAACACGATAAAAGTACCTGCCGGACAACGGGTTGAACTGACTCTGGCAGACGGAACCCATATCTGGCTCAACGCCCGGTCCGAGTTCTCCTATCCGGCTTCGTTCAACGGCGACCGGAGAGAAGTACACCTGAAAGGGGAAGCCTTTTTTGACGTGGCAAAAAACAAAAACAAAAAGTTTATTGTCAATACCGGACGTTGCGAAGTGGAAGTATTAGGAACACAGTTTAATGTAGAGGCTTATAGTGAAAATGAATTCACGACCTCCCTCATCCGGGGAAGTGTAAAAGTCACCGACAAATCCCAACCAAACGAATCAGTTGTGTTAGAACCAAATAATGCAGTCAGGCTAAGTAATGGTAAGCTGACTGTCACTCCCATCACCGACTTCAATCCCTACACTTGGAAGGAGGGACTTATCACGTTTAAGGATATCAAATTCAAGGATCTGATGAAGGAACTCGAAAAGAACTACGGTATCCGCATCATTATCGACAATCACAAGCTCGATAATTATGCCTGCAGTGGAAAGTTCCGCATATCCGACGGGATTGAAGAGGTGTTGAGAGCCTTGCAACAAGATGCTCATTTCACATTTGAGCGAGAAAATAAAAATGAAATTCGTATTCAATAAATTATATAAAATCAATAATAGCCTATGAGTAGTTAAGAATCAGAAGTGAAGGGCAAATTATGTCCAATGTAAAAACGAAGTATTAATCTAATATCATTTATCAAACTATCACAAATATGAAAAAAAGAATCATTTGTGTATCTCGTATTTTGAAGATGACATCCCTGTTTTTCCTTTCCTGCGCCATGTGCGTACAGGCGGAAACAGTAAGCTCGCAGAGCATACGTGTCACTCTCAACAAAAACAACGTCCGGCTGGAAAACATCCTGAATGACATTGAAAGCCAGACTAATTTACTGTTCATTTACAACAAGAACGTAAATGTTAACCGAAAAGTCTCAGTGAAAGCCGAAAATACTTCTTTACAGGAAGTATTGCAAAACCTGTTTGACAACAATGTCTCTTTCAAAATCGAAGGATCGTACATTGTCCTCTCACCGGCCGGAACGACTGGAAGCCCACAACAAGCCAAACACACGGTAAAGGGTGTAGTAGAAGATGAATTAGGTCCTATTGCCGGTGCCAATGTTGTAGAAAAAGGCACTACAAACGGAACGATTACCGATATGAACGGTAATTTCTCATTGGACGTAGCTCCCAATGCAGTGTTGGTTGTTTCATACATCGGCTATAAAGACCAAGAGTTACCGGTGAACAACAAAACAACAATTAACGTAAAATTAGCTGAAGATTCACAAGCGTTGGATGAAGTTGTCGTTGTCGGCTACGGTGTCCAGAAACGTGCATCCGTAACAGGATCAGTGGCTTCCTTGCAATCGAAAGACATTGCCTCTGTCAAAACACCGAACGTTAGTAATGCTCTTGCCGGTAAGCTTCCGGGACTTCGTGCCGTACAGAGAAGCGGTGCTCCGGGTGACGACGATGCAAGCATCGATATTCGTGGTTACGGTAATGCATTGGTAATCGTCGACGGTGTGGAACGTGATTTTAAGCAGATCGACGCAAACGATATCGAGTCGATCAGTATTTTGAAGGATGCTTCTGCAGCCGTTTACGGTTTCAAGGGAGCGAACGGTGTAATCCTTGTCACGACAAAAAAAGGTGAATTGGGTAAACCGAAAATCACTTACAACGGATATGTCGGCATACAGAACATCACCCGTTATCCGGAGTATTATAACGGATACGAATATGCGACCTTGTACAACGAGGCACAGCAAAACATCGGTATCCCGGCTCCTTATTCGGATGACGACCTGGCAAAGTTTAAACAAGGTATCGGGACAACCGACTGGTATGACGAAGTGATCCGTAAAACGGCTCCGACAACCTACCACAACCTGAGTGTTTCCGGTGGTGCTGAAAAAGTAAAATACTTCTTCTCATTAGGTTTGACAGACCAGGAAGGTATTTACAAATCTAAAGCGTTCAACTTCAAGAAGTACAACGTTCGTTCCAATATCAGTGCTGAAATCGTAAAAGGTTTCACCGTAGACCTGCAGTTGAGCGGACGTCTGGACACACGTATGAAGCCGTACGAAGCTGAACCGCTAAGTCGTAGTATCCAGATGGCAAAACCGGTATTTCCTATCTATGCAAACGGAAATCCGGATTATTGGTCTAATCCGGGCGATAAAGGAAACCCAGTCCATCTATCCGACATAGACAATGTAGGTTACGACAGACGGGACCGCCGCGAGTTTAACGGGTCTATCGCCTTGAACTGGGAACTGCCTTGGGTAAAAGGTTTATCTGCAAAGGCCTTATTCTCATACGACTATAACAACAAGTACAGCCGCAAATGGTATAAAGAATATTATGAATATACCTACGATGCGATCAACGATGTATATAATGCGTCCGGTAGCCATACCATTTCGGAGTTGACAACTCAGAATGACAACTATTTCAGACCGAACGGGCAAATATCATTGAATTACCATAACTCATTCGGTAAACATGATATCGGAGCATTGGCTTTATGGGAATTCTACAATGACCGTACAGACATATTAAGTGCATACCGCCAATTCACGGTGGGCGCCATCGACCAAATCGATGCCGGAGACAAGACGAACATGAACAATGGCGGTACAGCCCGTGTTTCATCCCATGCCGGTTTAGTTGGCCGTGTCAACTACGCATACGACAATAAGTACCTGGCAGAAGTAAGTTTCCGTTACGATGGTTCTTACAAATTTGCACCGGATAACCGTTGGGGATTCTTCCCGGCTGTATCTTTGGGATGGCGTGTTTCCGAAGAAGCGTTCTTCAAGGAAGCGTTACCGATGGTCGACAACTTCAAGATCAGAGGATCATACGGTAAAGTCGGTGACGAAGGTGTGACCGGATACACTGATGATGACGAAAAAGACGGCAAATACAGAGCCTACCAATATTTGCAAGGTTACCGCTATCCATCCGGAAACTATGTTCTGGGTTCAGGCGGATTGACAAACGGGGCGAAAGACAGAGGTATGCCTAACCTGGATCTGACCTGGTATGAATCCAAGACTGCCAACGTCGGATTCGAAGCATCCATTCTTTCGGGTTTGATCAATGTCGAATTTGATTATTTCGTTCGTAAACGTTCCGGCCTTTTGACAAAGCGCCAGCTCACATTGCCGACAACATTCGGCCAGGAACTTCCGGTTGAAAACCTGAACTCGGACAAGAACCAGGGATTTGAAGTTGTAATCGGACACCGTCATAAAATAGGTGACTTCACCTATGATGTAAAGGGGAACTTCTCTACTACCCGTATTTATAACGAACATGTGGAACGTGCAGCTTCCGCCAACATGTATGACGACTGGAGAAACAACAGCAATGACCGTTATAAAGACATCCAGTGGGGTAAAGTTTGTATCGGACAGTTCCAGAGTTATGAAGAGATCCTGAACTCACCGATCCAGGATAACAATGGTAATAAATCATTGATGCCGGGTGACTTGAAGTTTGAAGACTGGAACCACGACGGTATCATCGACGGAAAAGACGACCAGCCGATCGGACACGGAAATACTCCCCGTATCTACTACGGTTTGAACCTTAACGGAGAATATAAAGGTTTCGATGTAACCCTCTTCTTCCAGGGTGGAGCAGGACATGAAGTATTCACATCCGGTGACTTTATGTCTCCGTTTATCCAGCAAGGTCTTGGTAACGGTAGCACAATTTGGTTGGACCGTTGGCATAGAGAAGATCCGTCGGATATGTTCAGCGAATGGATCCCGGGCTTTATGCCGGCACTTCGCCCGACCGGTTTCTCTTCCAATTCCGGAAACAACACCTGGACAAAGCAGAAAGCGAACTATTTGCGTCTGAAGACTGTCGAGATCGGTTACACCTTCCCGAAAAGATGGATGCAAAGAGCCGGGATCGAAAAATTGCGCGTATATGTGAACAGCTTCAATACGGCGACTTTTACCGGTCGTACCGGCATGATGAAGTATATGGACCCGGAAAACAAAGAAGGTATGTTCCGTTACTATCCTCAAATGAAAACATTTAATTTCGGTGTTAATCTAACATTCTAAAAGAAGAAACAATGAATACAACAATTATAAGAAACATTGGATGCGGATTACTTTTGTTAGGAGCGACAGCATGTGCTGACTATCTTGAAAAAGAGGCTTTCGACATCATCACTCCTGAACAGGTTTGGAAAGATCCTAAATTGATCAACGGCGTAATGGTAAACCTGTACGACAACATGAACCTGGAAGATTTCAATTACTGGCAGCGTGACGCATGGCGTCTGCAAAACGCCTCTTCCATGTCTGACGAAGCACAGGGTTCTTTCCAGAAAGACCCGATGTTCGATAATGGGAATGCGACATACACGTATGAAGATGCCCTGTTTGAACAGAAATTCTCCGATCGTTATAAATTCATACGAAACTGCAACGACTTTATCAGCCAGTTGGAAGAAGCGACGTCATTATCCGATTCAGAAAAGAAGTTACTTTTGGCAGAATCCCGCTTCATACGTGCTTTCCATTATTTCACAATGGTAAAACGTTATGGCGGTGTTCCTCTGATCACAGAACCGCAGGTGTATGACCCGAATAACCTGGAGGCATTAATGGTTCCGCGCGACAAGGAAGTGGATATCTACAACTTCATTGTGAAAGAAAGCCAGGAAGCCGCACAGGACCTTCCCGAAACAAGAGGTGCTGATGCTAAATACCGTGCCAATAAATATGTAGCGTTGGCATTGTGTTCGCGTGCAGCCTTATATGCAGGTTCAATCGCCCGTTACGGGACGGTACAGCTGGATGGCCTCGTAGGAATCCCTTCTTCCGAAGCAGACCGCTTTTTCCAAATATCTTACGATGCTTCCAAAGCGATCATCAATTCCGGTCAATATACATTGTACAACAAAAAGCCGGATAACAAAGCGCAGAACTATTGCGATATGTTCCTGAAAGGCAATGGAGACAACGGAGAATATATTTTCCAGAAACAGTATAATGTTGCCGGTGGCAAAGGACATGACTGGGACAAACGTAACGCACCGTTCTCTTATCGTGCAGGTGGTTGGGGTTGCGGTATCGCTCCGACCTTAGAAATGGTTGAAACTTACGAATATATAGATGGTTCCGAAGGTACATTGAAACTGGAAGAAAATGGCAAACCGGTCCGTTATGACAAGCCTTATGATGTCTTTACGAATAAAGATCCCCGCCTCTTCGCCTCTGTTTATATGCCAGGTTCACCCTGCCAGACTACCGAGATCGAATGGATGAGAGGTATTATCGTTTCCGATAACGAAAGATATCCGGCAACAAGCCAGCCTGACGGCGGTAACACAGTAGAAATTAACGGTGTAACATACAGCACATCCGGAAAAGACGGTGGTGCTGATGCAGGTGACGCATCCAAAACAGGCTTCTATCAGAAGAAATTCTGGGACGAAACGTTGACTGATATGAACATGGGTAAGTCAGAAACTCCCTGGCCGGTTTTCCGTTTAGGAGAATTTTACCTAAATTTGGCGGAAGCTGCGATGGAGCTGAACAATTCTTCGGAAGCGCTGGAAGCTGTCAACAAAATCCGCGAACGTGCCGGTATCGCCTTATTGTCAAGCATCAATATGGAAAAGGTACGCCACGAACGCAGAGTGGAATTGGCATTCGAAGGTCATCGTTTCTGGGATATGAAACGCTGGAGAATTGCTCATCTGGATGCAAAGCAAGGCGGATTGAATGGATTCAGAGGTACTGCCCTGTATCCTTGGCGTGATATTCGTGACGATAAATATGTATTTGAAAGAGGTTATAATTCACCCAAGCAATTGCGTATTTTCCTTGAAAAGAACTATTATACCAAGATTAATCAGGACGATATGAATTCAAATCCGAATCTGATTCAGAATCCGGGCTTTACTAATTAATCATCTAAATTAGAAATTTGATATGAAAAAGATAAGTTTATTATTGATGGCCGTTTGCTCATTATGCTTCACAAGCTGTTTGAGTGATCTGGATAATTATGATGCTCCAAACGGAGGTATCAAAGGAAAAATCCTGGATGCAGAGACCAACGAACCGATACCACTGCCGGTTCAGGGTTCTACTGGCGTTATTATTAACATGTTCGAGCAGAATACGGATGCGACACAGTCTGTCGATTTCTATGCAAAGCTGGATGGGACATATGAAAACTCAAAGCTGTTCAACTGCGATTATAAGATTATCGTAAACGGTCCGTTCGTTTCTCCGTGCGAAGAGTTTATCACGGTAAAAGGACAGACAACCCTGGATTTGAAGGCAACGCCTTATGCCAGAATCACAGCTTCGGCACAGGCTTCCGGCAAAAAGATCACCATCACTTACAAGGTGACTCCGACCAACAGCAGCTTTAACGTATCCGAAGTGTACGGCTACTGGAACTTTGCACCGGGTGTCGATAACGGAAGTGCAAACCAGGCCGGCAAGCAAACGGTCAGCGGAAACGAAGGTACTATCGTCTTCGATCTGGAGAACGATAAGAATTACCAGGACAATCTGTACAAGATACAGGGAAATGGTAATAAAATATATGTGCGCGTCGGTGCCAAGACCGAAAATGCGATCAACTATAGTACCATCATCGAAACAACTGTACAATAAATAACCTAAGGCACAGATATCCGGTTTTAACCGGATGTTTGTGCCCTTTTTATTCTTTAGAACATGAAAAGAAGTATCTTACTCATCAGTCTGGCAGTTTTACCTCTACTCGGGTATAGCCAAAATGATTTACCGGACTGGGCTTTAGGTGGGTTTGTCAGACCTGAAAAAGTCAATCCGATTATCACACCGAACCCGGCAAGCCAATTTGATTGCCCCATGCAGGGGAAAAAAATGAACTGGGAAGAAAGTGATGTGTTTAACCCGGCAGCAACCGTCAAGGACGGCAAGATCTATGTCCTTTACCGGGCGGAAGACAATTCGGCCACAGGTATCGGAAAAAGGACTTCCCGCATCGGCCTGGCTGAGTCTAAAGACGGCATTCATGTACAACGCCGGAAAACGCCAGTCATGTATCCAGATAATGATAATGCGAAAGAATTCGAATGGCCGGGAGGATGTGAAGATCCGCGCGTCACGATGACGGAAGACGGCCTGTATGTGATGGCTTACACCGCCTGGAACCGGAAAGTGCCGCGCCTTTGCATCGCCACATCCCGCGATCTGGTCAAATGGGAAAAACACGGACCGGCTTTTGCCAAAGCCTACAACGGACGTTTCAAAGACATGGCCTGCAAATCCGGCTCGATGGTAACACAGGTAAAGGACGGCAAGCAGGTATTAGCTAAAATAAACGGGAAATATTTCATGTATTGGGGAGAACAGATGGTCGCAGCAGCTACTTCAGACGACCTTGTGAACTGGACTCCGATATTGGACGAGAAGAACGAACTGGCAGCCGTCATCAGACCACGTCCGCAGTTCTTCGACAGCGCCCTGACGGAATGCGGCCCTCCCGCAGTCCTGACAGACAAAGGCATCCTGTTGCTTTACAACGGTAAAAACCAGAATAACGACAGCAAGCGCGACAAACGTTTCACGGCAGGCGCCTATTGTGCCGGCCAGATACTGACAGATCCGAAAGAACCGATGAAAGTGCTGCAACGCCTCGACGTCCCTTTCTTCCGTCCGATGGAGTCGTTTGAAAAGAGCGGTCAGTATGTCGACGGGACAGTCTTTATCGAAGGTTTGGTCTTTTTTAAAAACAAATGGTATCTCTATTACGGATGTGCAGACTCACAGGTAAGTGTAGCCGTTTATGACCCGGCAAAGAAAACACCAGGAGATCCGATTCCGAATTAAATAAGTAAATCATGAAAAGCATTATTACAGGAATATTCTTACTTCTGTCTGTCTGCTTTGTGCAGGCTCAGACACCCAATTATTATCGCAGTCCGGAAAAAATCTATCTGGACTCGAAAGACGGACATAACGGAGGCTTCAACTGGCAGATGTATAAAGCCGGAGAAGCCAAAGATCCGGCGGAGAAAATCTCACAACCGGGTTACCAGACCGGAGATTGGATGCCGGCAATCGTGCCCGGTACGGTACTGAACTCGCTCGTCCACAACAAGGTTTATCCGGAGCCCTATTACGGGATGAACAACAAATTGGATCAGAACATCATCCCGGACCTGGCAAAGGCCGGACGCGATTTCTACACCTATTGGTTCCGGACAGAGTTCGACGTACCGGAAAGCTACAAGGACAAAATCGTATGGCTCCAGGTTGACGGTATCAACTACCGCGCCGAGATTTGGGTGAACGGTTATCTGCTCGGCAATATGTCCGGAATGTTCAAACCGGACTATATCAACATCACCGACTTCGCCCGTATCGGGGGCAAGAACGCGCTGGCTATCAAAGTCTATCCGGTCGATATGCCGGGTACGATCAAGCCGAAACGCTGGGGAGCCGTCGGCGAATTTCACAACGGTGGAGACGGGAACATCGGACTGAACACCACCATGCTGATGAGTGTGGGCTGGGACTTCACGTTCAACGACGGTATCCGCGACCGCAACACCGGTATCTGGAAAAATATCAGCCTCTACGCCACAGACAAAGCAGTTCTCCGCCATCCGTTTATCAAATCGGATCTGGCAAAACCGGGATATGACCTGGCAAAAGAAACAGTCAGTGTAGAGGTTGTGAACCCGACGCAAGGGAATGTCAAATGTACCGTCAAAGGTGAAATCGCCGGTGAAAACATCACATTCAGCAAAGAATTGAATCTGTTCAGGGGCGAGACACAGACTGTCAGTTTCACCCCCGAAGAGTTCCCGCAGCTTACGATCAAGAATCCCCGCCTGTGGTGGCCGCTCTTCAAAGGGAATCCGGAACTGTATGAACTAAAGCTGACTGTAACCGTAGACGGAAAGGTTTCCGACGAGACGAAAACTCGTTTCGGTATCCGCGAAATCACTTCCGACCAGAACACGCCCGATAAGTCCCGCCAGTTCTACGTCAACGGAAAGAAACTGTTCATCCGGGGAACCAACTGGATTCCGGAAGGCATGCTCCGCACTTCAGACGAACGGACGTATGCGGAACTCCGCTACACGAAACAATCGGGTGTCAACCTGATCCGTATGTGGGGCGGCGGTATTGCCGAATCGGACTATTTCTTCCAGCTCTGCGACGAAATGGGACTGCTTGTCTGGCAGGAATTCTGGATGACAGGCGACACCAAACATCCGCAAGATAAAGATTTATACCTGAGCAATGTGGAAGCAACCGTCAAACGCCTGCGCAATCATCCTTCGCTGGCCTACTATGTTTCCTCGAACGAAAGTACGGAAATGCCGGGAGCGAAAGATATGATTATGGCGCTGGACGGCACACGTGGCTACCAGATGCAGTCGGAATGTGACGGCGTGCACGACGGCAGCCCCTACAAACAGGTTAATCCGATGCAGCACTACGAAAACACCGCTTCGGAACGCGGCAGCCGTGTCGACGGGTTCAACCCGGAATATGGCGCACCGACGATCCCGACTGTCGAAACCCTTCGGGAAGTGATGGACGAAAAGGATCTCTGGCCGATCAACAAGGAGGTCTGGGACTATCATGACGGCGGCGGTTTCCACCTGATGTCGACCATGTACACCGACTTGACCAATAACTACGGCGCTTCCTCTTCCATTGAAGAGTTTGCGACTAAAGGGCAGTTCGTTGGTGCCATGAACTCCAAATCGATCTGGGAAGTATGGAACTATAACAAGTTAGGATATGGCGACCGCTATGCATCCGGACTTCTGTTCTGGTATCATAACTGCCCCATAAGCCAGGTCTGCGCCCGTATGTGGGATTATTCGCTTGAGCCGACGGCATCGCTTTACCATACACAGAATGCACTGGAACCGCTCCATGCACAATTCGATTATCTGAAAAATACGATTTCCGTCTGCAACGACTACTACCAGGCTTTCAAGAATTATAAGGTCACAGCTGAAGTGTATGACCTCAACAGCAAGAAAGTATGGAATAAGTCGCAGGTTATCGACATACCGGAAGACGGTGTTGTAAACGACGTTTTCACGATCGACTTCCCGCAGAACATCACACAGGTTCATTTCATCAAACTACGCCTGTATAATGAAAAAGGTAAGGAAGTGGCGAACACCTTCTACTGGCGTTCCAACGACAAGTATGAAGGCCGTAAGACACTGACCGGACCGACTTCATCCGGTTTCGAGGATTTGTCGAAGCTGAAACAAGTCCAGCTGAAAACGACTTACAAGGCTTATCAGGAAGCTGACCGGCACTTTATAAAAGCAGAAATAAAGAATACCTCTTCGACGATCGCATTCTTTACTCAGCTTCAATTGCTGGATCAGAATAAAAAGCCGGTACGTCCCAGTTTCTATACCGATAACTTCTTCTCGCTCTTGCCGGGAGAAAGCCAAACGGTCATCATCGAAACGGCAACGGCCGATATGCCTTCAGAACCGCTCTTCGTCGTGAAGGGCTGGAATGTTAAGGCGGCTACTTACAAATGTAAATGATGATTTATCTGTTACTTTTGGCTTGACCCAAAAGTAACCAAAAAGTCAAGGCTTAACCGGCCGGGCTACTCCGGGTAAAGGCTACGCTGTCGCCTGCGAAACTCGCTTCGCTCAGACAGCGCAGGCTCCTGACGCTTCGCCTTTACCCTCCGCTTTACGCCCGCCCGCTTAGGCCTTTCCGAGAAAGCTCCGCTTTCTTTTGGGATGGCCGATACCGCCTGTTTCTTTACGGCCCCGTGTCAAGCATAGGAACTGTCGGTATCACAATCCTCAACAGAGCCGCCAGGCTCTACTTCCGGCCTAAGCTGGTGAGCGTTAAGCGCAGAGACCGCAGTGAGCGGCAGGAGCGTCTGCTGTTTGAGCGAAGCGAGTTTCAGACGCGACAGCGAACGAAGGGAACGGAGTAGCGAAGCAGGTTCGGCCTTGATCTTTTGGTTACTTTTGGATCAAGCCAAAAGTAACAGCTTACATTTTTTTAAATCCCCACTTGTCTTATAACTTAAATTGTTTCCGTACTTTTGCCGAAAATTTACAACTATGCCGACATTTTTCGTTGTCCTCATTAGTATTTATCTTGCTGGAAACTTATATATATTTAGAAGAGGGGCGCAGGCTTTGGTAGCTCAGCCTTTCGGTGTTAAAGTTTTGCTGGCCATACTTTTTTGGTGTGGAGCACTTTCTTTCTTCGGCAGTTTTCTGGCTCGGAACGTAAAGCTTCCGGTTGTCCTGGCCCATACATCACACGAAATCGGAACCGGCTGGCTGGTCTTCACGCTTTACATGGTGTTGTTCCTAATGGTATTCGACATATTCCGGCTTTTCAACTTCCCGTGCAAATACGGGTTCTATATTTCCTTTTTCCTAACACTTAGCCTGTTAAGCTACGGATATTATAATTATCAACATCCGAAAACGGAAGTTATCAACATGGTTATCAACAAGCGACCGGTTAATAACGAACAACCGTTGAGAGTGGTTTCCGTCAGCGATATCCACTTGGGCTACGGGACGGACAAGGAAGAACTAAAACGATATGTCGGGATGATCAATGAGCAGAAACCGGACTTGATCTTAATCGGGGGTGACTTGATCGACAACAGCGTCGTACCTCTGTATGAAGAAAAAATGATGGAAGAACTGGCAGAGCTGAAAGCCCCGCTGGGCATTTATATGGTACCCGGCAATCACGAATATATCAGCGGCATACGGAAAAGCGTACAGTTCATAAAAGAGACACCGATCCGCCTGTTGCAAGACGAAGTCGTGACGTTGCCCAACGGCATACAGATAGTCGGACGTGACGACCGCAGCAACAAATCCCGGTTATCCCTTCAGGAGTTGACGAAGAACATTGACCCGGCAAAACCTGTTATTCTTTTAGATCATCAACCATACAACCTGTCGGAAACAGAAAACGCCGGCGTCGACCTCCAGTTCAGCGGACATACGCACCGCGGACAGATATGGCCGATCAGCTTGATCACCGATCACATATTCGAACAGAGTCATGGTTACCGCCAATGGGGAAACAGCCATATTTATGTTTCCTCCGGACTGTCGCTTTGGGGGCCTCCTTTCAGGATCGGCACCGACAGTGAACTGGTCGTATTCGAGATTACCTGCAAATAGTTTACTAAATGAGAGTTTTTATTCAATCGATAGTTGCACAGATATTACTGAATCCCTACATCTTCTGGAGAGGGTATCAGGCTATTCCGCCTAAAAAGAGCTGGCGGATTCCTTACATCTTGCTTTTTGTCCTTGAATTATCACTCTTCTTCTTCGGATTTGCATTCCGCAATGTACTGCCGGACCAGGTCATGATCACGATCCAGTATATTTGCAACACTTGGTATATTGCTTCCCTCTACATCACTCTTTCCCTGCTGCTGTTGGAAGTGCTCCGGCTTAGCAACCGCTTTTTCCACTGGTTTCCCGGCTGGATCACGAGTCACTGGAAGCAAACGAAGCTGACTCTGTTTTTCGTAATTATCGCATTTGTCACCGGATTGATGTTCCATGCCTATCATGTCGTAACCCGGCCGATAGTCAAAAACGTATATATCACCCTTCCAAAAGGGAACAGTGATCGCGACAGCATGAAGATTGTCATGATGAGCGACCTGCATATCGGGGAGGTTATCGGGAAAAAACTGGTACAACGCTATGTGAAGATGAGCAACGAACAGCATCCCGATATCGTCGTCCTGGTTGGCGACATTATGGATTACGAGTCGCGTTTTGCCGAAAAAGCCCATATAGAGGACGATTTGAAGCAATTGAAAGCTCCGTTGGGGGTCTACATTGTTTATGGGAATCACGAATACCGCGCCAACCGTATGGCCAAATACCGCTGGTTGAAGAAAACGGGAGCAACGATTCTGATCGATTCTGTCGCCAGTCCGGATTCTTCGTTTTACCTGATCGGACGCGATGACTATATCAATAAGAAGAGAAAGCCGCTGCATGCGCTAATGGCCGGACTCGATACGACTAAACCGATCATTGTGTTGGACCACCAACCCTGGTCGTTTGCCGAGATGGCGATGAACGGTGTGGATTTAGGTTTGCATGGACATACGCACAACGGCCAGCTATGGCCTTATCCGCTCTTGATGAAGCTGATCTACGAATGCCCGTACGGTTACCATAAAAAAGGGCCGACGCAGTTTTACGTCTCTTCCGGCATCGGGATAGCCGGACCGCCTTATCGGGTCGGGACTGTTTCGGAAATGGTTGTCCTGCATATCAAGTTTGCCCAATAACCATCCCCCATCCACTCAATCGATCGAGATCTGTTCCACCTCCACCGAATGACTGAGAAAGACAGAAGCGGCATCTGAAAACTTGGCGGCGGATTCGGTTGTCAGAAAGCGGCATTGTCCTTGCTTCGTCAACCGCGCGTCCATTTCGGGATGGCGACACAGATAGTCCTTCAGGCTCGCAGCCACATATTCGCCTTGTGCAAACAGGGTAATACCGGAGGGCAGGAAAGCACGGATCTTATTCATCAGCAAAGGATAGTGAGTACAGCCCAAAACCAGCGTATCGATCTCCGGATCGACATACAGGATATGTTCGAGGTGTTTCCTGACGAAATAATCGGCTCCCGGTGAATCAAACTCGTTATTCTCGACCAGCGGCACCCACATCGGACAGGCTTCTCCCGTTACCGTGATATGCGGAAACATCTTCTCTATTTCCATGGAATATGAACCGGAAGAAATCGTCCCATTCGTTCCTAAAATGCCGATATGTTTACTTGTGCTAATCTGATCTATCAACTCCACCGTAGGCCGTATAACACCCAAGACACGACGGTCCGGGTCCCACAGCGGCAAGTCTTTCTGCTGGATCGTACGCAATGCCTTTGCCGATGCGGTGTTGCAAGCCAATATTACAAGTTGGCAGCCTTCATCGAAAAGCTTTTCTACCGCTTGCCGCGTGAAGCGGTAGACGACCTCAAACGAACGCGGTCCGTATGGCGTACGGGCATTATCTCCCAGATAGATGTAATCATATCCGGGCATTGCTTTCCGGATCTTGTCGAAAATGGTAAGCCCTCCGTAACCGGAGTCGAAAATACCTATTGGGCCTGGAGCTGATGAGAACATGGAAGGAATTGTAAATTATAAATTATGAATTATATAGAGACAACAAAGGATGCCTTTCATAGAGAGGCATCCTTTGTTATGTATCGTAGCTATTTAATTAGTTAATACCTAACTTAGCTTTTACAAACTGAGTAGCATCGATAGCAGAGTTTCCGCTGAAAAGCACAATCTGCGGATCCAGAATATAGGTATATCCTTTTTCAGCCCCGACCGCATCAATCGCTTTTTTCAGTTTTTCCTGAATCGGAGCAAACAATTCACCCTGCTGCTTCTGATAATCCTGCTGTGAGATCTGAACGAAGTTCTGAGTACGCTGTTGCATATCTTCCAACTCCTGCATTCTTCTCATCTTGATATTTTCTGTCAATGAATCCTGCTGGGCTATAAAATCAGCATACTTCTTATTGTATTCCTCATTCATAACTTGCATTTCATTCTTATATTTTGCTTCTAAGTCAGTCATTTTTTTCTGCATATCAGCAAATTCCGGCATAGCCTGGATCACTTCCTGTGTATTTACAACAGCGATCTTAGATTCTTGAGCGAAAAGACTCAAGGGGAGCATCATCAACAAAAAAATAATCAGTTTCTTCATTTTCCTATAAAATATTACTTGTTATTAATCATATTCACATTTACGTCTTTAAAGCGCACAAATGTAAGCATTTATTTTGAATATCCTAATTTTATCAGGACTTCATTGCTTATATCGATCTTCGGCGAAGCAAAAATGATATTCATCGACGAAGCACGGTCCATCACCATCTGATATCCTTTGTCTTCGGATATCTCCTTGACGGCATTATAGATTTCATCCTGTATCGGCTTCATCAGACTTTCACGTTTCTTATACAGTTCGCCTTCCGGACCGAAATATTTGCGTTTCAAATCCTGCGCTTCTTGTTCTTTCTTGACAATATCTTCTTCCCGTTTCGACTTCATCTCGGCAGAGAGAAAAACAAGATCACTCTGATAAGTCTTGTACATGTTCTGCGCTTCCTGCTGAATCGCATCCACTTCGTTCTGCCATTTCTTGGAGACTTGGCTCAACTGCTCATTTGTCATTTCATAAGCCGGAATATTTTTCAGGATATATTCCATATCTATTAAAGCAAACTTTTGTGCGTGTCCCGCAAATGTGCAAAGGAACAACAAACAGCTTAAGGCAATAATCTTTTTCATACACATGTCATTTATAGTTTTACCTTCTGACTGCAAAGATAAAAGAATTGAGTATTGAGAATTGAAAATTGAAAATTAATAAGAGACAATTAACAATTTAACAGACTTGAAAAGCTTAGTAAGAAAAGCCCGAACGCAAAAAAGGCAACCGGAAACGAATCCGATTGCCTTCTTTATTTAATTTTCAGTTTTCAACTTTCAACTCTCAACTTTTAACTCTTTAAAATTCCTGTCCGATAATAAAGTGGAAGTTACTACCGCCTCTCTGAGAACTTCCGTCCGGACGATCGAAACCGTAAGCCCAGTCAATACCCATCAAACCGATCATCGGGAGGAAGATACGAACACCGACACCGGCAGAACGTTTCAACTGGAACGGGTTGAAGTCTTTCAGGTCAACCCATGCATTACCGGCTTCCACGAAGACCAGACCATAGATCGTTGAGGACGGTTCCAACAGGAACGGATAGCGCAACTCCATCGACAGACGTGAATAAGCATAACCGTAAGAGTTATATCCGCCATTACCGGCAATACTACCGTTTTCATAACCTCTCAAACCGATCGTTTCGGTTGCATATGTACTGGAGTAACCACTCATACCGTCACCACCCATATAGAAGGTTTCAAACGGAGATTTCTTATACTTGTTGTAAGACCCTAAGAAACCGTATTCAACACGTGACATCAATACCGGCGTACGTTTCACTGTCAACGGAGCCAACGGAGAGAATATCTTCGCTTTGAATTTCCATTTATGATACTCAATCATGCGGAACTTGGCTTCATCCTGATCGCTCATATTCTTATAATCCTTGCCATCCCACAATGACCAAGGTGGAGTTGCCGCTACCGAGAACATGAACTGAGAACCTTTACGTGTGTACAGCGGGTTGTCGATAGAATTACGCTGCAAGTTCAGCTCCAGGTTGATGTTATGACAGTTACCATTATTTACCAGGAAGTAATCCCAATCTTTCATCATATACAACTGATAGTTCAAGGTTGCCATAAACTGGAAGTAGTCATCCGGCCAGTTCAAACGTTTACCGTAACCGGCAGAAAGTCCGAACATCATAATCGACTTATCCGGGTCGTATGCCAACTCGTAGTTGCCATAATTATAGCCATAACCATAACCGCCGTAACCGTAACCACCATATCCGCCATATCCTCCGTAGTAAGGATAACCACCGTAGCCGCCGTAGCCACCATAACCACTATTATTGCTCAGATAATTACTACTGATATCGGTCTGTTTGGAGAAATAAGCACTTACAGACAAGGTATTCGGGCGTTTTCCTCCGAACCAGGGATCCATGAATGAAATACTATAGGCCTGATAGTAACGTCCGTTGGTCTGACCGCTCAGTGTCAGCGTCTGTCCTTCACCTTGCGGGATGATACCTTTATAAGTACTTGGATTCAGCAGGTTCTTCATAGAGAAGTTCGTAAACTTCAAACTCAACTTACCGATCACACCCGTTTGTCCCCAACCAGCAGAGAACTCGATCTGGTCGTTTGCCTTGGATACCAGGTTATATTGGATATCCACCGTTCCATTGTCAGGATCGGGCAATGGTTGCGGTACCAGGTTTTCCGGGTCGAAGTGTCCCATCTGTGCAATTTCACGGGTTGAACGCATCAAGTCATCACGGCTGAACAACATACCCGGTTTCGTACGAAGCTCACGGCGAACGATATCTTCATACAAGCGGTCGTTACCATTGATGATAACACGGTTGATAGTAGCTTGCGGTCCTTCCTGGATACGGATTTCCAAAGAGATAGAGTCGTTATCGACATCCACTTCCACCGGATCGGCGCCAAAAAAGATATAACCATTGTTATAATACAGGTTAGAAACGGCATCATCGTCCGTAGTCAACCGTTCATTCAGTTTTTTCTGGTTATAAACGTCTCCCGGTTTCATACCCAATATATAACTCAACTGTTCCGCCGGGTACTTGGTATTACCGACAAAAGATATATCTTTCAGATAATACTTGTCACCTTCTTCAACCTTCAGAAATATATCTACACGTTTATCATTGTAGTTCACAACGCTGTCTTCCACCAGAACGGCGTCACGATATCCCTTTTCGTTATATTTCTCGATAATGTGTTTTTTATCGTTTTCATATTCTTCCGATGTAAACTTCTTTGTGCTGAAAGCTTCCAGAATACTGCTCTTCCAGTCATTGTAGAGACTGAACTTTTCGTTCGTCTTCTTCATCGCCTTTTTCAAGTCACGGTCAGACAAAGCACTGTTCCCTTCGAAATGAATCTGGTGGATCTTAGTCTTTTCGTTCTTATCGATATTGATATCAACGATGACTTCACCTTCGTGTGCCAAGTCGTCCTTCTGAACAATTTCGACTTCCACGTTCTTAAAACCTTTTCCATCGAAGAACTTCTTGATCAGGGTGGTAGCACGGTCGATCACGTTCGGCGTTATCTGATAGCCCTTACGCAATCCCAGACGGGCGTCCAGATCTTCGCGTTCCCCCTTCTTAATACCGTGATAGTTCACTTGTGAAACACGCGGACGTTGCTTCAACTGGATTTCCAACCAGATTTTATTATCATCGGTAATCTTAGTCGCCAAGATTTTCACGTCGGAAAACAAACCGTGTTTCCAGAAGCGCTTTACTGCTGTTGTGATTTCGCTTCCTCCGGGAACGGTGATCTCATCACCCTTCGACAAGCCGGAAAAACCGATTAACACAAAATCATCATAATTCTTAATCCCCGTCACCCGAATACTATCGATGATATACTTCTTAGGAGGTGACGAATAAGAAATGACCGGCACATCTGCCGGTTCTTCAACCTTGGTAGTGTCAGTTTCCTGAGCGAATGCCCCGCAGGCAAATCCCAGAAAAATAAAAAACAGCACTATTCTTTTGTACATATAACAGCTATTGTTTATAAGATTAATTGCTCACTTGTCTTACCGAAACGCCGTTCGCGCTGCTGGTAATACAATATAGCTCCATACAACTCTTCTTCTCTAAAATCCGGCCAATACACATCGGTAAAAAAGAATTCGGCGTACGACAACTGCCAAAGCAGGAAGTTGCTGACGCGTTGTTCCCCTCCGGTACGGATCAACAGATCCGGATCGGGTATACCTTTAGTAGTCAGGTGTTCCGAGACGACGGCCTCGGTTATATCGTTGGGGTTTATTTTCTTCTCAACAGCATCTTGCGCCAGACGTCTCACTGCTTCGGTAATTTCCCAACGGGCCGAATAGCTTAAAGCCAATATAAGCGTAGTGCCTGTATTGGCCGAAGTCTGTGCAATGCAGTCCAGCAAGGTGGCATGTGCATCTGCCGGCAGGCGGTCCAGATTGCCGATTGCCATCAACCGGACATTATTTTTCATCAAGTCGGGAGTTTCTCGGTGAATAGCCGAAACCAACAGGCTCATCAAGGCCTGGACTTCCGCCTCGGGACGATTCCAGTTTTCCGTCGAAAACGTGTACATCGTCAGATATTTCAAACCCACCGTCGTAGCAGCTTCCACGACTTTACGAACAGAGACAACGCCCTCCTGATGCCCAAAGCTGCGGTCTTTTCCCTTTGCTTTGGCCCAGCGTCCGTTGCCGTCCATAATAATCGCCACATGCTGCGGCAAGCGTTCTTTGTCTATTTGTTCAATCAACGACATAGTGTCTTCATCTGTAACTACTGTATATTATCTATATTCTTTGCATTGTTACAGGTTTTACAACGAGGGCCGAAGTCCCAGGTTACAGTAAACAATAAAAAAGAATACCAATCTTTATTCTTTAAAAAACTACCTTTCATATGGTAGGGATCATCCAGAAACGCATTGTTATCGTCCGTCACGTCCAAGCCGTCGCCAAACAACTTACGGAACGAGAACTCACATCCTAAGTTGAGCCTTTCTTTAATCTTATACTTTGCACCGACGCCCAACGGTATGTTCGGACCTGCAAAAGTCTTCCCGCTACCCGGTGCCACCGTTACGCCCAATCCCATAAAAATATAAGGAGTGAAACGTTTTGCATTCGCATAAGCGAACTTATCGCTGTACGGAAAGAAGTTAAATTCCATCTGTCCGCCCAACTCTATCAGGCTACGGCTGAAAGAAGCCTGTACATTATCCGGAAAAACATTTTTCTGTCCTTCCGTCGTACCCGAGACCTGCCCCCACATCATATTGGCCTTAAACGCCCATCTGAAATTGGCATTATAGCGAAAGACGGCTCCGAATGCAGGGTTCAGCCCCTTAAAAAAAGCATTCTTATTGACGTCGCCCATATAAAAGGCTCCGCCGGCCATCCCGCCGATCTCGTATTTATATTCTTGTGCGTGAAGCCCGGTCAAACAACCGGTCAAAAGGACTAATATGAATATACGCTGAAAGAAAGTTGAAGTCATAATACGTTATTGTTATAATCTATACCTTCTTTTCTAACGCTAAATAGCTCATAAAATTATACGTCCCTTCACGAACTTTCTCAGTGTTTAAAACCCAGGCGGTTGATACGGCCGCGCCAGATTTGGTTCAATACATCCGAATTGTTAGTTTCTTTTCCGCCGAAAAGATACATATAATCGTTCTCATCCACATAGATGGAAGAGAATCCTCTTGCTTTAAATTCCGGCGGCATAACCACCAGCGTATCCGAAACGTTCCAGGTTACGCCACCGTCGCGTGACAGGTAAATATCGGAAGATGCCTTACCCGCTTCATTGATACCGCTCAACATAAAGAATTTATCGTCATATTCGGTAACAGCAACACCCTCCTGTTTATCAAAAGGAGTCGCCTCTTCATCCGTCAGCATCGCCCAGACCTGCCCGTTTTCCGTAGACCAGGCTGCATTTGTCAGCTTGTTATCTTTATCTCTTCCGGCAACCACCAGCAGGCGGGCACGATACATCGAATTATAAGAAAGATTACCGAAACCGGTCAAAGGGAAACCTTCGTTCAGAAGCGTACCATCCGTCCATTCCATCTCCTTATCCATAGAGGCATAGATGAATGAGCCGTTTTTCTCTACAACAGTTGCAAGCGCAGACGGCTGTTTTCCTGTAATCGTATAATCGTCACTGGTTGTGATCGCCCCTAAAAGAACTTTGACCACCGGAGTGTTTTCCATTAGCGTCCATGCCTGACCATCGGCAGAGCGATAAAGGGCACCCTTCGTCGTCACCACATAAAACGCATCTTCATAAGCCGTAATCTGTGACAAACGCACTTCCCCGGCAGGAAGCCCCGTAACCGTCAGTTCCGTCCAATTCCGTCCGTCCGACACTGCCGAACGATACAGCTGATAACCTTCACTTGCGTTTACAGGTTGTGCATACATATAATATGATTCGTTATCACCTTCGCCGAATACAACCACTTTCTCTTCTTTGACGGCCGCGGCAGGAATGCCTTCCTTATATATGCCCCAAACCATAGAATCCGGAACAACCTGATGGATATTGACTTGTGCAAGATAAGTCTTTGTTGTCTCGCCATCCCACAAAGTATTGACAAATTTCACCGGTTTGGAGAAGTCCAGCGAGTCCTCCGTATTCCAGAAAATCGTATCACCGATTGCTTCCTGCATAACCTGACAGGTGTACACGGTTGAAGCCAACCGGACCTTACAGATTACTTTTTCATCCAGCTTTGTTCCATAAGGCATGGAGTCTATATTGAAGATGCGCCCGCTTATCTGGTCGATTGTAAATACGACATCCGCCAATTCCGGAATGGAATCGTTCGACAAAGAAAAAGATAGAATCTGACAATCTCTACTCAACTCATATTCATTATCGTCCGAACCAAGGCAAGAAGACAATAACAAAGCACAACATCCAGCTATAAACAGTACTATTCTATTTTTCATCAAAAAATTAGTTTGTTGTATATAAAGGCACAAAAGTAGAAACATTTTTTGCTTTATACCTCATATAGGGGAATATTTATAATATTTTAGTGTCGTTACGGAATTATAAGGTCCTTTTCAAACTTGTCGACGCCAGGTTTCCAAAAGATGCCCGTCCCGCACTTCCGAATTGCTTAAAACACCGGCTACGACAGGCGCTTTTACCCCCTCGCCCAGCACCACCGGAGCCGTTTCAATCCAAGCTTCATCCCATAAACCGGCATCCAAAAAGCTTTTCAGCAAGGCGGCGCCTCCTTCGACCATCAGCGAATCCAGCTTCCAATTATATAAATAATGTAAGACCTGAGACAACACATCTTGGCTGAAATCAATCCGAACATACTCCACATTCGGACGGTTCACGGCTTCTTCGGACGTAAAAACAACCGTACGGGCCGTACCGTCCAACAAAGGCGAACCTGCCGGCAACTTCAACGTCCGGTCCAGCACGATCCGGACCGGCGAATTGCCGGCCCAATGCCGCACCGTCAACGACGGGTTATCCAGTAAAGCCGTACGCGTCCCGACCATGATAGCCGCAACCTCCGCACGAAGCCGGTGAACGCGACGAAGAGTTTCGGCCGATGAAAGGATAACCGGACGCACACTTGCATCTTTCCGTGCGACGTCCATAAAGCCGTCCGCACTCTGGGCCCATTTCAGATAAATATAAGGACGCCCAAGAAGTTGGAATGTCATAAAGGCCGGATTCAATACACGGGCTTCCTCTTCCAAAACACCGGTCACGACTTCGACGCCAGCTTCACGCAACATCCGCACTCCACGTCCCGACACAGCCGGGAACGGGTCCAGACAACCGACTACGACACGTGGAATACCTTTCTTGATAATCAACTCCGCACAGGGAGGCGTTTTTCCATAATGGGAACAAGGTTCAAGGCTCACATAAATAGTAGACTCCCGAAGCAACGCTTCGTCCTGTACGGAAGCCACCGCATTGACCTCGGCATGCGCTTCCCCACATTTGCGATGAAAGCCTTCCCCGATAATCTTCCCGTCGTGCACAATCACAGCACCGACCATCGGATTAGGAGTCGTATTCCCCGCTCCGCCACGCGCCAGCTCGATGCAACGGGCCATATATTTTTCTTCTACAATCATCTTATACGCATTTCAACGAACAAAGATAAGAAAGTTATTTGGTTTGCAGGAAACTTGTTTATGAAGACGTCATAAATGTTTTTGACGCCCTCATTAATATTTCCGGGAGTGTCATTAATATTTATGAGGTCGTCGAATATAGATTTCCCGCAGAGCAAAGTCTGAATGCGTTAGTTCAAAATTTCTTAGTTTTGGACCTTCTACAAATTGAAAAATATACATTAACCCCCTGTTTCGACTGTTTTTCTATTTCGTCCGAAATCTTGATCGATTTTGGATTGACTCTTTTCATGGTTTTAACCGGCTCGGCTGACAACAGAGAAAATGTGGTGCCGAGTCCATTGTGAAAAGTGTACAATTTGATTATCGAAAGATGAAAACGCCGACAATGTGATAAACCTTAACTCCCGGAGAATCGAATATTTGCGAGCAAAGACGAACCGCGTTCCAAATATCCTAAGGAATTTATGAGGGCTTGTTGCCGTGAGGTGCGCAGAAAATTCCCTTGAAGTAACGCTTCATCGCTCTGAAGGTTGACTTCGCGCTATATGAAGTCAACCTTCAGAGCAACAAAGTTCCGGGTCAGAGCGATAAAGTCCCTCTTCATGGCGATAAGGTACCGGATCATAGAAAAAAGCCCCTTTTTGATAGCAGAAAAGTAGATTAGCATTTGTTCGGTTT
>QWCH01002366.1_pt1 | contig 23797 bp, 18 predicted proteins | sample 1972671 | NCBI WGS metagenome assembly QWCH01 (sample SAMN09866713, study PRJNA288562) | Human gut metagenome isolate term3_stool, whole genome shotgun sequencing... | isolation source: gut | host: Homo sapiens | place: USA: California
GTCGGTCCCGGTATACTGACCCCGTACTCCCGTTCCCATTCCCCGAGGCGGTATTCCAGCATCTTGTCGAGTTCCTCCACGGTCTGGTATTGCCCTGCGTTCAGGTCGAGATGCAGCACGGCGTGAGTCGCCCATTCCGTCTCCAGCCGCTCGACGGCAAGCCCCTCGAAAAGCTCGCGCTTGCCTAGGAAGTACGCTTCCAGCGTCGAGAGCAAAAGACTCTTCCCGAAGCGCCGCGGGCGGCTTAGGAAATAGGGGGTTGGCGTACTGGCAAGGCGGTACACCAGTTCCGTCTTGTCCACGTACACGAAACCTTCCCGGCGGAGTTTCTCGAAACTCTGTATGCCGATAGGCATCTTCCGGAGATGGGATAACGTTTGGTTCATGGTCTTTTTTTTTACCTTCGGCAAGTTGCAGGTTATATTCGCCTTCGGCGAGTTACAGGTTGCAAGTTACATTTGCCTTCGGCAGGTTACAAGTTCAATTTGTTTTATTCGTTATCACAAAGGTAGGGATAACAATTGAAAATTGAAAGTTGAAAATTGAAAATGTTCTATTCGCCTTCGGCGAGTTGCAGGTTGCAAGTTGTATTTGCCTTCGGCAGGTTGCAAGTTACTTTTCTCGCGTTCTAGTTTGTATTCCAGCTCCTCCTCTGTTTATAGAGGAAACCGGCGAGTAAGCGAGGGCAATAGGGAAGCTTGCTTCCTGATTGCCGAGCGTGAGCTGGTTCGAGACCGGCTTCCGGGCTCACTTGGACGCAAAGCTGACGGAGGAGTTTAATCTAAAATCTAAAATCATAAATCATAAATCACCGAATCGTCAGGCTCATCGAATCGGTCGTTACTTCCAAATGTTGGCTTTCCGAAAATTCCGTTCTCTCGGGGTTGCAGAAGAAGGGGTAGAGGTGGATTTTCCGGGGTTGCTTGTCGTTGAGGACGATGGAGATGCCGCAACTGGCGCGGGTGACGCCGCTGTCGGCGACGAGCATGGGTTTGCCGGGTTTGTTGTCGAAGAGGACGCCGACGAGTAGCGGGTCGTGGGGAGAGCAATGGGGGGAGCGGCGGTTGTCCTGCCACGTGATGGTGATGGTGTTGCCGTCGGCGCGAGCCTCGAGGTTCCACGGCAGGCTTCTCGGCCCGAAGCTGAAACGGAAGAGGTGGAAACACGCCACGACGCGTCCTATCAACTTGTCGTGGTTCATGTGGAACATGAGGTTGTCGCCCGTACGTCCTGCCCAGTAGAGGGTGGCGGCGGTTGCCCATGCCGGGTAGTCCGCCATCGTCCGGGCGAAAGCGGCGCCGAACTTCCTTGCCTTGCCGAAAACCTCGTTCGTGCGTTCCTGCTCGGGATGCTTGGGTCCGGTATGCTTCCGGTTGTGCTTCGGTCGGAGTACCCAGTTGCCCAGTCGTTTGAAACCGATGATGTTGCGTAAGTTTACCCGCCGGATGGAGAAAAAGTCAAAGATCGTTTTCATGGTGTGTGGTTTATTTGTTACTAACTCGAGATTGGTTTCAGCCTGTGCCGGATTTGTCCGGTAGTCGTGTACCTTGTTGCTTTATTCCTCCACGGGTTCGTGCCAATGCACTCGGATTTCGGGGAGGGAGTCCATCACCATCAGCCCCGCCGAGGCGGTCAGCTCATCCACCGGAACCCCCGCCAGCAGTGCCACCATGCCTTGCCCGGCGGCGCGGCTCAGCCGCGAGAGGTAGTAGTGCGTGATGTCGGCGGTGTATATTCCGTCCTTGGCATACGTCGGGGAGGCATCCGTCAGGATGGCGTCCACCGGTTTCCCCTCCGCGTCGGTCACCGCGGCCTTCACGCGGTTGTCGCCGTCCGTTTCGTAGAGGCGCACGGCGGCAGGCAGCGGGTAAGGCGTATTGGTCATCTCCTCTTTGACTTCCTCTTCCTCTTCCCCTTCCACGGGCGGTGTCGTGTACCATCCCGGCTGCCGGACATGCCACCGGATTTCCACCTTCGCCGGTGTGCGTCCCTCCGTTTGTCCCGGAAGCGCGTCCGGCAATTCCATCCGCACCATGTACCCGCCCGTGCCGCACACCACTGCCTGCCCGTCGGGGTATCCCTGCCGGGCGGCATCGGCAAACGGCAGGGCGTCCGTCTGCTGTTGGAGTACGCTATAAAGCGTCCCCGCCGGGTCGTTGACCGTGCTCATAAACATATACGGGGCATCCTCCGCCGCGCCCGTGACAAAGGAGCAGCTCCGGGCAGTGCCGCCGCCATCGTGCCAGTGGAGGGTGATGCCCATGCCGCCTGCCGACGGGTCGAGGGTGGAGATGCAGGTGTTCGACGGGTCGGCCATCACGACCAGCCCTTTCAAATATTCCCGGAACATGGCGGCATCCCCCATTACGCTGCTCCCGGCAGCGAGCATGGCGAGCATCTCCCGCCCGAGGGCGTCGGCGTTGTTGAGCCGGAAACGCAGAACGGGCGGCACTCTCCCCGCTCCGGGCCAAAGTGTTAACGAACCCAAAGGTTCAGCCTCGTGCGGGACAGTGGCGTTATTGAAGACCGGGGCGGATGGGGGAATTTCCCGCAGGCGGTAGAGGTGGATTTGCTGCAACACGGTTGTATCTCCCCACACCGTCCCGCCGTGGCGGGCGAAAAAGGTGATCGAATCGTACACGTGGTCTGCCCGCACCTCCCCGCCGGAAGGAGGCGAGAGGGTGAAATAGGGTGTCGCGAGCGTCACCCCCGTGATATCGTCCGTCCGTCCCAACAGCAGCATCCGGGGGGAAGAGGTCGCGAAGGAGTCGCGCTTTACGGTCAGTGCCGGAAGTTCCTCCGTCACGACGGTGACCTTCACGGGAGGCTCCGGGGCGTGAATCGGGTCTTTCACGTCGCAAGCGGCGAGCAACAGGATTGCCGCCGGGACGAGAAGTGATGTAATCGTAATTTTCATATCTTTCATTCGTGTATTTGTTCTACTTGTTCCTTCCGGTAGTCCACACGAGGCTGATTCCTGCTTGTGTCGGTCCCCAGAAATTCTTTGTTTTCCCTCTTTCCTTGTACCGTCGTGTTCCTTCAACCGCGTCGAACGTGTCGTGGTCGAAGCGCGTGTAGCCCAGTCCGAGATTGAAGTCGATGGAGAAGCAGCGCGAGAGATAGAGCTGGTAGCCCGTTGTCACGCCCGCGCTCCACGTCGTGCCTTGGTAGCCGGTGTCTTTCGACAGGAAGCTGCCTATCGGGTACTTGTATATATTGTACTCGCCGTAGCTGCCCGATACTCCCGCGTAGAAGCGTTTGCCGTCGAGCAGGTACCACCTTGCTTCGGGGTTGAGCAGCCATACCTTCTGCACCTTGCCGCGGTCGCCGTTCCACCGCGCGAGGCTGCCGTCGAGCCGTATGCCGACATGGCGGTTCACGCGCCACTCCGCTCCCAGTGCGGGAAGCAGCAAGGCGTCGTGCAGCAGGTTCGTCCGTATGGCGAAGCGGTACAGGCGTGCCGGGGATTCCGGTTCCGCTGGTGGCGCGGGTGCAACTGCCTTCGCGGGTGCGTTTTCCGTTATCGTTTCTTCGACCGTCACCGTTTTCTTTTCTGTCATTTTTTTCTCCGCGGCGGCGGGTGGAGCCTCTTCCTTCGGCTTCTCCGCCACGGGCAGGGGTGCCGCTTTTGCCGGGACGCGGAGGGTCATGATTACCGCGTCCCGGTTGCCGTCGCGGGCGACGGCGCGGTTAGTGGTTATGAAGTTTTCTTCTTTGAGTCCCCGGCGCGTGATGAGTTCCGACTTCACGCGGTTGGTGCGGACGCGTGCCATGTCGAGGTTTTCCCGTTCGGAGGGGAGGGAGGCACAGTAGCTGTCCACGGCGAGAGGCATGCTGCCGTCGGCTATCCGCGCGCGGTATTCGTCCACGAGCGAGAGCAGGCGGCGGAGTTCCGCCTCGTTGCCCCGAAGGAAAAACATATCGTTGCCCGGCAGGAAGCGGAAAGTGACGACGGAATCTGCCGCCACTCTGTCCGCCCCCCGGGCGGGCGGTGTACCGGAAACCGGCATGCCCGCTATCAAAAAGAGTAGGATCTTAGTTAGTCGAGAAAGTTTCATAAAGCTGTTATTTATATATAAGTATTTTGTCGATTTACCGGAATGGCACCGCGTGCGGTGATTTGTGAATGTAAAACTAGGTAAAAATGAAATCCGCCGGGAGACAATTCAACAAAATATTGCTTGCCAAATCGTAATAGGGGTATTTTTTTCACTTGCCAAATCGTAATTCCGTGCAAAAAGGTAAAAAACGTACTATTTCGGGCTATGATAGTCGTTTTTTGACAAAAACGCGATATATTTGAAGCATGGATGTGTCTGCTGCCTACCCGATAGCCATGACGGTGCTCGTGCCCGTTTTCTCGGCGGTGTCCTGCGGGATACTCGCTCTTTTTTCCCTGCCGGACAGTTTGACGCCGGGGGAGAAAAAGTTGAAACGGGTGCTTCTGGTCTATCTTTCCCTGTCGGCACTCGGTTGGTACACGTTTTTTTGTTACGAGTTCCAGCCGGGACTGTTTGTCCTGCTGAACACGGTTTGCCTTTTGGGCTTCGTGCTCCCGTCGATATTCTTTTACCGCGTGATCCGTTACCTTACGCGACTGGGGTTGCCGGAGCGTTTCCCGCCGTGGCATTACCTTGCGCCCGGGGTGTTGGCGGGGGTGATGCTGGGGTGGTCGCTGTTCGTGCCCGGCGAGGTGCAGCTGGAAATCGTCACGGGCAAGGCGCTGGTGACGCCGCCGGGATACGGGGCGTACACCCGCTTTTTCACGATAAAGCCCTTGGCGCGGGTGATTTTCGGGTTGGTGTATTATGCGTTGACGATTGGGGTACTGGTACGTTATTATAAAAAGATGAGCGAGCGGGACACGCTGGCGCGTGCGCCGGCACGGTGGGTGATTTTCCTCGTGGCGATCTCCGTGGCGTCGTTGCTCTCGTCGCTGTTGCCTACCTTTATGCCGCGCGGTAAAATACTTTATTCCATCTGGACGAGCGTGGTGACGTTGAGCATCGCCGCGCAACACGTGTTGCTGACCTACCACGTGATACGGCGCGAGTACGTGCTTTACGCCGTGCCCGAACCGGAGGGAAAAGTGCCGGGGGACGCGGCTGAAAAGACGCCGCGCAGGCAACATTCCGGCAGTATGTCGCGGTTGAGGCTGGAAACGTATTTCGTGAAGGAGAAGCCTTACCTGAACCCGGGTTACAAGATAACGGATCTGGTGGAGGCGCTGGACGTGAACCGGACGGTAATATCGGCGTTTATCAACCGCGAGTACGGGATGAATTTCAACCGCTACCTGAACCACTGGCGGTTGCGGGAGGTGGAACGGCTCCGCTCGCTGCCCGGCAACGAGGGCAAGAGCGAGAGCGCGTTGGTCAAACAAGCGGGATTCGGCGAGTACAGGCAGTACACCCGCGCCCTTGCCGCCGGGCGGGAAGGAGGGGAGCCATGATCGGGCGGGAGCTTGTCGAGGCGTTCGCTTTCACGGCGCCCGTCGTGTGCGCGCTGGTGTGCATGGTGATGGTGCTGCTGGACGCGCGGACACGGGGGCGAAGCCGGGAAGACCGCCAATTGCGCCTGTTTCTGGCGCTGGCGTATTTCGTTACCTCGCTGGGGTGGATGGGGTTGGTGTTTTACACGATTTATCCCCGTGTCTTCATCTATTATCACTCGGTGTTCCTGCTGACGCTGATGCTGGACCAAGTGCTGTTCTACCGTTTCGTCGCCATTCTCACGGGCACGGGAGAGTACCGGCGGTTCGGCCGCCTGCATCTGGCGATACCGCTCGGCATTGTGGCGGTTTCGGTGATTTTTGACTTCGCCGTACCCGTTAGCCTGCAGGCGGCGGTGGTCTACGGCGACGACGCGTCGGGGACGTGGTTCCGGGTGATGTATGCCGTGACAACGCTCGTGTTCGTCGTTTACAATACCGTTTATCCCGCGTTGAGCTTGAGGAATATACGCCGTTACAAGCGATGTGTCGTGAATTACTCGTCAGACGCGCGTCGGTCGTCGCTCGGTTGGCTGGCGCTGATGCAGGCGTTGATACTGGTTTGCGTTCCGGTGCCGTTGGCGGGATTGTTATTTCGCGTTCCGGTTTTCGCCACCAATTATTTCGTGTGGCTGGGTGCGCTGCCGACCTTCGTGTTTTACTTGATATTGTGCTATAACCTGCTCGATGATAATTACGTTATTATCAGGCAGGATGCCGGGGAAGAGGAGTACCCGCCCGATAAATCGATACCTCCCGGCCGCGCTCGTTTCACGCGTTACATGCGGGAGAAAAAGCCTTATCTTAATCCCAAGTTGCGTATTACCGACCTCGCCGCCGGAATGCACACGAACCGCAGTTATCTCTCGGCGTTTATAAACAAGGAGTTCGGCATGAACTTTTGCCGTTTGATCAACCGCTATCGCCTCGCGCATCTCGAACGCCTCCGCCTTTCCCCCGACAATGCGGGCAAGAGTAAAATGGAACTGGTGATTATGGCGGGATTCAGTAATTACAGGAGTTATCTGCGGGTGAAGGAGGAGGAGAGGCTTGTTAATTAGGTGATTTATGATTTTAGATTTTAGATTGAACTCCTCCGTCCGCTTCGCGTCCAAGTGAGCCCGGAAGCCGGTCTCGAACTAGCTCACGCTCGGCAATCAGGAAGCAAGCTTTCCTATTGCCCTCGCTTACTCGCGGGTTTCCTCTATAAACAGAGGAGGAGCTGGAATACAGTCATGAACGCTAGAAAAATAACTTGTAACTTGCCGAAGGCAAATGCAACTTGCAACCTGCAACTCGCCGAAGGCGAATAATCTAATATTAGATTATGTCCCTCCGGCAAACATTTAACTGCCGAGCTATCGGATTAACTAAATATATTGTCGTTATGTCGTTATTATAACCTGCCTATAGCAGGTTATGAGCAGGTTTTGAGCAGGTGATGGGCAGGTTATGAAGGTTCCTAGCCCTTTGGTGGTGCGGGTTTCGGGAGGGTAAAACGGGAAAAAAGGTGTAAGTGATTATAAAACAGAATGGTGTGATTTGTATTTATTTTAGGTAATATTGGATTAAAATTAAATAAGTATTATAAAAATAATTTAAAAACAAATGAATATTTTCTTTGTTTTGTAATCTAATTGTTTTAATATTGCATTACGATATCGTTTGAAAAAAGAAGGAAGACCCCAACGAGGCACCCCGGGGATCGGGTGTGACCGGTAGAACTAACACGACGTTTCATTATAAAAAAGAGAAAGTATGTACATGAAGAAATTGTTTCCTTGCTTGAAGAACATCCCTTGTTCCGGCAACGGCGTGTGGATCAGGCTCCCGGACGGCAGTATCGGGAAGTGGAACCTGTCGAAGGCAAACGCGACCTGCAACTCGCCGAAGGCGAAAAAAGAATTACGAACTAAAAAGAATTGAATTATGGCAAAAGGTAAATCAACCCTGTTTTGGGAATTGCGCCAGAGTATCGGTCAACACCGTTTCACCACGAGTTGGGACGGCGAGATAATCTCGGCGATGAAAGGTAAAAAGAACCCTGTTTACTCGAGCAAGGAGAAGCAGGAGGCACGTGACTTGCGTATAGCGGGTTACGGCGGTTGCGGGAAACTTACCCGCCCGTTGCTGGAAACGTTGCGGGTGAGCTTTCGCGAGCGCAAGAAGCGGGAGTCGCCGATGAACGCTTTCATGCAGGCGAACGTGAAGACGCTCTGCACGGCGTCCCGCGACGCGTTGACGAAGAAAATCGTGCTGGAGTACGATTTCGGCGGGATGCAGGTGAGTGACGGCTCTCTGGACACGGCGAACGTGACGGCGACGGTGGACATGGACACGAACAAGGTGGCTTTCGTGCAGGTGGACGAGGTGATCCCCGGCGGGTTGGCGCGGGAGAACGACCGGGTGTACGCCTGCATGTTCACGGCGGGCGCGGAGGATCACAAGTCGATGCGCAGCCTGCGAGTGGATTTGCGTGACCGCGGCGAGGCGGGCTCGACATCGGCACTGATCCCGGCGGGCTGGAACAAGGCGGCGCTGTTCATCTACGCTTACGCCGTGTCCGCCGATGGCAAGTACTCGTCGCCCTCGACGCGGCTGTACCCGCCCCCCACGGCGGAGGAGCTCACGCTTGCCGAGGCGGTGGAGGCGTACGAGGCGGCACAGTTGCGGCTTGCCGTCCGCGAGGTGACCGCCACGCCCGAGGAGCGCGAGGCTATCACGCGGGCGAAAGCGGGCGTGAAGAAAGCAACCGCCGCCGCCGAGAAGGAAGCGGTGAAAGCGAAAAAGTCAGCTTTCGAGATAAAACTGGCGGGATTGGAGGCGGCAACGAGACAATTGAAAATTGAAAGTTGAAAATTGAAAATGATTTGTTCGCCTTCGGCGAGTTGCAGGTTGTTGAATCTAAAACAAACCGGAAAAGAAGCCGGGATACTGCCGAAGGTGGCGGTATCCCGGCTTTCCCGCTTCAGTGGCACTTTCATTTTCAATTTTCAATTAACTTGCCGCTCGCGGCAAATACAACCTGAAACTTGCCTTTGGCAAGTTTCATTTCACCCATACATTCAAGATCTCGCCGATAAACATCTTGTGCATGGCTTTACCCGACCATTGTTTTTTGAGTTCGGGATCGGAGATGCCGTCGATGTTGATGGTCTGGGAAATCATTTTGCGACACTCGATAATCATCCATGCTTCCGAGAACGCTTTGCTGCCGGATGGGGTGGTGACAGGGGTTAGTCCGGCTCCCTTTACTTTATCGGCATCCTTGCCGGAGTTGTGCCCGCAATAGTTCAGCGCTTCGCGGTACGTTTCGGTGTAGAACGTGAGCGTGTAGGTGTCGCCGTTATCCATCAGGTCATACGTGTAGCGTGCCGGGGAGATGAAACAGAAAGCCACGGGTTTGTTGTACAAGTATCCCAGTCCGCCCCAGCTTGCCGTCATGGGGTTGAATTTCTCGTTGTTCCCGCCCGTGATCAGCATCCAGTCTTCGGAAAGCATTTTGATGATGTTTCCGGGAATCTTGTCGGGAGCGATCCGCTTGTAACCTTGCAGGGCTTCACCCGACACGGGAGCGATGTTCTCCACCGCTTGGGCGGGAGGGGCTACTGCTGGGGGCGTGGGGACGTTTTGTGCTGCCGCGGGTTGCACGCCGAGGCTCTTTTCCGCGCCCTCGAACAAGTTTTCCGCGAGATCGACAGTTTTGATACGGAATTTGGCAATTCGTTTGATCAGTTTTGTCCGGTCCTTGTTCATGGCTTGCTCATCGGTGATCCAATCTTCCGCCGCCAGACGGTCTTTGCTGTCTTCCGGGTAGAGATAATGGATGTTCGTGATTTCCATGACGCATTTGCCGGGAGAGCAAACGAAGTTCACCCGATAGTTGGTTTTTGCCCGGTCGAGAGAGAACGTTTTGTCGGCGAACACGAGATATTCGCTGCCGTAGCAAGCGATTTGCCCTTCTTCCTTGTTCGAGTACGCGACTTGTCCCCAGTTACCTTTATCCGTTTTAAACCGGGAGTTTGCCCATGCCGACACGGCATCGAAGATTTGGTCTTTGGACAAGTTAGGGGCTTTGATTTCTTTCTTGAACATCACTTTACCGTCCACCACGGGAACGGCGCCGGTCATGTATTTGCTGTCAACTTCTTCCTGCGCGAAAGCGAACGCGGGTAAGAGGCAAAAAATAAGTAAAAGACGCTTCATCATAGTATGTCAGATTTAATAAATATTTCAGTACGGGTATTGCCCCGTCAAATCGGGGGAAAACAATAGAAGCCGCTCTCAAAGTTAAAGAAATATTTTGTATTCCGGTAGAAGAAAAAGATAATTTAATGATTTCTTGATAATACAGTCTTTAACGCTAGAAAAGCAACTTGTAACTTGCCGCTTGCGGCAAATTCAACCTGCAACCTGCAACTCGCCGAAGGCGAAAACCGAAGTGTGGTATTTTTCCACAAAGTGCGGACGGGGATTCCTCATTTTCCACGTTTGTCCGTTCGGGTATGTTGTTGAGGTAAAGTCGATTGTTGCTTTTTGTTGTTTTCGGTATATTCTTTGAAAAATATTCAGGTATGGTTACTGTTTTCCGTGTGCATGAAGGTTAATAAAGTCGGGAGAAGTAGTTGGATTGACGGAAAAGGAGGAACAATGAATTTATGGAATAATTGATAAATAGAATATTGAAGATCGTATGGAAAAAGTTAAATTTACATTAGCCAATTCGTTTTTATGGATCTTTCTTTTCTCGGCTTTGCCTTTGACCTTATGTGCCCAAGACGATAAGGCCAAGGAATCGCAACGTACCATAAAAGGACGGGTTCTTGACGAGAACAGGGAACCCATGGCAGGAGTGCTCGTTTTGATTAAAGGAACTACAAGAGGTTCCGCCACGGATGACGAAGGGCAGTACACCTTGAATCTGATGCAACAGGATAGTTTGCTTGAATTCAGTTTCTTGGGATATGAAACAAGGACAATAAAATTGTCCTCTTCCCAGAAGACGGTGAACGTGACGTTGCGTCCTACCCGGATACGGATGGACGAAATCGTGGTCGTCGGGTTCGGGACACAGGCACGGGAAAAAGTAACCTCCGCTATCACTAAACTGCCCCCTTCGGCTTTGGAGAACGTGCCTTATACCAATCTCGCTTCGGCATTGCAAGGCAACGTTTCCGGGGTACAGGTGCAGAGTACGTCCGGGCAACCCGGCGCGGCGCCGAGGGTGATTGTCCGGGGTGGTACTTCGATCAATAACATGAACGGGGCGGCACCTATTTATATCGTGGACGGGATCATTCGTACCGATCTTGCCGACTTGAACAGTAATGATATCGAGTCGCTTCAAGTATTGAAGGATGCCGCTTCCACCGCTATCTATGGGGCAAGAGCTTCCAACGGTGTGGTGATTGTCACCACGAAAAGCGGAAAGCCGGGCAAGATACAGGCTAATTATTCGTTCGGGTTGACAGTTTCCGAACCCGGGGAAAAATATGATCTGGCTTCCGGGCGGGAGTATATCGAGATGAACCGGAAAAGTATGCAGTACGCTTCCCGCTACAACGCCAGTGCTTTGGACCGTCTTAATTCGGCTCTCGGTTTCGGTACGGGAAACGATTTGACGAATAACACGGCTTACACGACGCAATACTTGACGGAAGCCAATAAACACAAGTTGAACGAGGGGTGGGAGAGTATGCCGGACCCGATTGATCCCTCGAAGACGATTATATTCAAGGATACGGATTTTCAGGATTTGATTTACCGTACGGCTTACACGTACTCGCATAACCTGACCGTTTCGGGTGGAAGCGATAAAGCTACGTTTTATGCCGGGTTAGGGTACATGGATAGCGAGGGAACGGTGATCACGACCAAGTACCGCCGTCTTTCTTTCAGCTTGAACGGCAGTCTTAAATTGCGGGACAATCTGAACGTGTCGGGGCGGATGATGTACACCACTTCAAGTAATAACGAGGTATATGACCTCGCTCAGATTTTTTACCGGGCGGCATCTTTGCCCCATACCGCGAAATACACGTACGAGGACGGAACGCTGGCACCGGGACAAAATCGCAGTATCGGTAATCCCGTTTACCATTTGAACAATGACAAGCGAAAGAACAGTAAGGATAACCTCTCTCTTTCTCTTGCCGCGGACTGGGAATTTCTCCCCGGTTTCAGGTTTACCCCCCAGTTGTCCATGTACAAGTACACCACGGACGGTTATTCCTTCATCCCGTCTTATTGGAACGGTTCCATGACATTTAACGATTCACGGGAAGCGAAAGGATATTACACGAAAACGTTGCAGGGACAAATGGATTTGGTGTTAGGGTATAATAAGCTGTTTGCCGACGCGCATAACGTGGACGTGAAAGCCGGATTCTCTTATTTCGGGAGGGAGAAATCGACGTTGAACGCCACGGGAGAGGGAGCGGCGACCGATTTGATTCCCACGTTGAACGCTTCCGCTTCGGCAAAAAGCGTGAAAGGGGATGAAAGCACGCAGGCGATAGCCGGATTCTTTGCCCGCGTGAATTACGATTACAAGGACAGGTACCTGATTTCGCTGAGTGCCCGTTTCGATGGAGCGTCCAACTTGGGTGACGACCACAAGTGGGGATTTTTCCCCGGTGTATCCGTCGGTTGGAACGTGCATAACGAGAAATTCTGGGAGCCGTTGAGTTTTATCCAGTTGAAATTAAGAGGTAGTTACGGGGTGACGGGAAATATCAGCGGACTGGATGATTTTCAGGCACGGGGTACGTATGCCGTGGGAAAAATCTACGATGGAACTTCTGCCATCCAGAACACGGTCATCCCGAACTCGGAACTGAAATGGGAACAGTCCAAGACTTTTGACGTCGGTGCCGATATCGGGTTGTTCAACCAACGGGTGGGGATACTGTTTGATTACTATCGCCGGGTGACGGATAACTTGATCACTCAACTTTCATTGCCGCCTTCTACCGGGTTTGCCAATATTTACACGAACTTGGGACGCTTGGAAAACAAGGGATTCGAGTTGGAAGTGAACGCTAATATCCTTCCGGGATGGAGTGCCGTGCAATGGACTATGGCAGCCACGGTCACGAACACGAAACACAAGATATTGAAGTTGCCGGAGAACGGGGCCGAGAATAACCGTATCGGCGGGGAATACGTGTGGGTACCTTCCCGGGGTGAATACGCTTGGGTAGGCGGTTTGCAGGAAGGCGGACGTGTCGGTGATATTTACGGTCACGTGATTGAAGGTGTGTACGCTACTGACGCGGAGGCTCAGGCAGATCCGACCGTGAATACCATGATTCCGGGTAATGACAAGACTAAATACGGCGGTTACTCCATATTCCGGGATGTGGACGGTGACGGACAGATTGATTCCAAGGATAAAGTATATTTGGGAAACTACTATCCCAAGTGGACGGGAGGATTCTCTAGCAAACTCTCGTTCCGTAGATTTACCTTCTCGTTCCGTTTCGACTACACGCTGGGGCACAAGATATATAATTATGCAGCCCGCTTTATGAACAATAACTCGCAAGGCGACGGAAATCTCACGAAAAACATGGCGGTAAATTCATGGAAAGAACAAGGGGATGATGCTTCAATGCCTTGTTATATCTGGAATAGTGCTTATAATCACCCGGAGAGAGCTAATATTTACGTGGAGAAGGGGGATTTCCTTTGTTTGCGCGAGATATCTTTGAGTTACGAGTTCCCGAGAAGGTGGCTGCGGAAAGTGGGACTTGCCGGAGTACGTATGCACGTGACGGGGAATAACCTTCACTATTTCACGAATTATTCGGGATTGAACCCGGAAGAGGGCGGACAAGATAACGGGCGTTATCCTATTCCGAAAAACATTATTACAGGAGTATCTATCACATTTTAAATGAATCGAGCCATGTGTAAATTGAAAAGACAAATAATTCATATAGCCATGGGAGTGAGTATGGGACTTGCCATGGGGGCGTGTGACATACTGGATGTTGATCCCACGAGTGTTATCACGGCTGACTCTTTCTGGAAAACCGAATCGGACGCGGAAGGCGGATTGGCGGGAATGTACGTGTTCCTGCGGGATAATACGACGGATAATATGTTTATCTGGGGAGAGATGCGAAGCGAAACGCTGGAATCGGAGGCTATCGTGGGGGATAATTACAAGAAATACAGGGATAATGACTTGAGTGCAAGTTTCGGACCCACGTGGGAAAAATTCTATGCCACGGTGAACGCGGCAAATTTGCTTCTGACAAAGGTACCGGAAATTCCTTTCACTGACGAGTCCAAACGTAACCTGATACTGGCGCAAGCGCATGCCATGCGGGCATTCGTGTATTTCACCATGGTGAAGATATGGGGCGGAGTGCCCCTGCGGACGGAAGCAATGGAGGGATACGATCCCGCGAAAGTGCAGAAAGCAAGGGCAACCGAGGAGGAGTTGTTTACCTTTATCAAGGATGATATTGAAGATGCTTTGGGATTATTTCCCTCGACGGCTTTTGAAACAGGCAGAAACCATTGGTCTAAAGCGGCAACTTACGCGTTGAAAGCGGATGTTTATCTTTGGACGGCACGCCGTAAGAACGGTGGCGAAACCGATTACCGCACGGCCTTGGGAGCCTGCGAGGAAGTGCAGAAAATCGCCGGAATCCGTCTTCTGCCGGAGTTTAAAGACGTGTTTGCTTACGAGAATAAAGGGAATGACGAAATCTTGATGGCTGTCAATTACAAGTTGAACGAGGCGGATAATAATTATTTTGACATGATGCATATTTCTCCGGCTACTATTTCTCCTGATATTGAACCGGAGATACTGGAAATTATCGGTGCCGGGGGCGGATTGATGGAACAATCACCGTCCAAACATTTGCGGGAACAGTATGCACCGGACGATAGCCGGAAAGACGCTACTTTTCTTGAAATATACAAGACGGTAGAGGGTGAGCGGAAGTATTACGGGACCATGGCTATGAAAGGACGAGGGACGGTGGTTTCGGGAGTCCGCTATTTCGTGGACGATATTATCCTTTACCGTTATGCCGATGTGTTACTGATGAAAGCGGAGGCGAAGAACGGGTTGGGCGAAGACCCGACCGACGAGATGAAAGAAGTCCGGGAACGTGCCTACGGCGAGAAGTACGCCGACCACGCGTTCGTGAACGGTACTCCCGCGGAAAACGATGCTGCCATTTTGCAGGAACGGTTGTTGGAATTTGCTTTTGAATGTAAGCGTTGGTGGGATTTGGTACGTTTCGATAAAGCATTCGAATTGGTACCCTCTCTCGTGGGACGTGACAATCCGGATTTGCTTTATTTCCCTATTCCCAACAGTGTGTTGAGTCTTGAACCGCTTGTTGAACCTAATCCGGGTTGGCCGATGTAATAGAAAAAGGTTCTGCCTTTGACGAATAGGTCGGAAGTTCTTTTGAACTTTCGACCTATTTTCATACTTTAGCGCATTGAAATAAAAGAAAAAAGATGTAATCATGAATAATGAGTTGCTTGAAAGATTAAAGACCGAATACGGGGAAGAGGACGACGTGATCCAATTGTACGAGGAATGGGGCGAAACGCCCTATTTACAAGAGATATTTCAAATTCTGGATCGACAAAATTCCGATTGGACTCTGGAACGGGAATTGGGTAGTTGGGCAGCTGAATTTATACTGGATATATTGCAGGAACACGAGGAAGAATTGGAAAATTTATCCGTGGAAGATCGTGGGAAATTATTCGAGGAGGAGATTGACGAACGCTATGCCGATTTCAAAAGTTGTCACCAATTCGCTCGTGTAAACAATCTTTCTATACAATTCGAGGAAGACGAGGATACCGATTGTCAAGACTTGGATGAGTATATTGCCGAGGACGGAGAGGAAATAGGTTTTCCCCGGTATTAAACTCCCTCCCCCCTCCGGGGTATTGAGTCCGAAACGGACTCGAACTGGCTCTCGTTCGACAGACAACGAGCAAGCTCTCTGTCTGTCGAACGAGAGCCAGTTTCCCTCTATAAACAGAGGGAGAGCTGAATTACTCACCGTCTTCGGGATGGGTCACCAGCTCCTCCTCTGTTTATAGAGGAGGTGGCAGCGAAGCTGACGGAGGAGTTTTTAGAAAAAATGACTTTTGCCTCCCTCATCGAAACCGTAATAATAAGATAAACTAAGGTGTGATTACGAATTATAGCATAAGTTGATTAACATCCGGCAAATCAAATCACCCCCTATAATAGCGATAGCGTAGAGTATTCCCAGACGATAGCCTTTCAAGTTGCACGACACCCGTAGCGCGTGAAACATCCATATCAGTACCCAAACAAAGAAAATCAGGGAAAATAAAGAGAACCATACGCCTTTTATAAATTCCGGTTGTGCAAGTAATTCCTGTATGGATAGAGCGTTCGGGTCGAGTTGTGTCATAAACCGGAGCGAAGGTATAAAGTAGAAAAGGTTCATGATAATAAAAGGCAATTGAGCGAATGCCACAGTTCCCAAGACATCGACAATACGGATGCGGGAGCGAGAAAGTAATAATCCCCCGAGGTAAAACAGAATGGCTGGAATAAGCCATATCACCAGATGTTCGACGGCGAAACACCACCATGCCGGATTGGGTGCCCAACCAAAGTGTAATAGCCCGTGATAATGTAATCCGGTGGAATAGGAGAGTAAGGTGGCAAGCACAATACCGAGGAAACCCCATCCTAATGCCGAGTAGCCGGCTATTCGTGCGAAAGGATTGAACAATAAATTGAGTCGTTGTTTTTTCATAGCTATTCCATTTTATTTAGTTTGTCAATCAGATCATCCAGTACGTTGCGCACCGTGGGGTAACTGACTCCCATGTTTTTTGCCATGTCTTTCAAGCTGCCGCTGGACTTTATGAAAGCAATGGCAAATTGTTGTTCGTTTTCCGTCAGTCTGGCTAATACCGGTAGCTCGAATGAACCGCACACTTCCGTGTCACATTCTTCACAAAAGAGTCGTCCGACCTTTAGCGTGGAGTCGCATGCCGGACATCTTAGGGGTAATCGTTTCTTTGATGTATTCATAATACGGATTATTATTTGCAACAAAGGTAATTAAATAATCAATATTATGAATGTATAAATGAATAAAATTAATATCTTGTTTTATTTTATTTATTTGAAGTGAGATGAACGTTCTTCAAGGGGGGGAGGGTATTAAACAAAAAAAGGAGCTATTGCAGCTCCTTTTCCAGTATTTGAATCTTTAATCAAATTTCGATTTCGATCAATTTAGCTCCGGCGCTAACCGATTTACCTTCTTGGGTAAGAATACGTTTTACTCTACCGTTATAATCGGATGTTATGTTGTTTTCCATCTTCATAGCTTCGAGTACAAGTACGTTCTGACCTTTGGATACGGTATCTCCGGGTTTTACCAGAATCTTGAAAATATTTCCCGGCATAGGTGCTTCTACTACTTTTCCGGTAATAGGCTCGTCTTTTTGAACATCTTCTTTTTGTTGTGCTTGTCCTTCTTTATGGGTTGCTTGGTAGCGGGCTTCTTTCTGTTTCGTCAAGAAGGTTTTAGCTACAGCGGGGAAAAGTTCCAACAAAAGAACTTCTTTCTCGTTCTCGGCAAGTTTTACGCCACCAAATTCTGTCAACACGGGATTTTCCTGCATTTGATATTTGGAAGTGTCATACGGGATTTCCTCGCGAGTTCCGGCAATTTTCAGACGGAATTCCGGATCTACCGGAACGGGAGTTTTTCCGTATTCCCCTTTCACTAACGCGACGAATTGATTAGACGTGTTGGAATACATCGGTTTTCCGTTCTTCACGTCCAAAGCACAGTTCACGGCTTGAGCACCCACGATCTGGCTGGTCGGGGTTACCAGAGGAGGAAGACCTGCTGCTAAACGAACCGTCGGTATCAACTTCATGGCATCCTCGAGGATATCCATAGAATTCAATTGTTTCAATTGGGCTACCATGTTGGTGTACATACCACCGGGAACCTCGGCTTTTTTCACGAGCTCGTTCGGTTTCGGGAAGTTGAAGTATGCCTCGATAGCGTGGCAAGCTTGTAACAATGCTTCTTCGTTGTTGTTCTTGGCAGCGGCGATAGCGTCGTCGAATAGCTTGTCTATGTTAGCAGGAAGCGTGTCCGTGAGCGGGTTGAACGGATTCGGGAATTGTTTAACGGCGTCGAACGCTTCCAACTCTTTCCGGATGTTGTACAACTCTTTATTGATTTTGGCAACGGCTTCCATGTTTACATCCATTTCTATGCCTAATTTCTGGCAGAAGATATAAATCAACTCGATAGCCGGAGCGGCAGGACCACCCGCGAAGTTCCAGATATTGGTATCCACGATATCTACCCCGTGCACGATAGCGGAAAGTACGGCTCCAAGTCCGTAGCCGGGAGTACAGTGGGTATGGAAGTCTACCGGGATTTTCAGGTTTTTCTTGAAAAGCGGAAGTAATTCGGCGATACGTGCCGGGTTAATCAGACCACTCATATCCTTGATCGTGATCATGTCAGCCCCGAGAGCTTCCATTTCTTTTGCTTTATTCAAGAAGTACTCGTCCGTGAACACGGGTTCCGGGTTCTTTTTACCTTTCAACTTATCCATCAGGCTAAGTTTCGGGTATTTCGGGTCAATCGTGTAACAAACCGCGCAATCAGCCATACCACCGTATTTCTTCACGTATTTGATGGTCGATTTCACGTTGTTCACGTCGTTCAAAGCATCGAAAATACGCATGATTCCTAAACCGGACTCGATGGCGTTTTTACAGAAGCCTTCGATAATTTCGTCGGTATAGGGAGCGTAACCGAACAGGTTACGACCTCTTGACAAGGCGGTCAGTTTAGAAACATCACCTACAACGGCTTTGATTTTTTCCAGACGATCCCACGGGTTCTCGTTCAAGTAACGCATCACGGAGTCGGGTACTGCACCACCCCATACTTCCATCGCGTAGAATTTTGCGTCTTTGTAGAAAGGTAACACGCGGTCTACTTGGTTTTGATTCATTCTAGTTGCGAATGAAGATTGTTGACCGTCTCTCAATGTCAAATCTCTAATGAGTAATTTTCGTGCCATGTTTTATAAGAATTTAATTGTTATGTGTTTATTCTATTTTAATGCTTCAAATCTATTCAAAAAAAAAGAGTTTTCCTAATAATACTCATGAAAAATCAAAGAAAAACTAACAAATTTTTGGATAATTGACAAAGATGATTTTAATTTGTAACTTGAGATCGGATGTTTTACTTCTAAACATCGGAAGAATTATAAATAATACGTCATGGAAAAAATTGCTGTGTTTCCGGGATCCTTTGATCCGTTTACGGTTGGTCACGAGGAGATCGTGAGAAGAGGGTTGAAAATTTTCGATAAAATCATTGTTGCTGTCGGTATTAACGCTGTAAAGCAGGAGTTCTTGGATGTCGATACGCGTATCGCTATTATTGAGAAAGTCTTCAAAGACGTGAAAGAAGTAAGCGTGATGAGTTATTCCGGGTTGACTGTTGATTTTTGCGAGCAGCAGAATGCCGGTTTTATCATCCGGGGACTGCGCACGGCTGCCGACTTCGAGTACGAGCGTGCCGTGGGACAGATTAACAAGGCGATGGATTCCAATGTGGAGACCGTATTCTTGCTGACGTCGCCCGAACATACTTTTATCAGTTCCACGATCGTTCGGGATATATTCATGAATGGCGGAGACGCGACTAAATTCCTGCCTTCAAATATTACCACCGAAGATTTACGGCAATAAGGAGGTTGCGGATTTTGGATTTAATGATTTTGGATTTTAGATTGAGTTTCGGGGAGAACTCGATCGGGGGTGTGTTTGGCTGTTGTCGGTTACATATGTTTTGAATTATACATATTGCTAACCTGATTATAGGGTAATGCTTTATCTTCTTCGTGGCTTTGTCAGAGCTCAAACGTAGCAACTATATTCCCCTGTATGGTTGTTATGTTTGTGTTCTGTTTGCGCTCTGGCGGAGGGGTAGTATTACCATTGATTTACCATGGGATTTTGCACGAAAGACTCCGTTACTTTATAAACTTTATGAACCTTACAAACTTTATAAACCAAAGAGGGCGTTCGAAAAACGCCCTCTTCACGTGTGAAATTGAGTAATTGAATATTAAACGAGAGTATTTTATATAGTTGTTTAGAAACTAAATCCGCTCTGGAATATATTCGATTGGCTATACGGAACCAGGTTACCGGAGAAGGTCAATTCACGACCGTTCGTGTTCGAGGTTACGGTTGCGGTAGCGTAGCTACTTCCATAACTCATGCGTACGGTGACTTGTGCGAATAAAGCGGCTCCCATAACGTTGAACGTGTAGGTGATGTTGCCGTTTTTGTCCACTCTCTGGTTGATACTGGAAGGCCAGCCGGTCAGCGTGATTCCGCCCAATCCGTTCGGTCCGGGATTAAACCCGTTGAATGCCAGTTGTACGGATACCTGATTGTTGTCCATAGCCACGAAGTTCGTGTTGTTGGTAACAGGTATGGCTCCCCCGAAGTTGTTGAACAAGGTATTGGCTTGTAATACCCAACTGTTGTTCTTGAGGGCTTTTACCGCGTCCTGATAAGCGATCATATTTTGTTGTTCGCGTACCATTTTCCGGTGCATACGCATACATGCCCTGTGTGCTTTTCTCTTTTCCCTTATTTCTTTTTTGGTTTGTGCCTGCATGGCAAAGTCACTGAAAAGGAATGTAGTCATTGCCAATAAAAAAATAACTTTTTTCATAGCGTCTCTTTTTTATTTTGTTTAATTAGTTTAGTTTGTGAATTTCTCGTATTCCCAACCCCTCTTTTCCGCTAGTCTGATGAAAGAATGAGTGATAGAGTATCAAAATTCTATGGCATATACGGCAATAAGAGCGAGAGGGTTCAATTTCTCGCTTTAAAAAAAGTTTAATAATTTATGGATTCTGTGATTTTATGATTGTCCGTGAACGATATTTCACGTGTGGACGGGGAATGAGGAATGAAATAATACTTGTAAAAGCGGAAAAATAATTTCTAAGGTTGGAAAGAATGGAAAAAAGTATATTTTTGTATTTCTGATGATGGATAAATTCCTGTGATGGTGGTTTGAGGTCATTAATCGATGAGATGCATGGAAGAAGCGGATAAAATACTGGTGCTTTTGAAGCAAGGAGATAAGCGTGGATTAGAATTACTTTTCCGTCGTTTTTATCGTCCGCTGGTGATGTATGCCCTTAAATTCGTGCCCCAGCAGGAGGAAGCGGAGGATATTGTGCAAGAGGTGTTTATCAAGTTCTGGGAGCAACAGCGCTTTGATATGATTGATAATTATTTGCGTTCTTATCTGTATCAATCGGTGCGTAATCGTTGTTTGAATATGTTGGAGTCCCGGGCGGGAATTACGATGCAACCGATGGATTTGTTGTTGGAGTTTTCGGACACGGAGATGCCGGACGAGGCGGAGTGGAACGAGCGGATCGAGGAGGTGTACCGGGAGGTAGATAAATTGCCCGACCGCACCCGTGAAATTTTTATGGCAGTGGTTTTAAACGGGAAACGATATAAAGAGGTGGCGGAGGATTTGGGTATTTCCGTCAATACTGTAAAAACGTCGCTTTCTCGTGCTCTATCAACATTACGTTCTAATTTAAACGAAAGGACTTATCTTGTTCTTCTACTCTTGCTTTTGGGGGTGGAATAATTTTTTTGTATTTTTTTCAGGGGATTTGTCACCCATTTTTTCTTTTTTCCTGTCGTAGGGGCAAATTATAGGATAACCAAAACAATAGGATTATGAAAAAAGATAGGAAATGGTTTTTATCGATTATGTTTGGAGTATTGGTTGTGGCGTGTACAACGGATGCTTATGAAACAAACAAAAAAGTGAAGGATAAGGATAAGCCGTTGAGTGAAACTTGGCATGCGGATCCGGAGAATTACCATTGTTTGAATGTAGTGTATTATGTTCCTGCAGATGTGGATACATTGAACTTGTGGCATAAACGTTTATCTGGTTTGACGTTGAATACTCAAAAGTTCTTTAAAGAGAATATGCAACGAAATCGTTTTGATAAGACGTTTGGATTGGTTGTGAATGATTCTAACCAGAATTATATTACAATCAGTTATATAAAAAGTAAGCGAGAAGCAGCTAAAATGCAAGTTACAGACGTGAAAGAGATGGCGGTAGAGGTGATGGATTATTTTGCGGCTAATCCAAGTGAAAAGAGAAGTAATCATTTTTTGGTATATATGCCGAAATATAGCGGTTCGTTTTTTAATACAATACCGTTGAATCCTTCCAATCTGGAGATGCCGGACCATACGATGGCATTTTGTGGATGTGATGCGGAAAGTTTTGATCCTAAGTTTTTAACTTCTAGGAAGGGGCGTGAAACACACTTGCAAGATCTGGGGCAAGTGATGTATGAGTTGATGCATGCTTTTTTTCAATCTGATAATAACGGTGTATTAACCAGTTCCCGTTTCTCTCTTACCGGGCATATTACGACTAGTGCTTCAAAGAAATATGTTCCTAATTATAAAAGATATTGGGAAGATTTGCAATTGATAGATCTGACGCCTACGGATGCGATGTGGTTGAACCAGATACAGGTGTTTAATGAAGAGGGAACACACGAGTACAATTCTATGGAAGAGGTCACGATAAAAGAGGTAAAGTATTCTTGGTTAGACGAAGAGAATCATATTGTGGAACGGGATTCTTTGTTAATAGAGTGTACTTTTGAGTCTTCTGATGAAATTGTCGGTGCAATTGCTTATATTGATCCTTGGCAGAGTTCGACTGTGATTGCCGAGCATGAAGATGCGAATATGCGGAATGAAGGAGATGCTTTGGCATCTTGTGTATTTGTAGAGAACTTTGATAAGGCAGGTAATGGTTTGTATAAGGTTTCGTTTTTGTTTCTGTGGAGCGATATGAATACCGGGAATATAAGGAATAATTATACCGAGTCGTCGTTTCCTGGCAGCATAAATGATCCTGCGGGTGTGGAGGGACTAAAATTGACCAATAGGTGTTGTAGGGGGGAGGTGAGATTTCGTTTTATCGCAAAAGGAGGGATGGCTTATCCACAGCCTTTGGTTTCGGAGAAAGGAGAATGGAACCCTGAATTGAAATTACGAAATTTTTTCTTGATGCGACAATATTGGTTTGGACAAAGTTACCAACTGGGAGGTCTGGAGTACTATCCGGCAGATATTGTTGAGCGTTATTCGGAAATCGTAGAATGAATTTTAAAATAAAACAAAGCAAATGAAAAAGATTTTTAGTTTAGTGGTGTTCGCCTTTTTAATATGTTGTTTACAGGTGAATGCAATTGGAGGTTTGTCGGTAAAAGAGGATAAAACGGTAGTGGCGGACACGACGAATCCCAAACAGGTAAAGATGAATTTACAGGATCTGATGAAAATGGCAGGTGCTAATGGTGGTAAACCGGCTTTCCGTTTGATACAGAATATCCATGACCCGAGAATTCTTTCCACGACTAATAAGGCGGTAGGTGTGAAAGGTTACCAGTTTATCGGGAACGATTCATGTATCATTTTTCTAGAGGTGGAGAAGTGCAAAGGGCGTTTATCGGGAATCGATACCAGCGGTTACATTCAGTCTGAGGAAAATCGTTACAAGATTATAAAATTGCAGGATGGTAGGGCTATACCGGCGGATGCCGGAACCGAGATTACATGGGATCCGAAAAAGACAACAATATTGGGCGTGATGTTCCACGGGATAAAATTCCCGAAATCACAAGAATTGGAAGTGGTATTTTCACGGAAAGATCCAAAAGCTTTAAAGATAAAAACTCGTTTCGAGAGAAGAGAACAGACACAACAACCGAAGAAAAAATAAAAGTGAGATAAACTTTTATATATTGGCGCGGGACCGGAAGTGTTCCCTCGGGAAAGACTTCCGGTTTTTTTCAAAAGAGAAAAAAAAGCATGATGAATAGTGGAATCATTTGTATGCTATTGATGCTGCTCGGTATCAGTAGTACAGGGAAGACTCGTATCATAGAGAAACCTCTTTTTGGGGCTAGAACCATTGATATTATGGAGGTTAATAAGATTGTGCTGGGTGATGCGGCAACCATATTTTATATGGATGCGTCGGCTTGTGGGGGAAAGTTGACAGGGGTAGACCAGCAACTTTATTTGTCGGCAAATGGAATAAAATACGAGTTGCAAGAGGCGAGAGGAGTTACTTTACCGAAGAATATGGTATCAAGTGCAAACGTGGATATGTCGCATCCTTATTTTGAATTGGTATTTCCTCC
>QWCH01002382.1_pt1 | contig 23667 bp, 20 predicted proteins | sample 1972671 | NCBI WGS metagenome assembly QWCH01 (sample SAMN09866713, study PRJNA288562) | Human gut metagenome isolate term3_stool, whole genome shotgun sequencing... | isolation source: gut | host: Homo sapiens | place: USA: California
CATATCCAATTACCTCCTTCGGTGGTACTGTTTCTTACTATTATTATACGCTATTTCTCGTCAAAAATCAACCATTTGTTGTGACAGAGCCTAAATTAAAAAAAGAATATATCAGATGTCACATAGGAGCTAAAAAGTACTATGAATCATCAAATCAGGCCTTTGAAGAAGGTCTAATAATTCTGTCTTGTACAAAATTTGAAATAGCTATGGAATACTTAATAGAACGTGCTACGATTAAACAGAAAATGTGTCAAAAAATGTATGAGTACCATGAATTAACTGGTAAAAATTTGCCACCTGCCTTGCTGTGGCCAGATCAAGAAGATTTTGATGAATGGGATGATTAATGACAAACCTAAAGAAACTAGAAGACTATAACAATCAGCTGTTGAAATTACTAGATTAAGTCCAGAGTATTCTCGAAGATCTAAAACAGAAACACACAAAGATTTAGAGCGCTTTTGGAATCAAATTCAGAAATTAGAAAAGCAATTAAAAGAGGAAGCCTAAGGGCTTCTTTTTTTATGGATCTAGGAAGTCAGAATGGGGTTCGGGGCTGTGTCCCGACGAAAGGAACCCCAGATGGACAAAACGCAGTTTTGTACACGGGGTGTATTTCGCTCCATTAATTTTTAAAAAAATTATGGAGATCAGTTAGTTTTTCTGACCACAAAAATAGGACAAAACAACAGGATAATAGAATCATCAGAAAGAGGTGATTCAAAATGGCAAGACAATTTCTCCGCCAAAATAATCTTCATAATGTGGTAGGAAGAATAGAATATATTCGTGGTGACACAGGTAAACAGGAGTATATGATGGCTTTTTATTCTACAATGCCGGATGAAGATTGGAAAAATTTAGCTCAATATAATCAAGAAAGATTCAAAAAAAACAAAAAGGGATTCAACAAAAATAAAAAATGCAGTGCAATCGAAGCACGTGAACTCATACTGCATATTCCACATGAATACGCAAATCGCGACCCCCACGAGCTTGCTAAGCTCGTGGGCGACGATTGGAAAAAAAGATTTGACACGGATTGTTGCCTAGCAATCCATTGGAATAAAACAAAAACAAATTTCCACATTCATCTGATCTACAGTGAACGCGTCAGAGAAGATAAAGTCGCCACTCGTAATATGTATTACGATTCGGATTGGAAAAAATGTAAAAAGGCGGATGCAGTTAATATTATCAAAAAGGGTGACATCGTATCAAAATGGGACGATAAAGATGTGAAGTTTAAAAAGAAATCCTTCATGCAAAACACTGTTAAGCCTTATTACGCCACTAGATTTAAGCTGGAACTGTACAAAGATGATGGATTACACTTAAAAGAGCAGAAGGAATATAAAATCAATCCAACATCTAGCATTGAATATATTGAGTTACACGATAAGATTGTCGAATATAATAAAAATGTGCGTACTTGGAACAATATGGTAGATGACGTATTAGAGCGGTCACCTGAATATTGCGTATTACATCCATCTGACCACAACACTGTCGTTAATAAATCTAAAATGAACCTACCACCAACCAAAGAAAACGAATACACACTGTTTATTGATACAGTTATAAAGCCTGCAGTAACTGCCCATAAGAAACAACGCAAGCACCATAAGGAATACTTGAAGTATATGATAGAACGAGTCAAAGAGGCATTAAATGCGCTTGTAGAACGTTTTAAATTGAATGCTTCAAAACAATCAACTACAAATAATATCAGCATGAAGAACTATGCTCAAATAACAAAACAGAAACCTTTTAAACCACAAATGAAGAAAAAAACTAATAAGGATATTTCTAAATTTATCAAGCACCAAAGCGATTTTGAAAGAGACTAGTAGTATATTGTGTGATTTGTGATATTAAAATCAGGAGTTATTTATCAGTCATTAATCACTAATCACATATCACATAATTTTATAAAGCTTTTCAAAAAGGTTTTCAAAACTATCTATAAACAGCAAAAAAGGCCCTTATATAAGGGCTTTTTTTCACTAGATAGCGTCGTCGGAGGGATATAACTCTATATCTTTTTTTATTTTCTAAATTCTCCTATGATTCTTATTTTTTCACCATCTTGTAGTTTGAAATGTGTCTCGTCCACTCGCATTATAGAACTTTCAATGAATTTGATGAAGTTATAGTTCATAAACATGATCCATGTCATTGCATTCTTTTCAATGATTCTCCATGTCGGCTCTAATGCATACCCCGTATCTCCTTTATTGGTAGAAGGAACAAATTCATTTGTTAAGTCAAACAGACTGTTTGCTACGACCTCATACACACCCTTCCTCATTTTGGATTGTTGTATGCTGATTCTTTTTCGAAGAGCATCGCTTGTTTTAAAAACTCTTTGTTGTGTCTTTATATAATCATCTATGGAATCTATGATAGGTTGAATATCATAAACGTCGCATATAAAACTTCCATCTAGGTTTATTTGAGCACCCTGATTTCGTATCTCATAAAGAAAAGCTTGAGGTCGTTCATCTTCAGGAAAAATAGAGTACCAATCCCCCATTTTATTCTGTACCTTTATTCGATATGGCATAAGTTATCCTCTTTTCTATAAAATAAGGAGAGAAACATTCTCTCCTTCATTAGTTCTATTTTCTACATTCGAAAGAAGAATTAATCTTCTTTTCGAGCATGTTTTCCAGTAAATGCAACACCTGCTAATCCTAGAACACCACTTAATGCATAGAATCCTAAAGCAGTTTCTACACCCGTATTGACTGTACCTGTCTTTTTCTGAGCTTCAGGCTGAGTTTTCTTAGCTTCCTCTGCTGCTTTTTTAGCTTCTTCTTCAGCTTTTTTCTTTGCCTCTTCTTCTGCCTTTTTAGCCTCTTCTTCTGCTTTCTTAGCTTCTTCTTCCTTTTTGATTTTATCTAGATAAGAAGTCAAATCTTTATTTGCTTTATCAAGCTCAGCTTTTGCAGTCTCATAGTCACGACTTGCATCTTCCAATTGTTCTTTATTTGTATTCCATTGAGCTTCTACACCTAAGAACACATTTAAAGCAGTTGCATATTCCTCGTATGCAGTTCGCATAGAACCCATTTTTGAATACAATCCAAGCACAACATCATTGTCACTGTCAACAACATCCATGAATCCTGTTGGATCTGCACATAACTTCTTATAAGCTTCATATGCTTTTTCGACTTGTCCTTTGACATCTTCAATAGAAGTCTGTTCAGTCTCTAATTGGCCAATAGTTTCATCTAATTTTGCAATAGCCCCGTTGAAGTCTTTAATTGCTTTTTGATATGCACCAATTTGTTCCTGAGTACTTGCAATCTCTGCCTTCAAATCTTTTAAACTCTTTTGTTTTAAAGTAGCTGTTTCAAAATCAGTTTTTGCTGCATGTGCCACACTTGCTTTTTTAGCTTCTTCTGCTTTTGCAGTCTCTAATTCTTTTTCTTTAGATGCTTGATTTGCTTTCGCAGTCTCTAATGTTGCTTGACTTGCCTCATATAAAGCCTTCTTAGTGTTTTCGTTATTTTTAGCTTCGCCTAAAGCCTTTGATTTAGCATCAACATCTTTTTCTGCCACATCAAGATTTGCTTTTGCAGTTTCGATACCCTTATTTGCTTCATCTAAGATATCTTTTCTCTTCTTCAAAGTTGCCTGTGCATCATTTACGATACCTTTTTTGTTTTCAACATTCTGATCTGCATCCTTCTTCTCTTGTTGAGCATTTTCAAGAGCTTTTTGTGCATTCACACGATCAACAGTTTCTAACTGTGCCTTCTGTGTCTTTAAACCGACGATTTCCTTTGCCATATTTAAAGCAGTATCATCATTGCACAACTTGTCGAATGCCGCCTGCTTAGTTGCTACATTTGCCTCAGCACGTGCAGTCGCATTGGTTGCTTGTGTAACCTGTGTTTGTACAGTTGCTACATTTGTTTGTGCATTTGTCTGAGCCGCAGTCTTAGTACCTAAAACTCGTCTCTGATTTTCCAACTCTGCCTTCAAGGCTTCTAATTTTGACTCTCCATCCTTCAAAATACCATCTGCATTCATAAGCTTGTTATAGTACTCATTGAATTGAGCTTCAAATTCATCAATTGTCATAGTTGTAGATGGATCTACATATTGTGTATCGTCTAAGCTGGTAAATACTTGCCCCGCATTGCATCTGTATCCATCAGGAGCAGGTGTCTTCGAATAGATATAGGCAGTCCCTGTAATCTCATAATCAGAGCTAATCAATCCAATATAGTGTCCCACTTGAATATTTCCATGTCCAACGGCTTCCATGACTTCATTGTATTTAGCTTCATCGTTTCGCACTTCAGTAATTGTCCACCCTTTGGCAGTAATATAATCATAGACCTGCTTTTCTGAATCGTACCATCCTTTATAAAGGCCTTTATCGTCTTCAGACCATGGAGATGCAGAAATATTTTCTCCAACATTATAAAGGTGAGAATGTCCAAATGTTTTACCATTGGCAGTCGCATTGATTTGTACTTGTGCAATCGCAAATAATGTAGCATTGACTTTTAAATCTACTCGCCCTGTGAAGTTTGTATCACTTGTTCGTAAAGCATTTCCATATCGTACCATACTTAATGCACGTTTGAAGTTTTCTAAGCTTGTTGCATCATTTTCTGCACCAATATTTGTACTTCCACCATTGGCGATACTTTGTGCTTCTAAGATTTTTAAAGCATCTGTGTATCCATAAGCTTCAAAAAAACCTTTTGATCCTTGTTCGATTTTTGCCTGAGCTTGTTCTTTATCTGTACGTAGTTGTGTGACTACCTTTTCTTGTGCAATGACAGCTTCTTGAGCTTCATTTACCTTGCTCTGTTGTGCTGTAACATCCTGTTTTGCTTTTTCTAGATTAGCTTTCGCAGTTTCTAATTCTTTTTCTTTAGACTTCTGATTAGCTTTCGCAGTCTCTAATTGTGCCTTTGCCTCATTTAATGCAGTTTCTGCATCGTTGATAGTTTGATTTAACACATCTAAAGCCTTTTGTTTCTCTGCAATTTGTGCATCTAGATTAAGAATTTCCTGGTTGACATCTGAAAGACTTTTTTCTGCACTTGTTACAGCATTTGCTTTTGCCGTTTGATTTTCAAGTGCGACCTGTAGATTTGTCTGTGCAGTGACTAATTCATTTTCTGCATTGACAATATCCGCCTCATACTGAGCTTTGATTGTAGGATCACTTGCTCCATCATAGATTGCCTTTTTTTCGTTGTAGTTAGCTACGGCAGTATCTAATGCTTTTTGTGCCTCATTCACACTTGCCTGTGCTTCTGCATAGGCTTTTTGTGCATTTTCTACATTCTGTGTAGCTTCTGTTACTTTTGCTTCAGCTTCTGCCTTTTGCTGTGTCAAGATTGAAACAGTTGTTTGTGCCTCTTCTAAAGATTTTTGAGCTTCTTCTAAAGCTTTTCCTTTTTCTTCAACATCTTTTGAAATCTCTTCTTCAGATGTTCCGTTTAGTAAAGCATCATATTTTTTCTGTGCTTCCTGTAATTTAGAGTTAGCATCAGCAAGTGCATTTGTTGTTTCATCCAATTGTGTCTGTAATGCCTTTTTCTGTTCGTTGGCTTGTCCTAATTTCTTTTGATTTTCTTCTAAATTAGCTACTTGTTTTTCTAACTCGCTTACAATAGCTTTCTGTGCTTCTAAAGAAGATGCATCATAGTTGCTCTTTAATGTATTGACATTTGCCTTTGTAGGTACATAAGTGCCTTCATTGTATGTATCATAAACTTTTTGAGCTTTTTCTTCTGCTTCTTTTGCTTCATCAGCTTTCTTCTGAGCCTCATTGATTTTTTCTTGTAACAATTCTTTTTCTGTCTTTTCAATTTTTGACTCTTCTTTGTTGGCAGGCGTAGAGTTAATATCTGTTCCGTCGGCTGTTGCACCTTTTGCAAATACACTCATTTGCCCTGCCTGTGTTAAAACCATACTGGCTGCTGCCAAGCTTGTTAATACTCTTTGCTTTTTCATTAAACTATCCTTACCTTTCTTTTGAGTTTGAGATATCAAAAATACAGATTCACTAACAATTAGAAGTATTCTTTTCAGCTTTAAGTGTATTCATGAAATCCAATGTTTCATTCAACTCTTTCTCATCAAGATTTTTTAAAGATTCTTTAATACTTTTCAAAATCTCTAGCTCTTCCAAAGTTATATTTTCCATAATATACTCCCCAAGTATCTACAAGAAACATTATAGTATCTTTCATAGACTTGGTCAAACGATTACGTTGATTAAAGATACTTTTCGTACTTATAATTATAAAATAGAAAGGTTTATTACAATGAGTGATGAAATAGGAACACGTGTTAAGAAAGTTAGATTACGTAAAGGAATCAGTCAAGAACAATTCGGAGAAATAATAGGGATTAAAAAAGCAGCTGTGTCTAAAATTGAAAATGGTGAAAACAGTCTATCAAAAGGAAATCTATTAGCCATTTGTCGCCAATTCAATGTAAATAAAGAATGGTTAATCAATGGAAACGGTGAGATGTTTACCACTAAATCAAAAGAAGATGAAATTCGGAATTTCTTTGAAAACGCAATTTCTTCTGATTCTGATATTGCGAAAATTCAAAGAAAATTCATATCCACTTTAGTCTCACTAGACGAAGAAGAATGGATTGTATTAGATCGATTCATGAAACATTATATTTATAGTAAATAACAAACTTTACTATCCAATTTAGTAAAATAAAAATTAATAAAGCGATACAGAGCACAGACATATGCTACCGTATCGCTTTTTCTAATCATTCATTGTTTTTAAATTTGTTATATTCCTCGACTACCTCATTTACTTCCTTCATATCATCAAATAACATATCTAATATGACTTGCTTCGTAGGCTCATCCACAGAAGAAACACTATCTTTAATGAAATTAATTATAGTATTTAAGGCCTTTCTATTCGATGCTTTAGCTGAAATCAGTTCAAAAGGACTATAATCTTTATTTGTTATTCTATTTCCTGCCGAATCATAGCAAGAACTAGTTATTTCTTTCAATTCTATTTTTTTTCTACTTAATTGATTATGATCATCCCACATATAAACAAAATCACCCATTTCAAATTCATCTTCTGAAAAACACTCAAAAGGTACGCCAATTGCTTCAGAGATTTGTAGAACCATTTGTGGCGTAGGATACATTCTAGCATCAAAATATTTGTAAACAGAGTTTCTTGAAACATTCACTTTTTTTATTAAATCAGCAATTGATACTGAAAAATAGTTCAATACATTTCTCAATCGAACTCCAAAATGTCTATTGATATATTGCACTCTATCCTCTGAGATAATCACTAAATTTGTTTTATTTTCCATGTCATAATTATACCGCAAAAATGATATAAATTTATGAAAATTAAAAAAAAATTAAAATTGATCGTTGTATTTATGTAAACTACAGGTTATATTATATATGTAAACCACAGATTACACTGTATATGTAATCCACAGTTAGAAAAGGAGGTTATAATCTATGTGTTCAATTAACAAGCGAGTACTTATTGCATCTCAACCCTTCATAAAAAAAACAAATGCTAGAGAAGTCATTGGATGCAACCATAAAGCCATCAATGTATTATGGAACAAGGTATGCGAAGAATATGAACAAGAGTATGGTCCAGTACCTAGTTATGGAATACCAACATCATATTTCTTATCTAAAGCACACATAAGTATTGAAGACTTATTATTAGCTGAAAAAGCACAAAAAAAATTCAATACCAATTCATAATGAAACCAGTATTGAATTCAATTACAGTGCCATAGCACTTATAATTATTCCGCAATTTAATTATAGGCAATATAGGCATAAATTTCAAATCAAATATGCATTTGCTATGGCACTTTTTACCTAAACTAAAGGAGAGGAAAAAATGCCAAACTTTAAATTTACAAACATCAAAGAATTTGGTTCTTCTTACATTCATGAGAAGGACACTGAAGATATCGTACAAGATATCGCACCTATAGGAACTACTATGCTTTATGCAACAATGAAGCAAGGAAAATCACTACTTGGACTTTCTGAAGCTCTAAGTGTTGCCAACACAAATGTAGATACTTGGCTTGATTTGAAAATAAAAAATGGAAATGTCTTATATTTTGGACTCGATGATTCAGATAAAGTACTAAATGAACGTTTAAATAAATATTGTGACAATTTGCCAAACTTTTACGTCGTTAATTCAAAAACTTATAGAGAATATTGTTCTACTCTTAATGGTATGTCTAATGGAAATAAGTTTAATACCATAGTCAATGACTTTATTAATCAACATGGATCTGTATCACTTGTAATTGCTGATACATTTGAAAAAATCAGATACAATAAAGATAGAACATATAATTCTGAAGTTGAAGAAGTAAGCATTTTAAAGCAAAACGCTCAATATTATAGATACAATCTTTTATTGATTCATCATGCTACAAAATTCAAAGATGGTAATTTATTCGAATCTTTTTATGGATCAAACGGTCTTGGAGCTGAAGTTGATGTATTAATGACACTTCAAGATAGTGGTGATTCTGACTATCAATATTTATATGCAAGAGGAAATGCTTTTGAAGATAAAAAACTTCTTATCCATAGAAGCGATGATTTAAAATATGAACTTGCGAGTATCAATGAAGCAGATTTAGTTGAAGATTTTCCTGATAAAAGTTACTTAAAAATATTGAAATATTTCACAAAACAAAGAAATACAATTATTGACAATTCAGAATGCTTTACGTATCAAGGAGAATACCAAGACTTTATACAAACTTTAGACTTAGATATAGATTCACGTGGATTGGGTAAATTATTAAAGAAATATGAACAAAGGTTAAACGAACAGCATATATATTTCGACACGAAACATCTTCGAAATGGAATGCATTTAACTATGATTATACCTGCCAATATGAATGATAACGTTTCTTTCTTTGAAGATGGAACATTTATTATCGAAAAAATGGAGGAATCCTTAGGTGATTAATCATGGCGCAAGACAAAGATAAAAACGGGCACTGGTTCATTGTTTGTACAAGTCCCATTACTAACTACTATAAGGAAAAATCCATTAAAACAGACAAATCTACAGGTTGCACTTGAAAATCAAACAGCAAAAGCAAATGCTGTAACAAGTGCAGAAAAAAGTCAAAATCTATGATCACGAAAAATAATAGGAGTCGAGGACTCCTTTTTTAATTATAAAAAATTATGTGCATGATTCGATTAAGATTGGATTGATAAAAAAATGGCTTTAACCGAATCTTAGCAATCCCAAATGGCTCTTATTGTGATGAAATGTTTGGCGAATAAATAAAATAATTGCCGTAAACCGTTATTTTAAAGGGTTATGGACTCGCCATCGCTTGGCGAATAAATAGCTGTATAATGGCGATATAATGGCGAATTAACAGAAATATCGTAACAAATTTAAATAAATGATGTTTTAGTTGATTTTGTCAAAAAAATGCAAATGTCGTCACAAATGTCGTCACAAATACCATGAAGTAAAAAAAAGCCCTTATATAAGGGCTAATTCTTAAAAATGGCGTCGACGGAGGGATTCGAACCCCCGACCGTGCGCTTAGAAGGCGCATGCTCTATCCAGCTGAGCTACGTCGACAACGCATATATTTTATAACATAATCGAAATATATGCAAGCTTAAATTTAAATATTTAGTCTAACTCAAAAGCACCTGTATACAATTGATAGTATTTACCCTTTTGTTTCAACAAGTCTTCATGATTACCACGCTCAATAATATGACCTTGTTCTAACACCATGATCGCATCACTATTTTGGATAGTTGAAAGTCTGTGTGCAATCACAAATACCGTTCTTCCTTCCATCAACTTATCCATACCTTCCTGAACGATTCTTTCTGTATGTGTATCAATGGAACTTGTTGCTTCATCCAAAATCAAAACAGGAGGATTGGCAACGGCTGCACGTGCAATGGATAAAAGTTGTCTTTGTCCTTGCGATAAAGATTCTCCACCTGCATGAATCATTGTGTCATAACCATGTTCTAAGTGTTTAATAAATTCATGCGCATTCGCTAACTTACTTGCCGCAATACACTCTTCATCACTCGCATCTAAACGACCATAACGAATATTATCCATAATGGTACCGGTAAATAAGTTTGTATCCTGCAATACAATACCCAATGATTTTCTAAGATCTGCTTTCTTGATTAGTTTTACATCAATACCATCATACGTAATGGAACCCGATTGAATATCATAAAAACGATTGATTAGATTCGTGATTGTTGTTTTACCAGCACCTGTAGCTCCTACAAAGGCAATCTTTTGTCCTGGTTTCGCAAATAGAGAAACGTCAAATAAAATCTGTTTATCTGGATTATAAGAGAAGTTCACATTTTCAAAACGAACATCTCCACGTAGTGGAACCAATTCATCTTGTCCATCTTTTCTTGGATGATGCCAAGCCCAGTGATCATGATCAATTTGTTCTAAAGTCACGATACCATCATCCACTTCACTTTCTGTATCTATGATTTCATAAATACGCTTAGCACCTGCATCCGCCATAATCACTGCATTTAACTGCATACTAATTTGTCCGATTGGATTGGTAAAACTACGATTTAACTGTAAGAAAGCGGCAATGCCACCTAATGTTAATCCTGCAATATGATTTAGGGCAAAGATAGAACCAACTACCGCAACAAGTACATAAGAAATGTACCCAATATTCATTACGATTGGCATTAAAACATTCGCAAACGTATTCGCATTCGCACTCGCTTCAAATAACGCATCATTTACTTGATCAAAATCTTTGATACTTTGTTCTTCATGCGTAAAAACTTTAATGACTTTACTTCCTTCCATCATTTCTTCAATAAACCCATTTTCCACACCCAATTGTTTTTGTTGGGCAATAAAGTATTTACCTGATTTTGCCGAAATCTTTTTTGAAGTATACACCATCAATAAACCACATGCGATTGTTAAAACAGCCAATGGAACATTTAAGATGAACATGGAAATCGTAACTGAGATAATCGTCATTAAAGATACAATAACCTGAGGAATACTTTGAGAAATTAGCTGTCTTAAAGTATCCGTATCATTTGTATAAACAGACATGATATCCCCATGTGCATGTGTATCAAAGAAGCGCAATGGCAATGTCTGCATATGTTCAAATAATTCATCACGAATATGTTTTAAAGTACCCAATGAAATTGTTACCATCATACGATTAAATCCATACGTAGCTAAGATACCAACACCATAAATCATTACCAATTCCATTAATGCATTGAATAAAGGCATATAATTTGGAACTGTTTGCGATAATAATGGAACAATATAATCGTCAATCAAACTCTTTAAAAACATGCTTCCATATACATTGGCGATACTAGATACAATGATCAATACAAGCACAATAAAACTTTCAATCTTATAAGAAGTGATTGTTTCTTTAATAACTCGCTTTAAACTATTTGTATCTCTATTGTTCATCAAAATCACCTCCATTATTTTGTGCTTCAAACGTTTCTTTATACATCGCATTTGATTTTAATAATTCTTCATGCGTACCTAAACCAGAAATTTTTCCATCATCAATAACCAAAATTTGATCTGCATCCTGAATACTTGAAACACGCTGCGAAATAATGATTCGAGTTGTATGTGGAATCTTCTCTAAGAAGGCCTGACGAATCAAAGCATCGGTTTTTGTATCCACGGCACTTGTAGAATCATCTAGAATCAAAATTTTAGGACTCTTTAGTATAGCTCTTGCGATACACAAACGCTGTCTTTGTCCACCCGAAACATTCGTACCACCTTGCTCAATATACGTATCATATTTATTAGGCATCAATTGAATGAATTCATCCGCCTGTGCTAATTTACAAGCTTCCATGATCTCTTCATCTGTCGCATTTGGATTTCCCCAACGCATATTCTCTTTGATTGTTCCCGAAAATAAAACATTCTTTTGTAGAACCATGGCCACATTATCACGCAATACTTTTAAATCATAATCACGAACATCCATTCCCGCTACTTTAACACTACCTTGTGTTACATCATATAGTCTTGGAATCAATTGTACTAAACTCGACTTACTAGATCCTGTTGCTCCTAAGATACCCAAAGTCGAGCCTGAAGGAATGTGCAAATCAATATGACTTAAAATATCTTCATCATTGCCATAATGAAATGAAACATCTTCAAAATCAATGGCTCCATTTTCTACAGTTTCGATACCATTTTCAGGACTTGTTAAATCGGATTCTTGATTTAATACTTCGGCAATACGCCTTCCACTCGCAATGGACATTGTCACCATGACAAAAATCATACTCATCATCATTAGAGACATTAAAATACTTGCAGTATATGTAAATAAAGACATCAATTCTCCAGTTGTCATATTTTGAGCCACAATTTGATGAGCTCCTAACCATGAAACCAAAAGAATCGTCGCATACATACAAAGTTGCATCACAGGAGAGTTAAATACTAAGATTTTTTCTGCTTTCCCTTGAATACTAAAAATAGTCTCACTTTCTTTACGGAATTTATCAATCTCATGATCCTTACGAACAAAAGATTTCACAACACGAATCCCTAAAATATTTTCTTGAATACTCGCATTCAAAGTATCGTAACGAGAAAATAAACGGCTAAAAATAGGACTTACGATAAAAATGATTCCAAATAAAATAACACCTAAAATAAGTACGACAACCACATAAATCATAGCCATTTCTTTATTAATGATAAAAGCCATGATCAAAGATGCGATAAGCATCAATGGTGCACGAACACAAATACGAATAATCATCTGATATGCATTTTGTATATTTGTCACATCCGTCATCATACGTGTGATTAATCCACTTGTTGAATAAGCGTCAATATTTGAAAAAGAAAAGTTTTGAATATTACGATACTCTGCCTTTCTTAAATTCTTCGCAAAACCACTCGATGCGATAGCCGCATGCTTTCCACTTTTAGCACCAGCCCATAAAGATACAAAGGCTGCCACCAACATTAAAGTCCCATAAAACCAAATTGAACCCATATTTCCTTTTTCAATACCATTATCCACTAATAATGCCATCAAAAATGGAATAAACACTTCAAGTATGGCTTCAATTGAAACATAAACCGGACTCAATAACGTATCCTTTTTATATTCTTTAACTTCATTCAATAAAGTCTTGACCATAATAAAACCTCCATTATTCTAAATCTTCAATTATTCTAAATTTTCAGCTAGCTCTTTTAAGATTTCTAACAATTGCACCTTCTTCTCGTCACCCAACACATTTCCAAATCTAGATTCCATTGTTTGAATCTGCTTCACGATATCTTCATGAAGATCCTGCTCTTTTTGAGTCAACACAATAGTACGAACTCTTTTATCCTTTTGATTCAATTTTCTTTCAATAAACCCCTTCTGTTCCAAGCGATTTAAAATCCCTGTAACTGTCGGATTCGAAATATGAAAATGCTCTTCAATATCTCTTTGAATGACTGGATCCTTATCCGTAAAATGTAGATATCCTAAGACGTCTTGTTGAGATTTAGTTAAATCATATTTTTTTAAACCTTCATTCATATGTTTGTCCATTTTTTTCTTAATCAAACCAAAATAAAAACCAATCTCATTATTGTCACACATTTTTCTCGCCTCATTTCATAGCACGCTATACATTTACATAGTACGCTATATATATTACTATAATAATTCCATTTGTCAATTCTTGTTTTTTTAGATATCATAAATGTGTATGAAAAAAAATGAAGAATATATAGTAACGTGTATCGATGATACAGATTTAAATAGTGGTGTTGTTAAAATTGATGATATGGTAGTCTTTGTTCCAAACTTATTGATTGGTGAAAAGGCAAAAATTAAAATTGTTAAGGTCAACAAAAAATATGCTTTTGGTATTATTACTCAACTTTTAGAGCCAAGTATAAATCGCCAAGAACTTACTTGTGAAGTTGCTAAAACATGTGGTGGGTGCCAACTTCAACACATGAAGTATGCTTATCAATTAGACTATAAATATAAACATGTCAAAAAATTATTTGAAGATATTGAAGTCAAGCCAATACTAGGTATGGATAATCCTTGGTACTATCGTAACAAAGCACAGTTTCCGGTTAAAATCAAAGATGGTAAAGTCCAAATGGGTTTTTATCGTCAACATTCAAACGACGTTGTGACATGTAAAGAATGCAAAATTCAAGATTTTACAATCAATGAAATCTTTGGCTTCATTCAAAAACATATCACAATTGAAATGGCAGAAGGCTTACGCCACATCTTTATCCGCCACTCAAGTACAGATGAAATTCAAGTGGTATTTATTGGTAAAAATGAAAAGAATATTTTGTCTTTGTCTAAACTATTAAAAAACACATTCTCAAACATCACAAGTATTGTATTTAACTACAACACACGAAATGACAACGTGATCTTAGGTGATACATATAAAGTCTTATATGGAAATGACTACATCATTGAAAAATGTTTGGGTAACAAAGTGAAACTGCACTTTAAATCCTTCTTCCAAGTCAACCCTATACAGATGGAAGTTTTGTACAATCAAGCCATTAAAGCCGCTAATCTTTCTGGAAACGAAACATGCATTGATATGTATGCAGGCACAGGTACCATTGGTATGGCTGTCAGTAAACATGCAAAAAGCGTGATTGGTGTTGAAATCGTTAAAGAAGCCGTTGATAATGCCAACGAAAATACAAAAATGAATCACCTTGATAATTGTCACTATGTATGTCAGGATGCCACAGATTTTGCACACGAACATAAAAACGATAAAATTGATGTCGTCTTTATTGATCCACCAAGAAAAGGAATGACAGAAAATGGAATCCAAGATACGGTGACCATGCAGCCCGAAAAGATTATATATGTTTCTTGCAATCCTAAAACGTTATCACGAGATCTAAAAATTTTTAAAAATTATGGATACCAATGCGAATACGTTCAACCTGTAGACATGTTCTGTCAAACAACCGGACTTGAATGTGTTGCCAAGCTTGTTAAAATAGTGTAATATTTAAACAATATGAGGCCGTGGTGGAATTGGTAGACACGCTACTTTGAGGGGGTAGTGAGTAACGCTCGTGTGCGTTCAAATCGCATCGGCCTCACCATATAGATATAAAAAGTGCTTCGGCACTTTTTTTATTTTCCACACAAAAAAACTAGACCAAACGGCCTAGTTAGTCTTTACTTGGAAATTTAAATACTTGTTCCCCCTCTTTTGTCACTAAGTATTTTCCACGCGCAATATATTCAACATAATCTGGATTTGTCAGATTCTGTTTTGCCTTCTCCAATTCTTTCTTTTTAGAAGACAATTCTTTTTTTTCTTTTTCCTTTTGAACAATACTCGACTTTAACTCATGCGTCATTGACAATTGCTGCAAACCACCCATGATTAAAAAGCCAGACATAACCAGCATTGCGATATACACAAAGAAATGTTGAACTTTTTTTCGTTTTCCCTTCATATTTTTATCCCCTTTTTACTATAGCATATAATAGAAAACGATTTCAATGTAAATTATTTCACACGCATAGCTAAAATCGCAATATCACTAGGATTTATACCAGAAATACGACTTGCTTGTCCTAATGTTAAAGGCTTGATAGCTGTTAATTTTTGTCTTGCCTCCAAAGATAAATTATCCATATTTTCATAATCCAAATTGATTGGAAGCTTCATTTTTTCCATCTGTTGTAAATGTTTCGCATCACGCTTTGCCTTGGCAATATAACCAGCATACTTTGTTTGGATCTCAATCTGCTCATTAATTTGAGGTTCATAATCCAATCCCGTATATTTTGCCAAGCCCTTAACTGTAATTTTAGGACGTTTAATTAAATCCAATGCACTGCATCCATGTGCCAATGGATCAAAGCCCAAGCTATCAAGATATTTATTGACTTCACTATTCGGTTTAATATGTGCATTTGAAAGTTCTTCTCGAGCAACCTCAATATTATCCATCTTCTTTTTATATGCATCATATCTTTCTTGTGAAACCAAACCAATTTCATAGCCTTTTTCAAGCAATCTTTGATCCGCATTGTCATGACGTAGCAACAATCTATATTCCGCTCTTGAAGTTAATAAACGATAAGGTTCCTTTGTTCCTTTTGTACATAAATCATCTAACATGACACCAATATAAGCTTCATCACGACGAAGAACAAATGGTTCTTTACCATCCACTTTCAATGCCGCATTCGCCCCAGCCATCAATCCTTGACCAGCCGCTTCTTCATATCCGCTCGTACCATTGACCTGTCCTGCCGTAAATAAATTCTCAACAATTTTATTTTCCATATTCGGCTTCATCTGAAGTGGATCAATCGCATCATATTCAATCGCATACGCATATTTTTCAATCACACAATTTTCAAGTCCCGGCAAAGAATGAACCATCTTTTCCTGTACATCAATAGGCATTGATGTTGAGAATCCTTGAATGTAAATTGTATCTAATTCTTTAGATTCAGGCTCTAAGAAAAGCTGATGTCTTTCTTTATCCGCAAAACGAACCAATTTATCTTCAATACTTGGACAATAACGAGGACCTACCCCTTTTACTAACCCAGAATACATTGCAGAATCATGCAAATGTGTATGAATGATTTCATGCGTTTCTGGCTGTGTATAAATTAAATGGCAAATCTCTTGTTTTTCAAAAGGCAATACATCCTCTTGTTTTGTTGTTTCACTAAAGCGCAAAAATTGATTTGTCCCTGGTTGTGGTTCTGTCTTTGAAAAATCAATTGTATCCATTTTAATACGAGGTGGTGTCCCCGTCTTTAAACGGAAAGTTTTAATTCCAGCCTCACGCAATGATTCTGACAACGTATTAACCGTCCTTTGATCTTCTGGACCAGAAACAGTGGAAGTATGTCCTCTTAAAACATTACTTGTCATATAAGTACCTGTTGTCAAAACAACCGTCTTACTTTCAATAAATGTTCCATCTTCTAACTCAACACCACAGGCTTTTCCATCCTTGATTACAACAATTTTACATGCTGCCTCAATAATATCTAAATTATCCTGTTCTTCTAATACTTTTTTCATAAAACGTTTATAAGCAATCTTATCGCTTTGAACACGCAAACTCCAAACTCCAGGTCCTTTTGTCGTATTCAACATCTTAAACTGTAAAGCCGTTTTATCTGCCGCAACAGGCATCATACCACCCAAGGCATCAATTTCACGAACTACAATTCCTTTTGCCGGTCCTCCTACACTAGGATTACATGGCATCGAACCAATCATATCTTTACTTAACGTTACGATAGCCGTTTTTTTATTCATTCGACTCGCCGCCAAACAAGCCTCAATTCCGGCATGTCCAGCTCCAACAACTACTACATCATACATTTTATACACCCGATTTCTTTCTTAGTTGAAAGTGAAAAATACTTTGTGGAACTTTTAAATACAAAGTAACTACCACATATACAATTACACTTAATAAACCATTTAAACACATCTTGAACAAACATGAAAGTTTTGATCCTTCAACACCATACAATCCAACTTTAGATAGAAGTATTGAAGTAATCCATAACGCGAACAATCCAATCAAAATACGCACTACAATAATTGAAGTTTTACGATATGAAATGTTGTATACATCTTGAATCTCTTTTAAATTTTTATAAATGATATATCCTGTACCAATAAAGCTTGAAATAACAGCACCCGCGATCCCCATGATCCATACAAATGGAATCAAAAGAACTCCTTTGATCAATACACCAATCGCAAGATTTTTTAATACATTTTTTCTTAATTCCAAAGAAACCATTAAATTCGTAACTAACGGAGCTAATGTAGATAAGAAACCTTCCAAAGCCATCCATTGTACAACGAATGTACACAATTCTAAGTTTTCGGAATAATATAACGTGTAATTCAATGGTCCTGCATACGCAAAAATACAAAACGATACAGGAATAGCTACATATAAAACTACGTTGATACTATCCAATACATTTTTCTTAACTAACTTATAATTTTTCTTTGACAAAGCCTCTGAAATATGCGGAATTATCGCTGTCGCAAAACCAGGACCCAAAATCATTGGGATCGCATTTAATTTACCTGCCACATAGTTTGATGCAGAAATGACAGTCGTTGTATCTTTGGCATTATAATGCATCTTTAATCCTGTAGGAAGTAAGAAACCATTAAATACCTGGTCAATATTTCCTAAAATTGCGACTACTAAATAAGGAATGGCTAGGATAAGAATTTCTCTGAAGATTTTCTTAGCTGAATGAGAACGTGTCGTTTGTCTTTGTACCATTTCATCCACTACACATTGGTGTTTACGATCAAAATACGCAAATTGAGCAATTGCCGCAATCGTTGCCACTGAAGTTGACATAACCGCCGCATATAATGCATACTTTTTATCCCAGCCAAACGCATAGACTACAAGGCATGCTGCACTTAGTAAAAAGGCAACACGGAATACTTGTTCAAAAGCTTGTGAAAAAGCATATTCTTCCATTTCTTTTAAGCCTTGATAATATCCTCTAAATGCAGATAATACAGGAACAAGAAAAATCGCTAGAGATAATATTTTTAAACAGTTTGCCATGATATCCGCATTCTTGGCGACCATAGCTGGCGCAATTACATTCGATAAAGTAAATAAGAGGATCATTCCAACAAATCCCGTTAAACCTAAAATTGCAAAAGCAATTTTCTTTACTAAAATAACACTTTTCGCATCTTCTAAAGCAATATAACGAGCTACAAGTGTGGCCACCGCAAAAGGGACTCCCGACTGAAAAATCGTCAATAAATACGCATATATATTATAAGATTGTGCATATACAGACTGATACGCTTCCGATTGAAGTATATATGAAAATGGAATTGTATAAGCCAATCCAATTAGTTTTGATACAAATAGACCGCCTGTTCCGATCAGGCCGCCAACAATAATCGACTTTTTGGCCGCTGAAGATTTCGACATAAAATAAATACCCCCAATTTCATAATTATAACATACATCCTTAAAAGTATTATGATTTTTTATATATTAAGAGTATAGTAAAGATAAGGAGTGTGAGATTATGTATCCAGCCTATATACATACGCAAACTACGGCTCGAAACATTGATCATGCAGCCATCAAAACATACCAGATTCCAAGTTTGATTTTGATGGAACATGCAGCTTTAAAATCAGCCGAAATTATTGAACAAATCACAAATACAAACCAATCTATCTGCATTCTTTGCGGTCCTGGAAATAATGGTGCCGATGGATTAGCAATCGCAAGACTTCTACAGCCTAAATATGCAAATCTATATGTTGTGGTTCCAGAAATTAAAAAAATGTCAGAGGATGAAAAAATTCAATTTCAAATGATACAAAATCTAAAGATTCCATTCAGCCAAAATCTTCCTAATGTCACTTATGACATTTATATTGATTGCCTTTTTGGCAATGGATTATCTAGAGATATTACCGGATTTTATAAAACTATGATTCAAACCGTTAACACATCTCATTCAACCATTATCAGTATTGATATGCCTAGTGGCATTGATTCCACTATGGGAAATGTTCTTGGATGCGCCATTCATGCAGATTATACGATTAGTTTAGATTGCTACAAACAAGGACAATGGCTAAATGAAGGAAAAAATCATTGTGGCAAATTATATCTCGTAGATATCGGAATCCCTCAAATACTTCATCAAAAATGCATGGACAAAATTAAAGTTCTAAATGAAGAGGATATCCATCTACCAAATCGCCCATTGAATGCACATAAGTCAACTTTTGGAAAAGCCCTAATGATTGGCGGAAGTCAAAACATGCATGGTGCAATCCATATGGCAAGTCTTAGTGCTTATAAAAGTGGTATTGGGACTCTTACTTTGATGGTTCCAGAATGTATTTCTAATGTTCTCGCAATCAAATCCGATTTTTATATGCTTCTTCAATGTGCCGATCGCAATGGTATATTTAGTTCTAAAGCCATTGATTTGTTGAAACAAAATATTAACAATTATTCAATTATTTCAATTGGAAATGGCATGCAAAAAAACAACATTACTGTCGCTTTAGTTGAACAAGCTTTAAAAAGTGACAAAAAAATAGTACTTGATGCCGATGCATTATGGGCTGCACAAAAGAATATTGAATTATTAAAACGGAGTGAAACCACAATTTTAACTCCGCATATTAAAGAAATGTCCGATTTAACAGGTATCCATGTTTCAACCATTTTATCAAACCCATTCGAAGTGGCTCGCGACTTTTCAAAAGAATATCCAAGCTGTGTACTAATACTAAAATCAAGTCAAACCTATATTGCCCATCAAGGCAATGTCTATGTTTTAGATGCACAAAATGCAGGTCTGGCAAAAGGCGGCAGTGGTGATATTTTATGTGGTATTGTCGTTGCGATGCTTGGACAGTGCAAAGATAGTTTACAAGCGGCTCTATGTGCTGCCTATATCCATTCGCAAAGTGCCAAACTTGATATAGATTCAGCAAGTTTCATGCCAGAAGATATTATCAACAATATTCCAAACACATTAAAAAGGCTGAGATCCTAGTGATTCTCAGCCTCATCTTTTTGTATCAAATTTTTCAGTGTTAAAACAGCACATTTCATTAATGGTTTTAAATCATGATTTTGAATATTTGATAATCCTGCTTTTTCTCTTTCCTGATTCGCTAAACATAAAAACATAGCTCCACTACGAACATGACGAGTTTGTCCTACAATAAACACAGTACTTGATTCCATTTCCGAAGCCAGACAATCCAGTCTGCAATACGCATCCCATTTGTTTTGCAACTCTTGATAAACTGGCATTGTTTCCGGTGCATGCTGACCAAAAAAAGAATCCTTACTTTGAACAACACCTACATGATAAGGAAGATTAAGTTTTTTTGCACTTTCGACTTGCACATTTAAAACTTCAAAATGAGGAACAGCTGGAAATTCAATAGGTGCATATTCACGTGTTGTACCTTCTTGGCGAATAGCACCACTTGCAATTACAATATCTCCACCTTGAACATCAAGACGCATACCACCACATGTACCTACACGTAAAAATGTATGACACCCTAGTTGAATAAGCTCTTCCATTGCAATTGCAGTGCTAGCTCCACCAATACCCGTTGAAACCACGCTGCATAATACTCCATTAATATATCCTGAATATGTAACATATTCACGATTGTCCGCAACAAAATATACATCATCTAAATAAGATGCGATATCCTTTACTCTTTTGGGATCTCCCGTTAAAATAACATAATTTCCAACACCATTTTCCTCTAATTGAGTATGATATTGTTTATTTGAACCTTCTGTGTAATCAATCATAATATATCCTAGAAAGATTGGAATTGTAAATAGTAGACATTTGGATGAAACATTGTCGTATTAAAGCTATAAGCCTGACAATCATCATTTTCTCCATCCCAGTCATTATTCAATTTTGATAATAAATCATCGATTTCATCTTCACTCAAATCACTTGTCGCATAAAACTCCATACAACCAGCTAAACTCGGCTGTAGACGACTTGGAGAATAAGACATCTTTGAACAAATTTCATTCAATGCATTTTGAACAACTTCAACAACAGCATCATCTTCTTTGTCAACAACCACATGCAATCTTATCTTCATTATGCATTCACCTTATCTACTACATAATTACATAATTTTTTTAAGTTTGTATCATTAGACAAAGTGATAACTTTACCCAAACTTAAATTCAATGCTGCAATAACGGGTTCACCATTATCCATCAATACATTTAAAGTACCTGTAGTATTTTCGTAATATACATCAAACAAATAACTTTGTTTTCCGTTATCTTCTTTCTTTTCTCTTAAATCAAAATGGAAAGCATCTTTATTTTTTAAAATAATACGAACAGCTCCTGCTCCAGAGCTAGGAATTGATTTTGCCATAGAAACCTCCTACTTTTTATTAGCATCATATGTAAGCATAATGCCTAAATTCGCATAAATGCTTAAATCTACATCCGCAACATCACAAGTCACATGAGCCTGCATACCTTTTAATTTTGGTAACATAGCTAATGCTTTCTTTGCATCTTCACTATGCAAAGCAGAAACAGATAGCGCAATTAAAATTTCATTTGAATGAAGTCTTGGATTTACCGAACCAAGATATTCTGTTTTTAAGTTTTGGATAGGTAAAATAGCTTCTGGTGAAATTAAAACTTTCTTTTTGTCAATTCCTGCAAGATGTTTTAATACATTCATTAAAACAGCTGAACAAGCACCCATTAAATTCGTTGTTTTTCCTGTAATAATTGTTCCATCATCCAATTCAATAGCCCCAGAGAAAGAATGAGTTTGTTCTTCTTTTTTACGTGCAGCCACAACACAAGGACGATCTAATTCTGTAATACCCGCTTTGTTCATAACAACTTCTTGTTTTTGAACTTCTTCATATGAACATAGTTCATGCGCATATCTTGTTTTACTTACAAAATAACGACGAATGATTTCCTGGTTACTTGCATTACAACATGCTTCATCATCACTAATACATAAACCCGCCATATTTACACCCATATCTGTTGGACTTTGATAAGGACTTGAACCATAGATTTCTTCAAAAATGTTCTTTAGGACAGGAAAAATCTCAATGTCACGATTATAGTTAACTGTTACTTCATTGTAAGCCTGTAAATGGAATGGGTCAATCATATTTACATCTGCCAAATCTGCAGTTGCAGCTTCATAAGCCAAATTTACAGGATGATTCAAAGGTAAATTCCAAATAGGGAAAGTTTCATATTTTGCGTATCCTGCCTTAATGCCATGTTTATGTTCATGATATAACTGTGATAAACAAGTAGCCATTTTACCGCTACCAGGACCTGGAGCCGTCACAACAACTAAAGGTCTTGTTGTCTTAACATAATCATTCTTTCCAAATCCAGAATCCGAAATGATTTTTTTAGTATCTGTTGGATATCCTTCAATAAAGTAGTGGAAATATACGTCAATTTTTCTACGTTTCAAACGAGCTTTAAATAAATCAACTGCTTTTTGACGATTATATTGTGTTACAACAACACTTCCAACATATAATCCTCTTTGTGTAAATTCATTGATCAAACGTAAAACATCTTCTTGATATGTAATTTGTAAATCTGAACGAGTTTTATTTTGTTCAATATCATTAGCATTAATGACAATGACAATTTCAGCATCATCTTTTAACTGCATCAACATTTGTAATTTTGAATCTGGCGAAAATCCAGGTAATACACGAGAAGCATGATTATCATCAAATAATTTTCCACCAAACTCCAAATATAATTTATCTCCAAATTGAGAAATTCTTTCTTTAATATGCTCTGACTGCATTTCTAAATATTTTTGATTATTAAATCCAATTTTTTTCATAATTTCAATCTCCATACAACTCATGATTTTACAATAAAACTACAAAAAAGGCAAAAAAAAAGGACCCGGCAGCTAGCTATCTTCGCAGGGGCAAGCCCAACTATTGTCGCCGTGAAAGTGCTTAACTTCTGAGTTCGGGATGAG
>QWCH01002383.1_pt1 | contig 23661 bp, 25 predicted proteins | sample 1972671 | NCBI WGS metagenome assembly QWCH01 (sample SAMN09866713, study PRJNA288562) | Human gut metagenome isolate term3_stool, whole genome shotgun sequencing... | isolation source: gut | host: Homo sapiens | place: USA: California
TCTCGTAGTTCAGCACTATATCGCATACGTCAGCTCCTCTCTGCTTGCCCCATCCAAACATGATTTGAAAGGACTGACAACTTTCCTGACATAGGGGGTTTATCCGCCAATGCAATGGCTTTGGGCAAATTTTCCAAGCTTCGTGTAAACCTACGGATAACATCTTCATAAGGAACAGAATGTCCGCCACGAGCGGCCCGCGAAGCGACTCGTGCCCACGCCAGGTCTGAAGATTCAAGCCCTATGTAAACCAATTCGATGGAATATCCCTTTTTCTTGGCCTCACTCATCAAAGTGAAATCAAAATGTGAAGTCAAAGTAGATTCACGAGCAAAAGATACGCCATTTTCCAGAAAAAGGCGGGCCATTTTTGCAGCAGCTTTTCCGGCGGCAATCGGGGACAATCCATCAGCCGCAAGCTTATCCGGATCAATGACCAACAGGTTTTCCATCGTTGCTATGGTACGAGTATAGGTACTCTTCCCAGCACCATTTGGGCCACAGATGCAAATCAATCGTGGTTGCATGGCTTCATCTGATTCTGAATATAAGGTGGAATAACATCCTGTGTTATTTCAATATGTCCATCAGGATACTCCAAAATATTCCTGCCAAGCTCATCCCGATAATTTAATGGAACCCCCTTTTTGAGTTCCTCAGCCAAAATGAGATGCTGGTTTCGTATGGCGACGGCAGTCATTTCCTCTAGTGAAAGTGGCATAACAACTCCCTGATATTTTTTGGTAATGTATAGTTTATCCAAGTACACAGTCAAGAGTTTCAGCCGTTTTATACCTCAACCGCATACAGCCTCTCAAAGGGTTCACCCTGTTTTTCGCATTTCGCCATAAACATCTGGGCATCCTGTTCTCCCAGCAGCGTTTCAAGTTCTTCATGTAGTCGTTTTCGATCCAGCGTTACCCTCCCGTTCTGTGGAATCACCCGGAATGTATGGTTTCCTGTATTGATCCATTCTCCCCTCACCGTATGGGAAAGCTGGTAGGCGACTTTCAAACGGGATTCCAGCTCTCCGATCTCTTCTTCAATGGATTTTTTCTGTGTTTTCAGATTGATAAACTGTACGAGGGTATCCTCCCACTCAGGATGCGAGGAACCTTTGAAATGCGGGCAATCCTCCTTCCAGAAACACGACGGACACAGGGGGGCAAGTCCCTGGACCGTTCGAATTGCGTTTAGATTTAGCCTGTGTTCTTTCAGGTCATTCATCGTCTCCCAGAATTCTGAAGCCATATCCAAACATTGGGCAACATCCATATCTTCAGGAAGAAACGGACCAAAGGCTTTTGCATCGCACATGGACAGACAGAGAACCCATCCCTGAATGTCGCAAGCTGAAGCATCATCAGGAAGGGATACATCAAGGAGTTCTTTACAGATTTCAGGGAGCGTCCTGTGGTAGAGGACTTCCCCTGTCTCCTGAATGATGTTGAAAACCGGATGGTTCCAGTAGGCTTTGAGCAACGCGGTCTGACCGCCGATCTGCATAGCGTAGCTCTCGGAAAGCGTTGCCGGTAACCTTGCGGTGGATTTGACTTCCAGAATCCGTACTGTCGGTTGTGGTTGATCTGTCACCAGCGTGAAATCCAGATGAGCCTTGATGGGCACATCCCCGTATCTGATCTCGATTTCCAGTTGAGAGAGGGGAGATAAGCCATATCCGATGAGAGCCTGATGAACACCCCTCTCGAACCAATGACCTCTGTGAAAGGTTATCTTGTGTTTGAGAGCTTCGTCAGTGCTTCTGTATTCAGGTGTGTAGAGCTTACCAGCCAGGGCCGCCCTTGGGCAGTCCAGCATTTGGGCGATATCCGATAGCCCGACATATTGGGAGCGGTCGCCAAGCTGAATGGCTGTGCGCTGTTCGGCACTGCGTTCCAATCCGCAGCAGAGGATTCCAAGCAGCCCTTCCGCTCCCGTATTTCTGTTCGTTCCGTCCATTCGTTTCCTCCTGTGATAAGAGCCAAAATGGAAAGGGCCGCCCCATCAAGGACGGCCCTTTCCGCTATGCGGCATACTTCCACCAAATTTTTCGTTGCGGGTTCCAGTGAAACCCCGCTGCCGAGAGCTGTTCCTTTTTCTCCGCCGTGTTTCCGGTGGCGAGGATGCACTCCCGACCATCCTGTGCCGGTACGATTTGGTATGAAATTCCATCCAGATGAGGCAATTTTGAAAGTCCGCCTGACGTTCGATTTGAGGCGGATGAAATCCTTTTTGCTTGCCCTGAATCGTCCTGAGTCGTTTTACCCCTCTGAGGGGCGTTTACGGCGTTTTTCTGGCTCTGCGGACGGTTGGGCTTGTCTGAAGCGAACTCGCCGTCCGTATCCTCCTCCGTAACGATGCCGAGCATGGCGGAAAGCGCATACCTGCGCATATAGGTCATGCTGATGCCCACACCCTGCGGATCGGCCTTGGGCAGGGGAACCACCGCAAGGCTCGACTGCCATTGTCCCGATTCCGCATGAGTGAGTTTCGTGACCAACCCGAGATATCCCGGTTCGGCAGGAACCGGATACTGACAGAGCCAGATGCCGTTGGAAAGCAAGGCGTCACGACACGAGTCCATGACGCTGTTCAAAGTGGCGTATCTGCTCTTAGTGAACGGATTATTGGCATCCTTGATTGCGGGTTGAAGATGGCGTTGAACGTTAATGAGGGCCTTGGCGAGTTCTCCTACTTCCTGAGATGTGTATTCGGACATGACGTTCTCCTTCAAAAGCAAAGAGACCCCATCCAAAACTGGATGGAGCCTCAAAAAGATGTTCTTTCGGTTAAGTAATATATGCTTGCAATTTAATGACTAGGGTCAGGACTCGTTAATGAAGATAAAAGATAACACAGACAGCAAGGCAGATGGCTGAGAAAAAGGTATGGGCACAGCGGTCATAACGTGTTGCGATACGCCGCCAGTCCTTCAGTTTACTGAACGTATTTTCAATGAGATGCCGACGTTTATACAGCGTTTTGTCGAAAGGAAAGGCTGTATTTCTGGTTTTCCGAGGAGGTATGCAGACCGTCATCCCCCTCGCTTTCAGAGACTCCCGCAACCAGGCCGCATCATACCCTCCGTCTGCCAGAAAGGTGCCGTCTTTGGGAAGAAGGTGCTGGAGAATGGCCGCTCCCTTGTAATCGCTGACCTGTCCTTCGGTCAGCAAAAGCAGAACAGGCCGCCCATGTCCGTCGCAGACTGCATGGAGTTTGGAATTCAATCCGCCCTTTGTCCGGCCTATGAGACGCGCGGAGCCCCCTTTTTGCGCAGACTTGCCGCCGTGCGGTGGGCCTTGAGGTGAGTGGAGTCAATCATCAGCGAGCCATCAAAGGGCGTCTGGTTTGCCAACTCGGTGAAGATCCTGCTGAAAACACCGAGCCTGCTCCACCTGACGAACCGATTGTACAGTGTCTTGTACGGACCATATTCCGCGGGAGCATCCTTCCACTGAAGTCCATGTTTGATAACGTAAAGAATGCCGCTGACGACGCGCCTGTCATCGACACGGGGGATACCGTGAGAGCTGGGAAAGAAAGGGCTGATCCGTTCCATCTGGCTTTCGGAAAGGTAAAACAGGGTACGCATACGACACCTCCATGTCTTCAGTATACCCTGTTTTCACTTCATTGGGAATAACGAGTCCTGACCCTAGTTTTCAAACGCGCTCTGATGGGTACCCAGTGGATTTATTCCTCCGCGTGGACTATGAAAAGTTCCACCATCACCTCCTTAAAACCTATTGAAATTAGTGGTATATCTTTTTGAAGCCTTCATAAAAATACGACTGTTCGATGCCCTTAAAGATGACTTCACGATCATCAACTCTTTCAGTCAGGCTTGGTTGAATGAGCATACGCAATTCAAGATCATTTACAGGGCTGCGTTCCATAGCCTGCAAGTAACGTTCTTTATCTATTTGGCACCAATCAACAACCTTTTGAAGGTTTTTTTTCAAAATCATATCAAGCCATATACGTGTAGCACGCCCATTCCCTTCCATGAAGGGGTGGGCAATGTTCATTTCTACGTATTTTGCAATGATTTCTTCAAAGGTACTCTCCGGCATCTTTTCAATGGCGGCAAGGGCTTCCTTCAGATACAGAGAATTGGCAAAGCGAAAATTGCCCTTTGAAATGTTCACCTCACGAATACTGCCAGCAAAGTCATACAAACCATCAAACAGATACTTGTGAATCTGCTGAAGCCCCTTGGTTGTACCCACTTCCATAGTAGAAATATCGCCAGATTCAAACAGACGATAGGCGTTTTGGAGGCTTGTACCGTCAATACTCATAGTTGATCCCCCTGTTGTCGCTGACTCATTTGCTTTTCTGTACGATCTTTCCGCTTGTATTGTCCATTCGGTACTGTGTGATGGTTCCATCTATAATGTGTTTGCAGACTTCAACAGCAGTGTTCATATCCACAGCAAACCATTCCTCCGGTTTGTAGGCTTTCCCTTTTGAGCTGATGAGGGTCATGCCGAGTCTTTGCTTATGGAGAAACGCGTGGATGAGGTTCTCGAACTTTTGTGGATTGAGGTTGAAGCATTGGATACTTGCCAGAATGTTTACCGGAGCTTCAAGATAGGTGGGGTCTTTGCTGGCATTCTTGATTCGTTCGTGTACGTCTTGTGTCGAATAGCCGATTTTGACGAGTTTCCCGGCTGCCTTGAGCTGTGCCAATGCGGGAGCTTTCGTCTCTGAGGAGAGGATATAGACGTAGCCGGTCGGCTTGTCCTTGTGTGAAATGCTTATGGAGCCGTTCGCGAACAGGTTCGGATCAAAATTGACACGCCTTCCGTGCTTGTCCTTGTAGAGTGCCCGTGTCAGCGAGCGTTTCAGGAGGTCGATTTCCGTCCCGTTTTCAAAAATAACACGCAATCGTGGGTTTTCCCGTTTGGATTCGCCCGTATCTTCCTTGATGATGCTGTCCACCAGACAAAGCAGACCATTGAGGATGAAGACCTGACCGACTTTTGCATCAGATTCCTGTACAATCCGTTCCTTCATCACCATTTTGGTGGGCAATACCTTGTGGATGTCCTGAAAGAATTTTTCGTAACGGAAAAAGTCGTCACATGGCTTGCGTGAGGCGATTTCGTCAGGCAGTTCCTTGTCCTTCTTCTGGGATACATGCTTTACGGCGTAGATGGACGTGTCAATGTCATCCAGCAGATCAAGATCGTCATCGTCAAAAATGTCTGCCAAGGATTTGACGTTGCTTTCGGTATCGGCTTCTTCTTTTTCAGGTTCCGGGATTTTTGCTGTAACGGAAGGCTTGAGTAACCCGACAGAATCAAGGTGCATGACCTTGGCTCTGAGTTCTGGCCGTGCCCTGTATCCCATAAGCTGCCAGTAGAGCGTTTTTTCATCAGGGTTGCTCTGGTCTGGCTCGCGGTGGTTTCTCTTATAAAAATCAACGAGATTCAGAAAGACCGTGACTGCCGAATCCTCTTTCTGTGCCGTTTTCGGTTTGATGGCTATACCGTCAAGAAGTCCCAGTTCGTCCTCGTCATGGAGGATGTCATCAACACTCTTGCCCCATCTGGTATTTTCGGATCGTAATTTCATGCGGATACCATTTACTGGGCTTGCGACTGCATCTGCTGGGCTTTCTTGTTTCTGACATAGGCCAGCACCTCAGCTAAACGCCTTTCATAGGCATCATTGGCGTTCAGGGACGGAGCAACGCCATATTCACGTTTGAAGGCCTTCACATCCTCCCACAACAAGACGGCCTCTTCATCTGTCACAGTGCTTTTGGCTGTGGCGACCTGATCTTGAATGGTCTTGAGCATGGCGGCATTGACCGACTTGGAGAGGATTTCATACGCACCCTGAAATGGGTTGATGCTGTCAATCAGGTCAATGTTCAAGTTATCAATGTCGATGAGTTTGTTTCCAATATTCAAAAATTCCTTTGCCCCATTCGGAATACCGCTCCCATCATCGTCATTTTTTTGTTTTTCTGACGTGCCGCCCACGACTTCAAATTTGGGATCAAGTTTGCTGATCAGCCCGCCGTTGGCATGGATGGCAAGCTGCGTCTTGGCAACGTCATTGACGGTCGAGACTTCGCTCATGTCGAGGTCGGGGAAGAGCTGCATGATGATTTTCGGCATCTCGACATCGGTCACGAGTTTGGGGTCGGTCGTCTTGGTGATGGCGGCGTTGATGACTTCCGGGGTATTCAGGAGGGTCGTGACCACCTGATCGATGCCGCCGGAGGAGAGAATTTTTTGGACACGCTCAGATACGGGATGTTCCGTATCGTCCAGAATGATGTCGCCGGGCTGAAGCGTTTCACCGGGCCGCATGAGGGAACGCGGCCTGAAGGTGATGTTGGGAGCCAGCACCTCACGCATGAGCAGCGACAGCGTGATGGCCTTGAGCATGTTGTTGACGGAATTCTTGACGTCTTCGTCTTCCGCATCGGGTTGGGCAATGAGATTGGTAAACTGGGCGTGCGTCTTTCCTTCGCAGTCACGGGTTGCCCTGCCGATGATCTGCACAATTTCCGTCAGAGAAGAACGGTAGCCGATGGTCAGCACATGTTCGCACCAAGGCCAGTCAAAGCCTTCCTTGGCCATGCCGAGCGCAATGATGATGTCCATCTGGTCGCGTTCCCTGATTTCACGCAGATACTTGAGGACATTCACACGCATGGAGTCATCGGTTACGAGGTCGGCAACACGCAGGGTTTTCCCCTTGCGTGTTTTCACCGTCATGATGCCTGTCCGGGAATCCTTCGCCACCACGGTCCCGATGGCATCCAGAATAGTATCCACCTCATGGAGCTTTTGCCCTGTGGATTCCATGGAGTTGACGTTGGGGATATGGAGGATGGTTTTCTTGTCGAGATCAAGCACTTTCTTCAGGGCGTCGAAATAGCGCCCCTGATAGAAGTGATAGCCGATTCCGAGCGACTTGAGATACTTGTAGCCGTTGAGCTGTTCGTAATAGGTATAGGTGACTTGTGTAAATCTGGCTTCGGTTTCCGGCGAGAGGATGGGAACCTGATCCCCACGGAAGTATGAGCCGGTCATGGCGATGATATGGGCGGTGGAGCCTTCCATGAGGGCATCTACCATAGCGCCAAGCTTGTTGCCGTCTTCAGCCGAGGTGTGGTGAAATTCGTCTATGGCGACAAGGACATCATTGAATGCGGCACAGTTCCCGATGCGTTCATAGGCAAAGCGCAGGGTGGCGTGGGTGCAGAGAAGGTAGCGGGATTCCGTATTGTTGAGAAAGGCGGCAACCTGCTCGACCTTGCCTTCATTGCCTGCCGTACACAGGTCACAATCAACATGCCAGTCGGCAAAAAAGCCTGAGCTGATGAGGTTGGTATCCCTGAACGAGCCGCCGATGGACATTTCGGGAACCGCCACAATGACCTTTTTCAGGCCTTGCCTGATGACCTTGTCCAGCGCAAGGAACATGAGCGCACGGGATTTCCCGGAAGCTGGCGGCGCTTTCAGCAGCAGATATTGGGCAGTTCTGGCGGCATAGGCCCGCGCCTGCATTTCGCGCATCCCCATATCATCTTGCCGTGTGCTTTTCCCGGATTGCTCATAGCGAACAGTCAGAAGATCAGGCATGGGGCTTCTCCTTGGCATTCTTGGCGGCAACCAGTTTCTCATACAGCTTGAACAAAAGTTGTAACCGTTCTTCGTCGCTTTCAAAAGGGGTATTCCGATACAGGCTGTCCACTGCCACGTCGAGGTTGTGGTGGGCCTCTGCCAACGGTTCCGGCATCTTGTCCGGGTCATACATTTCCGCCAGAGTCTTGTCGGGGTACATATTCCGTATGTTCAGCACCATGTCCGCCAATTCGGAAACCGCTTTCTTCTGTTCTTCTGATACCTCAGGCCAAGGGAAGGTGTTGTAGCAAAGATCTCGGGAATAGCGGTAGTCGCTCTTGAGCCGTCCGCAAACCGTCCGCATCCAGGTCATGTGCATGGCTGAGGTGAGAATGGCGAAGTCGTAAAGGGTGGCGTTGGGAATCAGATGGCAGCTGTTACCAATAATAATCCCAGAAGCAACATAACCAAGAGGAATGTACTCTCTACGTTCAGAACTGTGGCATGGAACAATAATGGCATCACAGCCTTCTGGTTGAGTAATTTGTCTAAAAAGCTCAGGATGTTGTAAGGCAAAATTTCTTGTGGAAGGAGCCTTGCTTTCTAAAAGAAATTGTCTCCGTAGCTCTACACGCTCTTTGATTAAGGGAAGCTCCAAAATATCGGGGGAAGCATTTTTCAACCATAGGCACCACCGATATTCATTGTGCAAGAATTCTTTGGCTCCTAGAATTTTATGAAAATATGGCGCAGATAAGGGTTCATTTCGGACAAACTGTTCTTTTTCTTCTTCATTAAAAATAAAAAAACCGCCGTCGGTAGGTTTATTGCCATAAACCATTGGGTGCTCCGCTGCCATAGCACGGGTGGCAGGAGTAACAATGATTGTTGTAGAAGGTGTCAGGTAGGGGCTTATCGAATCCACAAGAAAAGAATCTGGCTGTCCAGAAGGCCCGTTGTAAAAGAAAATACGTTTTTCTTTTTTAGGATAGAGAGCAAAGCCAATAATGACGCAGTAAACAGCAGCACTATTCCTCGCCTCATTCTTCCATGAAAAGGTCTGATGTGCAAAATTGATGATACAACCTTTGGACATCATTGATTTCCAAAGAACTCCAACCTGTTCCCCTTGGCAAATAGAATTAGTTGATACGAAAGCTACTTCAATTTTTGAATGTTGAATATACTCGATAGCGAGTCGATACCATGCGGCGACATAATCAACGACACCAGCCGACGAGTTATCCCTGAAAATTTCCTCAATTTCCTTCTTTTGTTCTCTTGTCATTTGGTATGCACCACTGAACGGCGGATTCCCCATGATGTAATGGAGCTTCTCCGGTGCAACCACGTCTTTCCAATCTGTGGTCAACGCATTGGCGCAGACAATGGTTGCCGAATGCTGCAAGGGAATGGATGAGATAACCTGCCCAAATGTTTTCCCCGCCTTCAGATTCATGACATGTTCCATGAGCCACATGGACACACGGGCAACCTCTACAGGAAATTCTTCCAGCTCAATGCCGTAAAACTGGCTGATGCTGACCTTGATGAGCGGGCGAATGTCCAGCGCAAGAAAGCGCGTATCGCCTTTCGTTTCAGCCTTGATCGCCAACAGAACCTGTAGCTCCAGCTCCCGCAGCTCCCGATAGGAAACAATAAGGAAGTTCCCACAGCCACAGGCAGGATCGAGAAATCCCAGAGAAGCAATCTTGGCATGAAACTCTTCAAGAGCTTTCTTTTTGCCCTTTTTCAGGCCGAGAATCTTTTGAAATTCCTCATGAAGCCCATCAAGAAAGAGTGGACGCACCACCTTCAGGATGTTCCTTTCACTGGTGTAGTGCGCCCCAAGGGAACGCCGCTTGTCCGGGTCCATGATGGACTGGAACATCGAACCAAAGATGACCGGAGAAATATCGCTCCACGTCAGAAAACCACAGTCAAGAAGAAGCCTGCGCGCCTTGACATCGAAGGTTGGAATAACCGTTTTCTCTTTGAAAAGCCCCCCGTTCACATACGGGAAGGCCTGAAACGTGGCGGAAAACGCGGCACGCTCCGGCGCGTCGCCCGGCAGATCAAGAACCGCAAACAGCTTCTCAAAAAATTCGGCAACATCGGAGCCATCTTCCTGCGTAACCGATTTGAGGGCCTTTACCATCTGATTCTGCTCAGGAAAGATTCCCGTATCTTCTGCAAAAAAACAGAACAACAGACGGGTCAAGAAGACATTCAGGGTATGCTTTTCATCATGATTTTCATACTGATTGATGATCTGGATATGGTCATACAACCGCCCCATCTTCTCACAGGCTTTGGTATCCGCAGGGTGCTCGGAATAGGCAATGGCCTTCTCGTACAATCCCGTCAGTGGCAGAAAGAACTCGTAGTTTGTCTTGAAGTCGCTGTAGTCGAACGTTGTCTGGTCTTTGACTGTCCTGTCATAGGCAATGACCGTCGTGTAATCCGTTACAAGGATGAACCGTATCTTCTGCTGCTCAATCACAGGAAGGGCAAATATATCCTCAAAAGCCTGTTCAAGAGAGGAACCATCTGTAACAGGGTGAAAATAAATCTGCCTGGAGAGTGCAATATCACCGGGAATCTTGGCTAGATTGCGCTGAGGATCGCCCATCTGAAGACGCTTGATCGTCGCGTTGGGAATCCCATAGGCTGACAAAAAGGAAAAGATACAGTCCTTATTCGGTGCAGCAACCATCTTTTCCAGCGCCTTGATGATTTTGGCCTGATTGAGCGCAGCCATCGTTCCTCCAAGAATAAGTGTAGCTATCTGTATTTACGATATTAAATAGTTTTGTTTCAGCTAATTACGACCACACAAAGACTATAACAAGAGATTCGATAAGGCAATGAAGACAAAAACCATGCGGCAGTGTTTGACACTGTAACATGAACCTTTTCATGTAACTCACTAAAAACGTGCTTTCCTCTGTGAAAAGATAGGTATTTATTTTTTGGGGCTGTCCTAGCTAAGACTAATGTTTAGCTTGTTTTACCCAATAAGTTAGCTCAGTTAGGAGTTGTTTATGATTGCCCCCATTGAAGCGCCATTCGCACTCCTTGAGGAACCAGTAAAAGTGTTCAGGCTTGATACCGTTAAAGCGACGCAAGTGTCTTTTGGCCTGATTCCAGAAATTTTCTATTCCGTTGATATGATTATATTGTTCCGCAAACTTCTGGGAATGATTGATGCGATGATGGAATCCGTTGATATCCAGGGCGTTGTAAGCTGAAAACGTATCCGTATAGACTATGCTGTCAGGCTCCACCTGTTCTCTGATGATAGGCAGAAGTGTTTCCGTACGGGCATCGGGAATGATTGCCGTATAGACTCTGCCGTTTCTCTTCAGCAGACCAAAAACGGCTATTTTTCCGGCAGCTCCCCGTCCTCGTTTACCTTTTCTTACTCCGCCAAAGTAACTCTCATCAGCTTCTATCTCACCGGACAACCGATAACTGGGGAGATGGGAAGCAATAAGACGGCGCAAGCGCATGAAATAGGATGCGGCTGTGTTACGGTTTACTCCTACCATTTCTCCGGCAGCCCTTGCCGTAGCGCCTGCCACAAAAAATTTTATGAGTTCGGTCTGTTGCCGATTACTTAGTCTGCTGCGCCTTTCATACATGGCGTTATCCTAGCTCTTTTTTCTTAGCTAGGACAGCCCCTTTTTTAAAATAAATCCGCCATATTTTTCAGCACATAATATGCCCGATACGGCTCAATTACTCACGATCGAACCGTTTACCAATGAGGACAATACCAATAAATTCATTCTTGATTTTTCTAGGTCTGATTGTATTACTAAAAACGAAAAAACAAAGATAAATAAAATATAGCAAATAAGAAGAAAATAAAGATAATAACAAAGAATAAAAACAATAACAAAAAGAATAAAGGAAAAGAGAGAACATCAACCTCACACCACACAGGTGTGAGAGAGGTAAAAGCATAGCTGTTCATAACAAACCACCACAGGTGGAGAGATAAAGAGATCAAGCTAACAGAGATCAGGTTTCCTTTTAAACATATCTTCATGAGAATATGAAACTAAATAAAAGGAGTTCTCATGAAAAAAGAAATTACATTTGAATATGTTTTTGATGGATTGCAAATCCTTCCTTCAAGAGACGACACTGAAGGTAAATTCATCGACATATTGGAGAAGCAAAAGGAACTCATGGAATTTGCGATAGCAAACCATAGCAAAGTCATGCAAGTTCGTTTTGATCTTCATTACCCATCTGATGGTTCTATTCTTCCTTCTCCTGAACATATATCTGATTTCAGTTATAACCTTTCACGAAGGTTAAAGCGAATGGTCATAGCAACTCATAGAGTTGATCCTTTGTACCTTTGGGTCAGGGAGATTCATGATTCTTCTTTTCCTCATTATCATTTTCTTCTTTGGATTAATGCAAATGCCATAAAGAACAAATTTACTATTTTTGATATAGCAAATGAAGCATGGAAAAATACTTTAAAAACAAATGAAGATGGTCTTGTTCATTATTGTTTAAACAAAAAAAGAGATCCTGAATACGATAATGGAATCATCATTGATAGAAACAAAGATGGCTTTTCCTTGAAAAGAGATGCTGCATTCCGCTCTGGAAGCTATCTTGCCAAAACATTCAGCAAGGATGGTCTTGAGAAACATGCATGGCGATATGGATATTCAAGGCTTTCTAGAGGTTAAAAAAAGGAGATAACTCATGTTTGGAGATGAAGTATTCTTTGAGCAATTGCGTAAGGAACTGCCTCCAGTTTTTACAAGAGAATTTGCCTCTGAAAAAATGGGAAGAATCTTTTCCGCGAAAAGCATGTCGAATGCTGATGCTCTTGGGACTGGTCCTGCTGTGAAAGTTAAGATTGGCAAGAAAGTGGGATATGAAAGAGATTCATTTCTTCAATGGCTACGAGGAAAAATGAAACATGATGCTCCTCATGTAAAAAAAGAAAATACTTTCCATTATATGCCTGATTCAACACCATTCAGAACTTTTTGACTTTGATTAGATGAATGGTGCTCTTTTTATCAACACTTTTACTGGAAAAGGGGTTTTACATGCTTAAGATTTCCGATGCAATTAATGTCCAGGTTCTTCAACTTCCCAATGATAAAAACGGTAGAACTGCAATTGTGTCTGCAAATATTATTATGACAGATGGAAGAGTCATAAGTGATGTTTGTTCTATATCTCCTCGTTCTCCTTTTGAAAACGAAGATACTCTTGAATTGGCCAAAAACAAGATTATAAACTCCATTAAACAAAAAGCCGAACCCTATATCAAAAACCATCAAAACAGCTCTCAAGATGGCTCTCAGGATGATAAAAGTAGATTCAAGGGGGGAGGAGACAAGCCTGCCAGCCGGAGTCAACTGTCCCTCATTCGCAATAAGGCTCAGGCGCAGAGGAGAAATCCAGAAGAGCTTGCTTCTTCACGTTTTGGCAAACAGCTACAAGACCTCAAGGGATGGGAGGCAGATAGCCTGATCAAGGAGCTTCTTATCAAGACACGTTAGTCCGACAACAGGGTATCCGATGGCATTCAGATACCCTGTTTCTCAACTATCTACCCAATGCACCAATATTGGCTGGCAGCACAATCGTTTCGCGTATATTTCTAGAGAGGGGTGCATCAGCCTTTGCTTTTTTTACGGGAAATTGAGTACAAACGCGGGATGCAAGGCCTCACCAATTTTAGGCATCAGTACGGAAGCCCACTCCATGTAGCATGGGATGTACTCCAGACAAGGAACCTCACATGAAAATAGAAAAATCCACCTGAAAAACTTCAAGATTTTTCAGAATGTCACCATTGAGGATTTGCCGTCGTTCTGCGTCGTTGTGGGAGCTAACAGGAGCGGAAAATCTACGCTTTTTGATGTGTTCGGCTTCTTGAAGGACTGCATGACCTATAACGTGGCCCGTGCACTGCAAGTCCGTGGCGGATTCCAAGAAGTCGTTTCGCGTGGTCATGCACAGGAAAGCATAGAAATCGAAATTCAATACCGCATTTCCATATCAGCGCGGCACGGGGCGCAAAGGAAGCCATTGGTGAATATGAACACCTGTCCGCCAGTGGTGACAACCTGCAACAGGTGGCACGCAACCTTTTTGAGAACCATCCGACTACTACCTATCAAAAAATACTGGATGCCATGCGAGCGAGTGTTCCCGGTGATGGACGTCTTGTCCTACAATTTGGCAACGGTATTTTCAAAGCCCCCTTCATCGATCGCTTCGTTTCGGATGGCACTCTGAAGATGTTTGCCTATCTGGTGCTGCATAATAAAAATGAATATTATATAATTATTTGATTTTATAAATATTTTATTTCAGTAAAAATATGAGTACCCGCGTAAGTATCTACAAAAAAGAAAGATTAGAAAAATTTTTTCGGACGAAATAGGAGCTCTTGTGGAATATGAAAAGCGCTACTACCGCAGAATCAACGATAAAAAAGTACATCCAACAGCAGGAAAAGCATGAGATTGTGTAAGTCAAACTGACAACACAGGGATATGTCGCCCCCTTCAGGGGGTAAGGTAAAGTGACAACGGCACTGGCCTTGAACGAAATGAAAGCCAGCGCCGTTAGACGCTGGCTGGGAATAAGCCCTTATAGGGCTCGAGCAAACCACCAGTATAGCGGGTGGTTTTGAGTCTTGTATCTCTTTGGACTTTACTGGATGATGAAAATTGGGTAAAATTATTATTAAAAATGCATAAATTTTATCATGTTCCTGATTGGAGAAACGCATGTCTGAATCATATCTTGACAAATACCTTGCGGAAAACAAGCTGGCTCATCTCGCTCAGGAATCAATTGAGAAATTTGCTGAAATATCGGGTATTGTGGAATCAGCGTTGTCCCGGGATTGCTCATATAGTTCTGGCGTCATGGCCTATCCAAACCATGATGCATTCAGGAATCTTGCCAGCACGAGCAAAACTCTCAGAGAAGGGTACCGGAAACTGAAAAACGAACCAGCCGTCGGTCGCGTGGTAATCGATTTTCCGGATAAGAAGGAAACAAAGGTTTATTATATTTGCCGCGCGACTCCGCCAAACGGAGGGGAAAAAATAATTAGCTACAGGGCCCCCATGGGAAGACTCGCGGCTCTTGAAATCGGCGAGACATACGACATGGGTGAGGTGACTGGGCTCGAGCAGTTTGATGAGCAGGACATAGTCAAGATACAGCAGGTCACCTACATCCCGAAAAGGACCAATGCCGGATGGGATTCACGCAAGACTGAATACAGGGATTCCGTCGATCTCCAGTTCAAGACGATAAGTTCGTTATTGAAGCTTCTTGAGAAAGAAGAGGATATCGACCCCAAAAAAGTCTTGGAAAGGTGCCTTCAGGAGCAGAAACGGAAAACCAATGTCGTTACCGGGATAAAGAAGGAAATCGTCGAAAGGTTCACTTTGCCGGATCAGGTATTTCTTGATTCGCGACAGGACGACATCTTCCGCCTGCCCCTGAATTATTCGCTTTTGCTGGTTGGGCCTGCTGGAACCGGCAAGACGACCACGTTGATCCGGAGGCTTGGCCAAAAACTTGATTTCGAAAACGGACTTATGAAAGCGGAACGGGATATTGTGTTGAGAACATTCGAAACCGAAGAAGAGTACCGTTCCAGCTGGATTATGTTCACGCCCACGACCCTGCTGAAAAGCTATCTCAAGGAGGCTTTCAATAGGGAAAGCGTCCCAGCAGACGACCAGCATATCACCACCTGGGACTCATACAGAAACAAGCTCGGCAGGGATGTGCTGAGGATACTGAAGACAGCAAGATTCGAATCCGGCTTTCTCTATTCGCAAGATGTCACGACATTGCGGAATGACTTTGACGCCCTTACCGAGCTGTTTTCCGAATTCCACAGTTGGCTCGTGGAAGGCTACATGAACGAGTTGACCCAGGCCCTGGAGAAATCCGTATCGCTGGGCCTCTTCAAGGAAAACTCATTCATCAACAGGTATTATGACTTGATAACCATGTCATCCAATTCCGGCAGGTTCTTCCTTGATGAGATATTCTGCCTGATATTCACGAATCATGAGCAGATATCTGACTTGTACAAAAAGGAAAAGAAGGAAATAGAAACAGCCATAAAGACGGATTTGGGAAACAAGCTGAAGAATAATGAAAACTTCTTGGTGGAATATTCGGACTTTCTTGCAAGTCTTGAAAGCCGCGAGCAGACGGAAGCGGATGAAAGCGAGGCGGCTGAGGCCGATATCATTGATGAAGAAGATGACGATGGCCTGCCCCCCAGTGACAGAATCAAGATCGCGATAAGGAAATACCGCAGCCTTATAATATGGCTGGCTTCCAAGGCGTCCGGTTTCGATACGAGAAAATCCACATCGAGAAACGCCAGACAGATGGAATGGCTTGGCGACAGGATACCTCCTCGTGACATGCTGGAAACCATAAACCAGGCTGCCAGCAGACTCAGGAGCATGGGGCCACTGTACAGTCCTTTGAACAAGTTTTTCAATTCAATCGTCGCAAGATACGGCAAGTTCAGGAAACTTAAGCAGGCGGAGAACAAGTTCTATCATCCAGATTCAGCCCTGCGCAAGAAAATTAGCGGTACGGAACTTGATCTGCTCATATTCACTAAATTGAGGATAGCTGCCGACCTTATGCGCAAGCAACAGCTGGCCAATGACGAGTCAAGGTTGACTTCATCTCTCAGGTCGGTAAGGGATAATTACAGGGCCCAAGTGTTCGTGGATGAGGCTCCGGATTTTTCCCCGCTCCAGCTGGGATGCATGAAATTGATGGCTCACCCAAAGATAAATTCATTCTTTGCATGCGGCGACTTCAACCAGCGCCTTGCCTCGGAAGGAACCAAAGATGTGGGCATCATTAAGGATTTTCTGCCAGGCGGTAATATTGAGGAAAAACATATAGCTATCCCCTATCGGCAGACGAAATCTCTTTACAAGTTCTCTCTGAAGGTACTCGATATGGTCGGTGGCAACGCGCATGCATCCGGCCATCAGGAAAACATGCATGCGAACGAGGGATTCAGACCGGTATTAGGGGAGAATCTCGAAAACCGACAAATATCGTCATGGATTGTCGATCGCATAGTCGAGATAGAGCAAATCCTTGAAGGCAACATTCCTTCCATAGCTATTCTCGTGCCGTCGGAAGAGTATGTGAGCCCGATCGCCCGGGAGATAGATGAAAAACTCAACCAGAAGACAAACATTCTTGTCCAAGCATGCCATGAAGGGCAGACAGTTGGAGATGGGCGGGCAATAAGGGTTTTTGATATAAAGCATATCAAGGGGCTTGAATTCGAGGTAGCCTTCTTCGTCTCCCTTGACAGGCTCGCACTTTTGTACCCGGCCTTAATCGGCAATTATCTCTATGTCGGGGCTACAAGGGCCGCCCAATTCTTGGGCGTTACCTGCGAAAAGGAATTGCCGGGAAATTACGGGCAAGCGCTGAAAGATGAATTTGTCACAAACTGGGGAGTGTAGAGATGGCGATCAATTCAAAAATTTTTGGAATGCAAACAAAATAAATAACCACAGGTAATCCCCCGGCAAAGCCAGGGGATTACCTGTGGTTATTTATTAACTATTTCATGCGTAGAGTTTGACGGTATCTGGTTTGTAGATTCTCTTTTTTAATTTGGGTTAGTTTCGACTTGATCTGACAGTGAGCCCTTGAAAGAAAAGGGAATCTCCGTTTTGATGGAAGTGTAAACGCACCATCAACCGGGCACCACGCCCACGGAGATTCCCAATGGAAAGTTTCAATCAAAACGTCATCAAACACAAGACCGGGCTTCTCAATCTCGCTGCCGAGCTTGGCAACATTTCCAAGGCCTGTAAGATGATGGGGTTTTCGCGTGATACCTTCTATCGGTATCAGGCCGCCAGAGACGCTGGCGGTGTTGAAGCCCTATTTGAGGTCAGCAGGCGCAAGCCCAACCTGAAAAATCGTGTCGAAGAGGCCATTGAGGCTGCCGTCACGGCCTTTGCCGTCGACTTCCCCGCATATGGGCAGACACGGGCAAGCAACGAGCTGCGGAAGCAAGGCATATTTGTTTCACCATCTGGTGTGCGATCTATCTGGATGCGCCATGCTCTGGCTTCCATGAAACAGCGTCTGCGTGCGCTGGAGAAAATCTCTGCTGAACAGAGAATAGTTCTCACAGAAGCCCAAGTGCAGGCCCTGGAGCGGAAAAAACATGATGACGAGGCCTGTGGCGAAATCGAAACGCATCATCCCGGTTACTTGGGGAGCCAGGACACTTTCTATGTCGGCACTATCAAGGGCGTAGGCCGAATTTACCAGCAAACATTTGTAGATACCTATCCAAGTGGGCCGCCGCCAAGCTGTACACAACCAAGACGCCCATTACTGGCGCTGATTTGCTGAATGATCGGGTGCTTCCCTTCTTTTCTTCGATGGAAATGGGGCTCATCCGCATACTGACAGACAGAGGCACGGAGTATTGTGGCAAGGTTGAAGCCCATGATTATGAACTCTATCTCGGCGTAAGCTGTATCAGTCTCTGGAGGAGTTGCAGACCGATCTGGATGCATGGATAAACAGCTACAACTCAGAACGGATTCATCAAGGCAAGATGTGCTGCAGAAGGACTCCCATGCAAATCCTTCTTGATGCAAAATCCCTCTGGAACGAGGAGATCGGACAGCTCAATTAAACGGACAGGCTGAGCCGTCAAAGCGGAGCGACTGTCAGTTCAAGTCTGAACCACTATAATTCATTACATAAAAAGTCTGTGCAGTTCCATTGATGGCGTTGTACAGAGTTTTTCCGTTTCCAAATCAAAACCCAGAATCCAGAGTTTCAGTGTTTCCGCAAACTGATAGGGATATGGACAATCGGGAAAATATGGCGTTTTGGGATAAATTAATGCAAGCTCGCCGATCCCGCCAAAATACTGCTGTCCATATGCAAACATCTGGTAAAAATCCGCCTGTTTCAATCCGTAGAGTGTATCCTGTCTGTCGAGCAATTTCCATTTTGTATCAAAAATCCATTGGCGATCTTCATACTCCAGCAAAATATCAGGACGGAGTTGAAAATAGTGCCGCCCTTCGCAGGTACAGAGCCAGCGTTCAGCTACTTGCGTCCGAAGTCGAACCCCTAAGACGCTCTGTGCATTCAGCTTGCGTGCCACATACCGTTCAAAAAGTTTTTCCATGGGAAAAAGCAGACTCAGACCGCGCCATGTTCCCGTAACGGAAAGAGGTTGTTCCTTGCCGAGAACCAGTTCGCACCAAGGACGTACTGAGGCATAACGAGCCATGTGTCGTCCCTTTTGCCACTGTTGAAAATCTTGTCGTATATCTGTAGATGGCGGAATAGCTCGCAACATTTCGTGCAGTATCATGGCAAGACGCCAGTTTTGGGCCTCTGTGGTCTTTTCCATGCAAACATCCACAGCCAATCGCAACAACCTGTGCTCCGGTCGTATAACAGAAAAGGAATCATAACGAATATAAAAAAGATGTTGGCGGTGCGGGAGTTGTCGCATTTGTTTGACTATTTGCAACTGCCCCTTCAGAAATGGTTCTTCGCCGGAAATGCGTTGATAATCAAAATGAAGTCCCTGCATGACAAGCCTATGAAGCTCCTGAAGGAACTTGCCCATAACCCATTCCGAAAGTGGGGCTTCAAATAGGGATATGTTCGCGTCCTGGGTTTCCCGTGAAGGCAAATCAATGTTTGCTTGGAGCATCCGAATGAGCAACCGACGCGAACGTTTGATCTCATCTTCCGGATTTTCTGTCGTACCTATGGTTGTCTTAGGTAGAATTTCTATTTGCGTTCCGCCTGGAGTCTCGATGACTCCTACATAGTTATCCAGACACAACGAGATCTGCCCCTCCGCTTGCAGGAGGGCAGCGCCGTTTTTACAGAATCCGGTATTAAGGCGGCAGATCCAGTCAAAATCTGCCGGAGAAACCTGGGCTCTCTCCAGTGATGATGGGATATCGGATGTCGTCAGTTGTGCATATTCTCGAACGGTGATACAATTTTTCATTTGTTGTTAGCCATAGTTTCAAGAATATCAATAAGTTCCCTGCCGATAGCTCTTGTATTACCTTCTTTCAATTTATACCCAATTTCTTCGGCAATCTTCCGTATATATTCCGTATTTTTTCTATAGCCAACATAGTTATTATTTTTTAATATCTGAATACCTCCGTTTGTATTGAGCAGAAAAGTGTATATATAACCATCTTTGCTTTTGTAGTTTATTCGTTTTTTAATATTTTGATTGTTATCGTATTCATTGCTACTGCCTGTTTGATATACTACACTAATATCAAATATACCAAGATATGATTCCCAGTAATCAAAGGATGCTTCCTTTATTTCCCAGTTTTTTGAATGAACCTGTGAAAGTATCTCTTCATCGAATATTTCTGGTTTAATACTTTTGGGGTACACAAAACGAAAACAGGGTTTCTTTTTATGATCGTTCAATACCCAATGAATCTTTTGCCAATCATCAAAGAAATATTCCTGCAAAAGAGGAAGAATATTTTGACGAAAAATATTTTTCAACTTTTCCAAGGTACAGTCATTGCATAAGGGGAAAAAGTAGGCGTGTCCCATGCAGTGATCTCTATCGAGTAAAATCGCAATGCGTTCGTTCATGATCCGCAAAATATCCCCTACCGAAACATTTGTTCCACACAGAGTTACATCCTTCAAAAGTTCAGGTTCAGGAGCTAGTTCTGTAAATTGAAACCGGCGGCGCAGAGCAATATCAATCCCGGTGAGCGAACGATCAGCCGTATTCATAGTTCCAATGATATAAACAGTATTGGGAATACTAAAGCGTTCTTTCGAGTAGGGCAACTGTACCGAGAGGGCTTCTGGTGCGCCTCCACGTTTTGAAGGTTCGATAAGTGTGATTAATTCACCAAATATATTGGAAATATTACCGCGATTGATCTCATCAATGATCAGGACATACGGTTCAGGTTCTGTCGCGTGACGGGCATCATTACACAGTTGCTTGAAAAGACCATCAGCAACGTCATAGGTGATGCGGCTGGCTCGGGTGTCGCTCTCATCTTGTACAGTCTGCGCCTTGATACCCTCGACAAAATCTTCATAGCTGAAACTTTGATGGAAGGTTACAAAACGGATACGCCCCTTCTCTACCCAAGAGTCAAAATCTACTTTCTGCTCTTCTCGTGCTTCAGAAATGCCTCCAGGCTGCAATATTTCAAGGGCCGCAGTAATGGTTTTATGCGTCTTTCCCGTTCCTGGAGGACCATAAAAAATTTGATTCAATGGAATATTGAGTCTATCGTCTGATCTTATTGACTCTTTATTCATCGAATCCTCCTGATATGGGATATCCGCATTTCTACGAAACGCGATATAATTTTTGATGCGCGTCCGGTAATCGGATGCTCCTTTATAAATAGAACGAAAACGTCCTTCTTCTATCGTGGGCGTACTGGGGATACAATGCTTTGGCTCTCTCTTATTTGCTAAATCATCTTGAGAATATTCAAATAATTTAAGAAGACTTTCGCATTCATCCTTGTCGAATGCGATATCTATATCGCCATAATACTTTTCTATTCTGCGTATTCTAGATATATAGTTGTGATAAGATTTTTTGTTTTGCTTCGTAAGCCAGCTTTCAAATGCTTTTTCCTGCATAACGGCAAACACCTGATTGAAAAATGTATATGGTATTGTATCGGATTCCATTTCCTGTATAAAGCATATTTTTCTGAACACAGCGGAAGCAGAAGCCATGTCAGGGGCATTATTCGAGACGAGGTTGATAGGACAGATATTGAAGAACTGGTGGTACGCGAGGCAGGAAACTCCGCTGTATTTTTATCGTGACAAGGACGGGAAAGGGAGCTTGGCGGGTTACTGGTCAGAGGCGGAACCCTCTACGCGCTGAAGATCAAAAACAGCCTCACCGGGAAAAGACGATATCCGTCACTTTGCAACGCTGAATCGTATAGGCATGAGCATAGTCCAGGGAAACGCCATCTGCCTTTGTTGGGAAACTCTGCCGATATCCGAAACCGTGTAGAGTTTGCCAGCCTGCCAAACCCGATATTCCATGCCCATGTGGTCCAGCTCTCTTATAGAGAGCTGAACCAGCATTTCCCCCGGACAGACAGGAAGACAAGGAGATGCTCAAAAATATTCACAATAAATTTAATATATTGTATATATTCTTTCGTAAAATACAGATCTTGGCGTGCATGCGAAATTCTGTGCGTTTTGAATTTATCCGGACTGTCCAGAATACCCATCCAGTCGAGAGAAAAGGCTGTCCGCACAACGCACCGCACGCACAACATGAAAATAAGTTACGCAGAAAAATTTTCCATCACTGTCCAAGTCCTTTCCCATGCCCGAGCAACCATCCCCTCAAATTTCCGTACCGCGGCGGTGGAGCCCAAAAGTTCCGATCCTGAAACAAGTGTCCCACGTTCCCGTTGATGTTCGGCAAGGAGCGCGATGTATTCCTGCCTCCATTCCTTGGGAATAATGATGGGGGGAAGTCCTACTCGCAAAAGAGGAAGATTTGAGATAAGGCGGGCTAGCCGTCCGTTGCCGTCCGCAAACGGATGGATGTGGACAAAGGGAATATGCAGTCGTGCATATATGGATGGTGCATTTTCCCGCGTCACTTGCTGCTCGTTGAAGAAGTGTAGCCAGCGGGCTATAAGCACAGGCACGTCCTCAGGAGAAGCATACTCCATCCAGACGTGTCTCGGCTGTATGTCCCGTTTGGAGCGTTCTTGAAAGCCCCAACTGGAGCATAGACGTCAATAACGGTTTCGGTCTGTATGAAACGGTGCAGGGTGAACAGATGCTCTTGGCTAAGCGGGGCATTGGTGATGACAAGGTGTTCCATCCATTTGAGCGCATCCGCATGCCCCTTGATTTCGCAATGCTCTCGAAACGACTTCCCTGCGACGGTCAGCCCTTCCCGCAGGAAAAAGTCCGTGTCGCCAAGAGAGAAGGTATTTCCTTCAAGTCCGGCGGACGCGCATGTCCACTCGGCAATCAGGGCGTCTTGCAAGGCTGCCCGCCTGTATTCGGGAATGGCGTCCAAGCATTGGAAAAGGTCTGACATTACCGTCCATCCCTTTGTGCCCTTCAAGGGCAGTCTGGTACTTGTGGGAAAATCCCTGTTGCACTCTCTCGTAAGAATAGCCAAGATGGTCTGCGAACTCAATCTGCAAAAATAGTTGTGCGTGCGGTGCGTTGTGCGGAATCCGCTTTTTCAACGTAACAGTGCCTGTTCGGGGCGTTTTTGTCGGTGGACGGGGCTTTTGGACAGCCTGGACGTGTCCAAAACGCACAGAATCCCGCACGCATGATAAAAAAGGAGCCCTCCAACTTGCGGAGGACTCCTTTCTTTACTCACCAGAGGTTACCGCTGGACTCGTTGTACTCAGCCTCTTGTAACTGAAAGCAAACCAGGCTCACTCTCTTCCCTCTTCTGAGGAACGAAGCAGATGCCGCGCTTGTTTCGTCCCTCGATCCACTTCGTCTCCATCAACATGCCGTACCTGTTTCGAGCGAGCCAACCAAGCTCCTTGAACTTTTACCGAGGTATCTGCCGATTGACTCCACGGCAGAGCTCATCTCGAAAGACGTTGGGTTCCACGAGGAAAATGCGTTCCCCATTATCCTCTTCCCAGACATATCCAGCCGGGCTGGAGGGCGCATACTCCAGTTGCCAGCAGGAATCGAGCTTGCAAAAACGAGTCTCCGCATGTTTCTGAAAGAAGGTCTTGATCCGTTCCGGAGTGTTTTCGACCTCCCTATCCCCGATTCCTCCGCGTTCCTGATCCAAACAGAAAAACCGAACTGGACCGTACGTACAGACCGTTTGTTTGTCGCCCAATGAGGGTTGGTGGCAAGGTTAGAATCATGCTCAACCCCCCCCCCTATGTCAGGAAAGTTGTCAGTCCTTTCAAATCATGTTTGGATGGGGCAAGCAGAGAGGAGCTGACGTATGCGATATAGTGCTGAACTACGA
>QWCH01005375.1_pt1 | contig 23474 bp, 27 predicted proteins | sample 1972671 | NCBI WGS metagenome assembly QWCH01 (sample SAMN09866713, study PRJNA288562) | Human gut metagenome isolate term3_stool, whole genome shotgun sequencing... | isolation source: gut | host: Homo sapiens | place: USA: California
TTACGCCGGCTTTTTGCTTATTATGGTGACGTGGCCAAGTGGTAAGGCAAGGGTCTGCAAAACCCTCATTCGGCAGTTCAAATCTGCCCGTCACCTCCATATGAAAGAACCTACGTAATACGGACTGTTCATTGAGACAGTCTATTGCGTAGGTTTTCTTTATATCCGCAAAGCTCTGTTGCAATGGGCTTTGCGGATTTTTCTGTCCTACCCGGAAATGAGACATAAAAAAGTGAAACTGCGAAAATGCAGGAATAAAATTCTGAAAAATCACGATATGAACAGCTATGTCTCATTTGAAAAGTAGGCTTCCTCAAATTGGCAGGGAGTGCGGTTCTTTAAAAGCCTGTGCGGGCGTTTTTCGTTATAAAATTGTATGTATTCTGCAATACCTGCTCGGAATGCGTTCTCGGATTTATATTCCTTGCGGTAAAGATTTTCTCGCTTTAGGGATGCGAAGAAAGATTCGGCAACAGCGTTGTCATGCGGATGTCCCGACGCGGAGACGGAAGGCTTTACTTTGTATTGCTGGAGAAGCTGCTGGAATGTGTGCGATAGGTATTGAGAGCCGCGGTCACTGTGAAAGACGAGGCCACGGGAACATCCGCGCTCGATAACTGCTTGTTTGAAGGCCGAGGTCACAAGACGGGTGCTGTTTTTCTTGGAAATTGTATAGGAAACAACCTTGCGAGAAAACAGATCGAGAATCACGCATATGTAGTAATATTTGTCTTTGATTTTAAAGCATGTAACATCGCTGACCCAAATCTGGTTGGGAGAATGTGCTGTAAAGTTCTGCCTAATTCTATTCTTCGGAGATTCCAAAGCGTTCAGCCGAAAGTGATCGCTTTTCGCGGTGGTCCGAATGCTGTATAGACCGCACTCCCGCATAATAGATGCGATAAATTTGGCACTTACTTTGTGACCGCGCTCTACAAGGATGGCGCGAATCTTTTCTGAACCGAGAACTTGGTGGTACTCGTCAAAGACTTCCTGCACAATTTGGCGGTATTTCTCACGCCGCTTTGCAAACCAAGCGTTCTCGCGTTTGTTTCTGCGGATATGATTGTAAAAAGTGCCACGGTCAACTTCTAGTGCTTCGCACAAGGTATAAACATCATATTGACTGTATAATGACTCTAAAGCGCCTAAACGTTCTCGCAATGGTGCAGATACAGTACAATTTGCGGTTTTGAGAATTGCAATTATATTGTTCAGCTTTACAATGCGATTTTGCATTTGATTGATTTCCCTCGCAGTGAATGGTGTGCCGTTAGCAATGATGTCCACTTTATACGTTTTGAACCAGCGATAAAGTGTGCTGCGGGGAATATTGAACTCGGAGCAAATCAAACGGATGGATCCTCCATTTTCGTAGCGAGCAACGATGGCTTTCTTTTGTTCGTCGGTAAATTTCATGAGCAAACTCCTTTCTGAAAAGTGATGATTGTCAGTGTATGCTAATAGTAGCAGATGCGAATTAGAAAACACAATAGTTCGCTGAAAATTAAGAATCTGGAAGTGAAATGAAACTTGATAAAAAGAACGCTTTATGGTAAGATAGAGACAAAGAACAAGAAGTGAAAAAGGGGAGGTGTACACCAATGGGATTGGCTGATACGGTCACAAAAGCCTATATGAAAGAAAATACTGTGTTTGCAGATGCATTTAACTATCTGATTTACGGCGGAAAGACGGTTGTGAACCCTACGCAGTTGAAGGAACTGGATACAACAGAAATAGCTTTGCCGTTTGGTGCGCAGAACGAGAATAGAACCCAGCCAGATGATGCGGTGCAAAAATACCGTGATGTACTGAAATCGGCGGTCATTAAACAGGATGGCGAAGCGGCTTACATCCTTTTGGGTATCGAAAACCAAACCGATATTCACTATGCAATGCCTGTTCGCAATATCATTTATGATGCGCTCCAGTATGGCAAGCAGGTTGCTGACATAGCAGCAAAGCATCGCACCGATGGCTCGAAAGGACACAGCAGGGGTGAGTACTTGTCCGGCTTCTATAAGGACGATAAGATCACACCTGTCATTACCTTGGTGCTGCACTTTGGAGCGAACGAGTGGGATGGCCCGCTGTCTTTGCATGAAATGATGGCAGTCAAGAATGAGAGCCTGCTGAACTTTGTGCAGGATTATCAGATTCACTTGATAGATCCGGCAAAACTGAGCAAAGAGGACTTGAAAAAGTTCTCGACAAGTCTCCGGGAGGTAATCGGGTACATCAAGTATTCCAAAGACAAAAAACGATTGACTGAATTTTTGACCGATAACCCGCGTATGCTTATGGAAGCGAACGCGGCGCGAGTAATCAAAGCTGTAACGAACACACCTCTGGACATTCCAGAGGACGCGGAGGTGATTGATGTGTGCAAAGCAGTTGAGGATATGATGAACGAGAGCAAGGCTGAAGGCCGCACCGAAGGCGCTGTGGCAGCTCTTGCAGGTCTTGTTAAGGATGGTTTGTTGAGCATTAAAGATGCGGCACGCCGTGCTAATATGACGGAGAGTGCATTTGAGGCGGAAGTGAAGAAAATATCTTAAGGTATTTTATCTTTTACAATTAATATAAGTATTGAAAGGAAAGAAAAATATGTTGCGTGATGGTTGGAATTTCCATAATGATGTCGCTATGGTAATTGAAAATAAGAGCCGATCTTGTTTTGGCTTTACTTATGGGGATTATAATATGTTTTCTGCTGACGAAGTTGAATGCGGGACATTTGCAGAATGCATGATGCTTATGCTTAGGAAAAAATCGAAATATTGCAAATCAAACGATGAAATTGAGGCTTTTATAGAAAAGTATAAAAGCTATATTGGAAAAAGTGGACACGAAATTGCTGCAGAGACAGCACAACTTATGATAGAAGAATTCGTGAAAATTTATAATAGTATTGAGGAATAAAAGGGAAACATCATTTGAAGAGTGTCTGTTTCGAGCACGGCTTTTGTAAAAGAAGTATTTGCAAAGATTGAAATACGGGACAAGAACTTCAATAAAAAAGAAAATAGCAGGGTATCTCTTTTGTAACACTCAGACATAAGACTGTGATAAAAAAGATGTCACAGTCTTTTTTGTTGTATCGCCGAAAATTGGCGATTTCGCCAACCAATTTTTAGACACGGTTTTACAGTGTTGTCCAACCATTTTCGGGCGGTTTTCCCACCCTGATGCCCACTATTTCTGCCGCTTTTTGGAATTCGGCAGGGGAGAAAACGATTTTTTGAGAAAAAACAGAATAATTTCTGCTGCTTTCAGAAGGTTTTCAATTTCCCCGCAGCCAATTTCCCATTGGCTGCGGGGATTTTTTGCTTTTTCCGACAGTTTTCAGTTTCTTTTCGAAATTTCCATTTTCTACCTATACATAAAATAAGGAAGCGGGGCTATCAAATCCAACAAATACAATTTGCCATGCAGAAAGCTGCCAGCAACACCCGCAAGACAATCACGGTGTCACACTCAGCCATCCGTCATTTTCTTGCTAGGCTGCACAGCCTTGTCACGGCTGTTGCCGCAGGTATCAGTGTGGCATTAACGGTTTTGACAGCTGGAGCGGCAGCTACGGCCATCGCATCCAAATCGACCACGGCGGCGGGCTGGAAACATTGCATTCCCGTTATGCGGACAAATTATATCGTTGGCTTTGCCCGCTCCTGTATGCAGGCGGGCATGCCTAATACAACGTCCGAAAATCACGAGGGCATACATCGCAATCACTGCGCCGGATACCAAATATCAGTTTCAGTCTATCAAAACATTCATCCGGGAAGTTATCAGTTCCCTTGGCTGGAAACGCTATCGCTGGTTTGTAAAGTATATCGCCAAAGGCGGCGATAACCTGGAAGCCATCCTGCGCAAACAAAAGCGGAAGGATGTGATCGTTCAGCTTTTGGCTATCCCGGAACCATACCAGCATCAGGACTATATGTGCCAGCTGATGGATTTTGCACTGCAAACAGCCAAAAGCTATGACTTACCGCTGGTGATCGAAACAGATGAAAAACTGAAATGCGATAAATACGGCCACTTTGGCGTAAAGCTGGTCAATAAACGCGATTTTGGGGATGACCGCTATGGCTACGGCATGATTTGTGAAAACTGAAATCTTGCGGTACCGTAAAAAACAGACAAAAATAAAAGGAGCAGCTGGTTAATCTGGCTGCTCCTTTTTGCATCTTTTAATAGTGGAATCTTGTGAAACCTCTAAGGCAATACCGCACAATTCCCGCCTGACGGCTTAAGCACCGCTCCGGCGGCTGCGGCACGGCATCTGCGTTGCCAAAATACTCGATAATGTCGGGTTGCGGTACCCGCATCGTGCTCGGGGGCAAAAGCCCCTCGCACTCTGCGACCGCTGCCCCTGCTTCGGTTCGCTGTTTCCGCCACTGGCGGCGCTCACCTTTGCAGCATCCAGTATTATAGGCCACACCGCTGTTTTCGTCCGCCTTAATGGCAACCACTTCCTCAGAGTCGGCTTCCAGCAGATAAGTTACATTCAGATGCAGATGGCTGGAAACATAGCATCCACGCTTCACATGCCCATCCACGGTAAGTGACTCCAGCGAGAAAATCTCTTTGGAAACCGGCTGTACGTGCCGGATTCCTGCTTCCTCTTTTACCTCGCGAATGGCAACAGCCAACAGGTCGGTTTCGCCATCCGCGTGCCCGCCCAGCCAGGACCAGGAGTGGTAAATGTTGTGGTATACCATCAACACCTTGCTACGATCCTTGTTTACCACCCAGGCGGATGCCGTCATGTGTGCCACGGCGTTTTCGCGGCTGAACGCGTTATCATTTGTTTTGATCCAATTCAAAATCAGGGCTTTGTCCTTTTCTTCCTGCTCATTGAACGGGCAGTAACGCTCAATATCATAAATCAATTCCCGGCGGGTCATACCCATGCAGCTCCTTTGCTTTGCGTTATCGCTCGCGGTTATCCAGTACATAGATCACGCAGGCAAAGCCCACGATCATGGCAAACAAAATAGCACCGCCAAACCCGCTGCCGGAAAGGCCCGCATCCACAGCGAACCCAGCCAGCGCGGCAAGAACCATAAGGACGACGGATACAACGGTTCTGAATTTGCCCATATAAACACCCCCGTTTCATTATCTACATCAACCTATCTATTGCTTCAAGTATACCAGGAAACAACAAAAAAATCCACTGCCCGGCAAGGTGCATGTGCCCGCTGCATACAATTTGCCGCGGCTGGTTCTACTGCTCCGCTGCCCGGAATACAGTGAGGGTGTGGAGGTGATACCCTAAATGGACGAGTATTATTCCGTGATCCAGTTCTTGCCGGAACCGCTGCGCACCGAGCTCAAAGCTATGCCGCCGGAACGCGCCGCCCGCGTGCAGGAAATCCGCCTGCGCGCCGGGCAGGCAGTGCAGTTTACGGTGGGCGGGGCCTGGCAGCCGGCGCAGCAGCTGCTGCCTGCAGCACAAACCGCCCTTGCCATCGGCCCGCGCATGCTGCGCAGCTGCTTTACCGCCCTCTGCCGGGACTCCGCCTATGCCTATGAGGACGAGCTGAAACAGGGCTATTTCACCCTGCCCGGCGGCAGCCGCGTGGGGGTGGCGGGTGTGTGTGGCCCGGCGGGCTTTGCCGATATTACATCTCTCAATCTCCGCGTTGCGCGCCAGGTGCCCTGTGTCCTGCCGCCCCAGCTTCGCCGCACGTTGGATGCCTTGAATGGCGGGATTCTGGTCGTAGGCACGCCGGGCAGCGGCAAAACAACTTTCCTGCGCAGCATCATCCGCTATCTGGATACCGCCCGCCGCATTTTCTGCGTGGCGGACGAGCGCGGCGAGCTGCTGACGACGGGGCACACCGTACACTGCGATGTCTACACCCGCTGCACCAAAGCGCAGGCCATCCAGATGGCGCTGCGCTGCATGAACCCTCAGGTCATCGTGTGTGATGAGCTGGGCACCCAGGCGGACCTCCAGGCCGTGGAAGCGGGCCTGGCCTGCGGCGTGGTGTTTGTGGCAAGTGTCCATTGCGATACCCTGGAAGCGCTGAACCGCAAACCGCCCACTGCCCGCCTGCTGGCGATGGGGGCCTTTGAAACCCTGGTACTGCTGGATGGCCGCGTGAACCCCGGCCATGCAGTGAAGGTCCGCACCCTGGCATGATGCTGTACTGCCGTTTGCTGGGGGCTGTGCTGCTGGTGTGTACAGGCTTTGCTGCCGGCCAGGCGTATTGCCAGCGGCTGTGGGCACAGTGGCGGGCGGTGTGCGGCTTTGAGCGTTTGCTTACTTATCTGGCGGACCAGCTTGCCTTTTGCGCCCTGCCCAGTGCGGAGCTGCTGGCCGCCGCGGCGGAACACCCGGCGTTTGCCGCCTACTGCCCGCCGAATGCTGCATCCTTTGCGGAATTACGCCTACCCCCGCCGCTTGCTAAAACCTGCGGAGCGGAGCTGCATGCCGGGCTGCACACCATTGCCCTGTGCAGCAGGCAGCAGGCCCCGCAGACCATGCGCACGCTGGCCGCCCTGTGCCACCGCACCGCCCAAGGCCAGTATGCCGCCGCCCAGCAGGCCGCTGTGCTTGCCCCTAAACTGGGACTTTGCGGCGGGCTGCTGGCGGCCATTCTGCTCTGGCCCGCGGGGTGAAGCAGGGGATAACTGAAAAGGCGAAAGCGCGGCCGGCTTTTTATAGGGGAACCATCATGAACATTGATCTTGTATTCAAAATTGCGGCCACCGGCATTATTGTTGCGGTGCTCAACCAGCTGCTCACCCGCTCTGGGCGGGAGGATCAGGCTATGATGACCACCCTTGCGGGCTTGATCGTGGTACTTAGCATGCTGGTGCGCCAAATCAGCGATTTGTTTGTGCTGATCAAAGCGCTGTTTGATTTGTGATTGGTCATGGATAACGATGCTTATCTTAAAAGCGGCCGCCCTTGCCATTGTCGTCTGCGTGCTGGTGCTCTGCTTAAAAAAGGACCAGCCCGGCTTCGCGTTCCTGCTTTCTTTGTGCGGCGCGGCGGGGCTGCTGTGGTTCGCGGTGCAGCAATTGCGCCCACTGCTGGCCCGGCTGCAGCAGCTGGCCGGGCAGGCTGGCGGCGATTCGTTCAGCATTCTGCTGCAGGTGCTGGCCATCGCTTTTGTGGCCCAGCTGGCGGCGGACCTTTGCCGCGAAGCCGGCCTTGCTGCCGCCGCGTTCTGTATGGAATTCGTGGGCCGCATTTTGGCTATGCTGCAGGCATTGCCTCTGCTGCAAAGCTTGCTGGCCTCGTTTTTGTCCTTTTTATCGTGATAGCCTTCCCGCTGCCAGCCGCCGCGGCAGAACTGCCCGCTGGGGTGCAGCAGATTTTGCAGCAAAGCGAACTGACGCCGGACAAGCTCGTTCACATTACCTTGCAGGAGCTGCTGCAAACGCTGGCTGGTTGGCTGAAAAACGCCTGGGGGCAGCCGCTGCAGCTGGCTCGGCGCACGGTGCTGTTTTTGCTGCTTTCCAGCTGTGTGGGGCTGCTGGCGGACGGTGGTGCCTGGCGGGACTGTGTGGACCTTGTGGCTGTGCTCGGCTTTGGCACCATTGTGCTGAATCAAATGACATCTCTCGTGCAGCAGGTTGCCCAAGCAGCCAACACCAGCCAGTTGTATGTATCCGGTTTTGTGCCGGTGTTTGCCGGGGTAGCACTGCTGGCGGGCCAAACCGCCGGAGCTGCCGTGTACAGCACGATGTTTTATGCCATGGCGGCCTTTCTGGCGGAAGTGCTGCAAAACTTACTGCTGCCGCTGCTGCAAATCTATTTCTGCTTTTCTGTTTCTGCGGCCCTTTGGGGGGATAGTGGTATTGCCGCTGCCGCAAACCTGTTTGCCCGCTGTTTTACCTTTGCGCTCAAACTGTGCGGTATGCTGTTTACCTTTGTGCTGGGGCTGCAAAATGTGTTGGCCGCCGGGACTGACCGCGCAGCCTTAAAAATCGGCAAAAGCGTGCTGAGTGCTGCCGTGCCCGTCGTGGGGGATGCCGCCGCGGCGGCTCTGGGCAGTGCTTCCGCCGCAATCGGACTGCTCAAAGGCTCATTGGCGTTGGCGGCGGTGGCAGCCCTGGGGGCAGCGTTTGCCCCGGTGCTGGCGCAGTGCGGGCTGTACTGGCTGGTGTTTTCCGGCATGGGCATTCTGGCGGCGGGACTGGGGCAAAAGCGCAGCAAGCAGATCTGTACCCTATTTGGTCAGGGGACGCGGCTGTGCGGGGCTATCTTGGTACTATATTTCTTTCTGGTAATTCTATCCACGCTGTTGCTGCTGCTTGGCGGGAATGGGGGCTGACTTATGGATACGCTGTGCCACGCGGCACTGGTTTGCTGCATCTTGTCCGCCCTGGCTGGGCTGGTGCGGACATTCTGGCCGCAAAATGGGTTCAAGCCAGTCATAAATGCGGTGCTTACGCTGTATATTATAACATCCGTCCTCCATGCGGTATCCGGCCTGAACTGGCAAAACTTTGACGCGCAGCTCCAAAACTTTGCCAGCCAGAGCGCCCCCGGCGAGGACTATACCGCTTACGGCGCAGAGCTTGCCATGCAGGAATCCGCCGCAGCACTGCAAAAGCTTTTGCGGCAAAGCGGCATCGAATCCGTTGTGCAGCCGCAGGCGGGCGGCGTGCATGTGCGGCTGGTTTACCCGGCGGACCGAGAACAGGCGGAAACCCTGCTGCAAAATTTTGCGGGGGGCCTGCCCTATACGCTGGAGAACACCCAATGACCGCAAAACAGAGCATCGCCTGGCTGCAGGCGGCGTGGAAGGATGATAAAAAGCGTATCAATCTCTTGCTGGTATCCGGCCTGGCGGGCATGCTGCTGCTCTGTATGTCGGAATGGCTGCCAGCCGGGCAAAGCACACAAAATGCCGCGCAGAGCAGCCAGCAGAGCCAGACGGCAGCGGAGTATGAACAGCATCTGGAAACCCGCCTTGCCGCCCTGATCCGTGCCATGGACGGCGCAGGCGAAACCGTTGTTATGGTAACGCTGGACTGCGGGGAGGAAACTACCTATGCAGCGGATACCCGGACAGAGAAAACCAGCGAGGACACCCGCAGCAGCGCCGCCAGCCAGCGCACCCATCTGCTGGCCGGTGCACAGCCGGTGGTGCAGTCGGTTCAGGCACCGCAGGTGCGCGGCGTGGCCGTGCTTTGCCAGGGTGGGGGTAATGCCGGGACCCAGCGCCGCATCACAGAACTGGTCAGCGCCCTGACCGGCGTGGGGGCCAGCCATATTACCGTAAACAAAATGCAATCATAGGGAGGGCTAACGATATGGAAGGCAGAGCAACCAAACGGTATGCCACATTGGCGGCGCTTACCTTGGCGTTGGGCGGTGCAGTGTTTTTGAACTGGTCGTTCGCCGGGCGCACCCCGCAGGCGGGAACGCCGGAAGCCGTTGTGCAGACTTCGGCGGAAGCTGACGAGGACACGGTACAGACTGCCGCCCGGCAGCTGGAAACAAACGCGGCGGTGGAACCCATGACCGCCCAGGCAGTGTTTGATCCGCTGGAAAGTGAACCTCAGACCGCCGCCCAGGCGGATGCAGCGGAAGAAATGGAATCGGGCGGGCAGGCAGGCAAAAATTACGGCGAAGCCCAGCTTGTCAGCGTCAGCAAGGATTCCGGTACGGAATTTTTTGAACAGGCACGCCTGAACCGCTCCAAAGCGCGGGACGAGGCACTGGACGCTATCAAAAAGACACTGAAAAGTGCGGATTTGAGCGAAAGCGAAAAAGACAGCATTACCCAAAAGCTGCAAAACCAGATCAGCAGCATCACGGTGGAATCTAGCATTGAAAGCCTGATTAAATCCAAAGGCTTTGCGGACTGTGTTGTCAGCATTGGGGAGGGACGCGCGGATATCACCGTTATGACAGAAAACGACGCCCTGACCGCGGATGAAGTGACCCGCATCCGGGATGCCGTTTTAGGCAAGTGCAAGGGCCTGAGCGCGCAGGATATCACCGTTGTGGAGGTAAGATAAACCATGACCGGCAGGGAAGCGCTGCATAACCGCAGTCAAACCCTGCCGGCTTTGCTTTTTTATGCAGGAATCATGAATAAGTATTGCAAAAAATAGCAAAAGAGGGTATTATAAACTAATAGTCAACCTCTTCGGCGCACTAAAGCACAAGGTTGGCGTGCAGTGCAAATGTGCAGCACTGCAGGAATGGTGCGGAGAACTTGCTCAGCACTGGTATAGATAAGGGAGGAAATGTTATGAAAAAGTTGATTTCTTTTGCTGTGGCGGGCATGTTTGCCCTCAGCCTTGCGGCCTGCGGCTCTAGCAACAGTGCAGCTGCAAGCATCACGGAAAGCTCTGCCGAAAGCACGGCAGCATCCACCGCTGACAGCGCCGCTGCAGACAGCGACTTGGCCTACCTGCAGAACAAGGGCAAAATGACCATCGGCTACACCGTGTATGAGCCGATGAACTACACCGATGAAAGCGGTACCTTTACCGGTTTTGATACCGAACTGGCAACAGCTGTGTGTGAAAAGCTGGGCTTGGAGCCGGATTTTGTCGAGATCAACTGGGATACCAAAGAGACCGAGCTGGCTGCCAAGAGCATTGACTGCATCTGGAACGGCCTGACCCTGACCGATGACCGCGAGGCCAATATGGCCTGCACCAAGCCTTACGTCAAGAATGCACAGGTGGTTGTGATGAAGGCTGACGCCGATTACACCTCCACCGCAGACCTTGCCGGTAAGACCGTTGTGGCTGAGTCCGGATCTGCTGGCGAAACTACCATTGAAGAGGACGAGGGCCTGCAGCAGGCAGACTTTGTTGCCAAGAGCGTGCAGACCGACTGCCTGATGGAAGTTGCTGCCGGCACCGCTGACGCCGCTGTTCTGGACCTGACCCTGGCCAGCGCTATGATCGGCGAAGGCACCGACTATGCAAACCTTGTCATCAAGGACGAGCTGAATGTGGAAGAATACGGTGCTGCTTTCCGCAAGGGCAGCGATGTCGCCGCCGCTGTGGATACCGCTTTCGATGAACTGAAAGCGGACGGTACCATGCAGACCCTGGCCGACAAATACGGCCTGACCCTGGCAGACTGATCATGGGGGAAGCGGGTGTGATTTGGAGCCGCCTGACCAGCGCCTTCCTAATGAACTGTCAGCTTTTTGGGCTGACGCTGTTGTTTGCCCTGCCGCTTGGCCTTTTGGTGTCACTTGGCTCCATGAGCCGGTTCACACCGCTGCGGGGCGTGGTCAAAACCTTTGTGTGGATCATCCGCGGCACGCCGTTGATGCTGCAAATCATCGTTATCTACCTTGGCCCCGGTCTGATGGGCTTTGCCAGCCCCTGGGGTTCCAGCACCAATGGCCGCCTGCTGGCGGCGGTGGTGGCGTTTGTCATCAATTACGCCTGCTATTTTTCCGAAATTTACCGCGGCGGTATTGAGTCTGTTCCCGTTGGCCAGACGGAAGCCGGGCAGGTGCTTGGCATGACCAAGAGCCAGATTTTTTTCCGCGTTACGCTGCTGCAGGTCATCAAGCGCATCCTGGCCCCCATGGGCAATGAGGTCATGACCTTGATCAAAGATACCTCCCTTGCCAATGTGATCGCCAACAAGGAAATTATCATGATGGCAAAGGAATACAGCGCCAAGGGCTTGATCTGGCCGCTGTTCTCCACCGCGCTTTTCTTCCTGGTGTTTGTCGGGGCAATGACCCTGCTGTTCAACTGGCTGGAAAAAAAGCTCAGCTATTTCCGGTAAGGGGGACGTACATATGGCACTTTTGGAAGTTACCGGCATCAGCAAAAACTTTGGCAGTACCCATGTGCTGCAAAACATCTCTCTCAACCTGGAAAAAGGCGAAGCACTGGCCATCATCGGTTCTTCCGGCTCCGGCAAAACAACGTTGCTGCGCTGCCTGAACTTTTTGGAAACGCCGGATACCGGTGTGATCCGTGTGGACGGCAAAACCCTGTGGGATGCCGCTGACCCGGCCACCCACCGTGAAAGTGAAGTGCGCAAAAAGCGCCTGCATTTCGGCCTTGTGTTCCAGAACTTCAACCTTTTCCCGCAGTATACGGCTTTACAGAACATTACCCTGGCCGGGGAGCTGCTGGCAAAAGAAAAACCGGAGTATAAAGCCAACCGCAAAGCTATTCATGCGGAACTGGAAGAAAAAGCCCGCGCCCTTCTGGCACAGATGGGCCTTTCGGAGCGGGAAAACCATTACCCGCACCAGCTTTCCGGCGGCCAGCAACAGCGTGTGGCTATTGCCCGCGCCCTGGCGCTGGAACCGGATATCCTTTGCTTTGATGAACCAACCAGCGCCCTTGATCCGGAGCTGACCGGCGAAGTTCTGCGCGTTCTGCGAGATCTGGCCGACCAGAAAACTACCATGATCATTGTCACGCACGAAATGTCTTTTGCGCGCGATGTGGCAGACCGCATCCTGTTTATGGATGGCGGCGTGGTGGTCGAGGAAGGCCCTGCCCACCAGGTGATCGAACACCCGCACGAGGAACGCACCAAACAGTTTCTTTCCCATTACGGCACCTGATGCCCCGGATGACCGCCGCTCGGTGGTCATCCAAGCGGCATAAAATAACAAACAAAATGCTCCCTGCCTGTTTTACCGGCTGTACGGTAACCAGGCAGGGAGCTTTTGCTATTTTATAACTCCGTGAAGCGATAAGAATTGAAAATAATGGAAATCAGAGATAGAACAGCAAGTTTATTTTGCCTCGATCTCATCCAATTCTTTCAGCCACAAAGCGTTGCAGGCATCGCTCGGCATACGCCAGTCGGCGCGGGGGCTGAGGGTGACGGAACCGACCTTCGGTCCATCCGGCAGGCAGCTGCGCTTGAACTGCTGGGCAAAGAACCGGCGGTAGAAGTTGCGCAGCCAGGCCAGCAGCACTTCCGGCTCATACCGCCCGGCAAATGCGGCCAACGCCAGGTGATAAATCTTGGCGGGTCCAAACCCAAAGCGCAGCACATAATACAGGTAAAAATCATGCAGCTCATACGGCCCAACCAGCTTTTCGGTCTGCTGGGCAATGGTGCCATCCGCGGCGGAGGGCAGCAGCTCCGGGCTGACTGGGGTATCCAGAATATCCACCAGCACATCACGCAGCACCGGCTGGCCGCAGGTATCGGCCACATACTGCACAATGTGGCGCACCAGCGTTTTGGGCACCCCGGCGTTCACACCGTACATGCTCATGTGGTCGCCGTTGTAGGTGGCCCAGCCGAGGGCCAGCTCGCTCAAATCTCCGGTGCCGATCACAAAGCCGCCGTTCTTGTTGGCGTAATCCATCAATTCCAGCGTGCGCACACGGGCCTGGCAGTTTTCAAAGGTCACATCATAGGTGTGCGGGTCTTGGCCGATATCGGCAAAGTGGCTTTCCACCGTGTTGGTAATGTTGATTTCGGTAAAGCTGACGCCCAGTGCTTCGCACAGAATCTCCGCGTTGGAGCGGGTGCGCTTGGTGGTTCCAAAGCAGGGCATGGTAATGGCAATAATGTCCTTGGGGTCACGGCCCAGCACCTTGCAGGCGCGCACGGCAACCAGCAAAGCCAGGCAGGAATCCAACCCGCCGGAAATACCCACAACAGCGCACTTGGCGTGGGTGTGCTCCATACGCTTGGCAAGGCCCTCAGCCTGGATGCGCAAAATCAGCTCGCAGCGCTCGGCGCGAGCAGCATCATTCTGCGGCACAAATGGCGTGGGGGAAACAAACCGCGTCAGCGGTGCTTCTGCCACTTCCAAATCAAAGCTGATGGTCGTGTATCCGGCGGCATCCGGCACAAAGGTCGTGTTGCGGATACGCTCCTGCACCATGCGGCCAAGGTCCAGCTCGGTTGCGGCGGTACCGTTGGCGAAAGGCTCGGCCTCGCACAGCAGTGTACCGTTTTCCGCAATCAGATTGTGGGCGGCAAAGGTCATATCGGTGGTGCTTTCACCGTGCCCGGCGTCAGCATACACATAACCGCACAGCAGGCGGGCGCTCTGCCCAGCCACCAGCTCCCGGCGGTAGGCAGCTTTGCCTACCGTTTCATCGCTGGCAGAAAGGTTTGCAACCACCGTTGCCCCGGCCAGCGCATGGCTACAGCTGGGGGGCACAGGGGCCCAAAGATCCTCACAGATTTCCACCCCAAGCACAAACTCCGGCATCTCGCGGCAGGCAAACAGCAGGTTGGTGCCAAACAGAGTGCGCTGCCCGGCAAAGGTGATTTCAAACGCATCTTTTGGGCCCGGCACAAAATGGCGGCGCTCGTAAAACTCGCCGTAATTGGGCAGGTGGGTTTTGGGTACAAGGCCCAACAGTTGCCCCTTGCAAACAACCGCTGCACAGTTGTACAGCTTGCCGTTATGGCGCACCGGCAGGCCAACCAACGTCACCACGTCCAGCTCTTTGCTGGCATCGAGAATCTGAATCAGCCCATCCTCGGCGCCGCGGCACAGTGTTTCCTGCAAAAACAGATCGCTGCAGGTATAGCCGGTCAGGGTAAACTCCGGCAGGCAGAGCAGTTTGGTTCCGGCAACAGCCTGTGTGCGCATGGCGGCAATGATCTGCTGCGTATTGTAGGCACAGTCAGCAACATGCAGCGCAGGGCTGACGGCTGCGGTGTGCAAAAATCCGTATTTCATGGGTAGCCCCCTTAATCATAAGGCAATACCGCATAATTCTAAGTGCCGATACGGCGAGCGAGGTGCGGCAGATGCCAAGCCAAAAGCGCAGATAATACTGGATGTCTTATCGAGCAACCCGGGAAAGGCAAGAAGCGGCAATTTACAAGATGACAAAATGTAATATATACTTGACATAATGTAAGGCACATGATATACTGCAATCACAGCAGCAAAGCAAGGGGCTGCCACAAAAGGATGCAAGAAAAGGGGAGCCATATGCCCAAAAACCTGAAACTGAAAGCTGCCCGTGCCGAAAAAGATATGACACAGGCCGCTTTGGCCGAAGCCGTCGGCGTTTCGCGCCAGACCATCAACGCGATTGAAAAAGGGGAGTATAACCCCACCATCAACCTGTGCCGCGCGATCTGCAAGGCACTTGGCAAAACATTGGACGAACTGTTCTGGGAGGAACCATAAATGAAACAAAATATTTTCAGCAAAAAGAACCAGCTGGACGAAATGCAGGAACAGACCCTGCGCAAAATTGAAAGCCACGGCTTCTGGCTGATGTGGTGGGGCCTGTTTGCCGTTATAATATTCCAGCTTATGATGCAGGCGGACATCAGCCAGATGGCAGGGGAATGGATCGTGTTTATGGCCGCGTGCCTTTACACGCTGGAAGAATGCCTGCGCAATGGCATTTGGGACCGCCACATCAAGGCCAGCCTTAGCACCAGCATTGTGGGCAGCCTGGTCGGTGGTGTGCTTTTCGCAGCGGTCGTGATGTTTGCGACCCATAGCCTGGCTGTTGCTGGTGTGACCGGCGTTATTACGGTCGTGTTCACCTTTACGCTGATGCAGGCGGCAATTTCGGTGTATAAAAAACGCCACCAGGAACTGGAAAACGCGCCGGAAGAAACTGATGAACAGAAATAAAAGCTGCCGGCAGTATGGTTTATGATAAGGCGTTTTGCTGCGCTGCAAAACGGATACGCTAAGGCAACACCGCACAATTCCCGCCTTGCGGCTTAAGCACCGCTCCGGCAGCTGCGGCACGGCATCTGCGTTGCCAAAATGCTCGATAATGTCGGGCAATCATCAAAATCAGAAAGCCAGAGCGGAACGGTTGTTTTCGGCCATTTGCTCTGGCTTTTTGCTGCCGGGCAGGTGCATTTTCATGCAGGGAATATCTCGTGTTCTATCCCTCGCCCTGGCTCCGCTGGATTTTATTTTGCGGGCGGGCTGTTAGCCACGGTACACTGCTTGCAAACAGTACAAAATTGTGGTAAGCTATTAACAAATATCACAACCATTCAATTCTGCCGGCTTACCCGGCAGCGGGAGGATAGAGCTATGGATGTACGCAACAGCATTGATGGCAGCCTGCAGATCTCCAATGAGGTCGTAGCCAAGATCGCCAAACTGGCCGCACTGGAAATTGATGGCGTGGCCGATGTTTCTTCCGGCAGCATGCAGAGCGTGCGCGGGTTGCTGAGCAAAGCCAGCCTGCAAAAGCCTGTTACGGTGGATTTAAGCGATGGCGTTGCTGTGGTGCAGGTGCATGTAATTGCCAAGTACGGCAGCAAAATTATGCCTGTCTGCGCCAAAGTGCAGGAAAACGTCAAGCAGACCATCCAGAATATGACCGGCATTACGGTTTCCCGTGTGGATGTGATCGTTGCCGGGCTGGAAGAGCCTGCCGCAGACCAGCATAAATAATTGAAAGATGGGAATAGTGACAATGGAACAGAATCTTACCCGCCGCGAAGCACGCGAAAATGCTTTTCTTGCGGCTTTTTCCGCAACCTTCCACCCGGATGATCCGCAGCCGGTGCTGCTGAACCAGCCCGAAAGCCACGAGCATCCGCTGGATGAGTTTTCCCTGCGCATTCTGCGCGATATGGAAGCCCATTCGGAAGAAATTGATGATGTGATCCGTGCAAACCTCAAAGGCTGGACCATTGCCCGCGTTCCGCGTGTCAGCCTGGTAGCCCTGCGTGTGGCCCTGGCTGAAATGATGTACGGCGAAGAAAAAAAGACCAGCGTTGCCATCAACGAAGCCGTTGAACTGGTCAAAAAGTATGGCTCTGACAAGGACTATCAGTTCGTCAACGGCCTGCTTGGCACCGTGGCACGGGCGCAGGATAAGCCCGCCGAAGAATGAGAACGCTGGGCATCGATACAAGCAATTACGCAACCTCTCTGGCCGTGTTTGACACAAACGCCGGAGAGGTTGTTTGCGATTGCAAACGCTTCCTGCCCGTGCGGGAGGGTCAACTTGGCCTGCGCCAGAGCGATGCGCTGTTCCATCATACCGCCGCCCTGCCGGAAATGCTGGCAGAACTGGGCCAAAAGGTGAACCTGACGCAGATCGAAGCTGTCGGCGTATCCGCCAGGCCCCGCCCGGTGGATGGCTCCTATATGCCATGCTTTTTGGCGGGCGTCAGTGCGGCCAAAGCGTTCTGCGCGGCCAAAGGCATTCCGCTGGTTCAAACGACCCACCAGCAGGGGCATATCTCCGCGGCCCTTTTTGCGGCCAGCGGGGCAGACCTGTTCGGCAAAGAAGAGCTGGTGTTCCATGTGTCCGGCGGAACCACTGACCTTTTGCACTGCAAGGGGCCGGACAGCATTACCTGCATTGGCACCAGCAGCGACCTGTACGCGGGCCAGGCAGTGGATCGCCTTGGCGTGCGGCTGGGCTATGCGTTCCCGGCGGGCATCTATGTCAGCCAGCTGGCGGCAGCCTGCACCGAGAACATCAAACCCAAAGTCAGCGTGCGCGGCACAACCTGCAGCCTTTCCGGCTTGCAGAACCAGTGCGAAAAGCTGCTGGCAGAGGGCAAAAGCCCGGAATATGTCAGTAAGTACTGCCTGCTCTGCGTGGCAGAAACCCTGCGCCGCATGGCCACCGCTGCCCTGGAGCGGAACCCCGGTCTGCCCGTGGTGTTTGCAGGCGGCGTGATGAGCAGCGAGATCGTGCGGGATTATATCACAAAACGGATGCAGTACGCCTATTTTGTGCCCGGCAAGTTTGCCAGCGATAATGCCATCGGCGTGTCCATCCTGGCGGCAAGGGAGATCAATGCATGGCCGAATACATCAATGTAACCACCCTGAACCTGCTGGCTAAACAGGTGCTGGAGCAGTGCGAACCACTGAATAACCTCATCGTCTGCGGCGAGGTTTCCAACTTTACGCGCCATTACAAAAGCGGCCACTGCTACTTTACCCTGAAAGATGAAAACGCCGCCATCAAGTGTGTGATGTTCCGAGATAAAGCGCGTCTGTTGGGCTTTGCGCCGGAAAACGGCATGCTGGTGCTGGCGTATGGCCGGGCAACGCTGTATGAGCGGGACGGCGCATTCCAGCTGTATTGCGATTATATGCGCCCCTTTGGCGCCGGTGCGGCCCAGATGGCCTTTGATGCGCTGAAGAAAAAGCTTTCTGCCGAAGGCCTGTTTGATGCTGACCACAAACGCCCGCTGCCGCCTATGCCGCAGTGTATCGGGCTGGTCACATCCAAAACCGGTGCGGCATTACAGGATGTGATCCACATCATCACGCGGCGGTGGCCGATGGTCAAACTGCTGCTGGCCCCCGTCAGTGTGCAGGGGCTGGAAGCGGAAAAGAGCATTGTGGATGGCATCCGCCGCCTGGATGCAGACCCGCGCCCGGATATAATTTTAATCACCCGCGGCGGCGGTAGCAAAGAGGATTTGTGGGTGTTCAACAGTGAGCGCATTGCCCGCGCAGCCTATGCCTGTAAAAAGCCAGTCGTTTCTGCGGTCGGGCATGAAATTGATACCACAATTCTGGATTATGTGGCTGACCTGCGTGCTCCTACACCTTCCGCAGCGGCGGAACTCTGCGTGCCGGCTCAGGCACAGGTGCGGCACGAAATATTCATTTTACAACAAAATATTCAAAAAAATATACAGTCCCGCCTGGAAATGTGCTATAATAAATTCAACATCATTTCCCCGGCTGCAGCTATGCAGAACGAAAAAACAGGAATTGACGCCCGTGCGCAGCTTTTGCGGCAAACGACAGCACAGATACAGGCCGTTGCAGCCCAAAAGGCAGCTGCCTGCACCCAGGGGCTGCACACCGCTGCTGCGGTGGCAGCGTCACTGAATCCATATGCAGTCCTTGCACGCGGCTATACCATGGTCGCGGATGCCCGTGGCCGCTGCCTGACAACAGAACATCTGAAGCCGGGGCAGAAGATCACTGTTATCGGCAGCAATGCAGCCGCACAGTGTACGGTGGATGCCGTGGCACCCACTCAGGGGAACCCTGAAAAGGAGCAAACCGATGAGAGCACCTAAAACCTTTGAAGAAGGGCTCCAGCGCCTGCAGGAGCTTTTGGCAAAAATGCAGGATGAAACCACAACGCTGGACCAATCCGTTAAACTGTATGCCGAAGCTGCCCAGCTGATCCAGTACTGCAACACGGCACTGGACAAGGCAAAATTACAGATCGAAGAGATCGACGCATCGCTGGCACAGCCCGGCGCGGATGAGTGAACCCGCAGGATAAGGAGGCTTTTCCCCATGGAACAGGAACGTTATCAACAGCAGTATAAAGCCTTTGTGCAGCAGGCGGAGCAGCGCCTGAACGAACTGTGCGATGTTTATCTGCCGGTAAAAGCCCAAATCAGCCAGGCAGCGCGTTACAGCCTGCTGGGCGGCGGCAAGCGTGTGCGCGCCGTGCTGGTGCTGGCTGCCTGCCAGCTGGCGGGCGGCGATACCGCAGCTGCAGCCGACTATGCTGCGGCGCTGGAAATGCTGCACTGCTATTCCCTGATTCACGATGACATGCCCTGCATGGATAATGATGATTACCGCCGCGGCCGCCTGAGCTGCCATAAGCAATATGGCGAAGCAACCGCCCTGCTGGCGGCGGATGCCCTGGTTACAGCAGCTTTTGAAGCTGTTGCCAACGCGCCGACCCACCCCCAAAGCCGGGTGCAGGCGGCGGCCCACCTGGCCAAAGCAGCCGGGGCACGCGGTATGTTGTATGGCCAGGAACTGGATAAGCATTACGAAACCGTGCATGCCAGCGAAAGCGAGCTGCTGGAACTGCATGCCCACAAGACCGGCGCATTGATTATTGCCGGTGTGGACCTTGGCTGCGATGCCGCTCAGGCGGACGATGCCCTGTGCACTGTCCTGCAGCATTATGCCGCGGAGCTGGGGCTGGTGTTCCAGATCGTGGATGATATTTTGGATGTGACCGCCACGACGGAAGAACTGGGCAAGCCTGTTGGCAGCGATGCCGAAAACGACAAAACGACCTTTATCACCCTGTATGGGCTGGAAGGTGCCCGCAGCCTGGCAAAGCAGCATAATGATGCTGCCCTGGCTGCCCTGGCGGATCTTGGCCCGGAAGCAGACTTTTTGCGCGAGATGGCAGTGGAGCTGCTGACCCGCAGCAAGTAACATATTACAGCAGGGCAGGCGGTGCGGCCCACTGCCCGGCAGCTTTGCCGGGAACCCGCCTGTTTGGCCCGGTGTGAGGAGAAAACTACCATGATGACGCTTTTGCGCGAAGCGCTGAGCTGGAATTATGTGCTGGTAACGGCGGTCATCAGCTCGCTGCTGGCACAGTTCACCAAAGTGATTCTGAACCTGATTATCCTTGGCAAATTTATCCCGGAACGCCTGTGGGGCGCAGGGGGCATGCCCAGTGCACACTCCGCAACGGTATGTGCGCTGTTGGTTGCCACCGGGCGCTACTGCGGCACAGGCTCCACGGAGTTTGCCCTGGCACTGGTTTTGGCCATTATTGTAATGTATGACGCAATGGGTGTGCGCCGGGAAACGGGCGAGCAGGCCAAGATTCTGAACCGCATGCTGAGCGAATGGATGGATCGTGAATCAGATGCCATGCCCTTTTTGGGAGATAAAAAACTGAAAGAAATGGTGGGTCATACCCCCATCCAGGTTCTTACAGGTGCCATTTTTGGCATTGCTGTTGGCCTTTTGATGCCAATGGTGTAAAAACAGAGCAAACGAGGTATGTGATCATGAAATATCCTTATCTGGATAAAATCCAGAAAAACGGGGATGTAAAAAAACTGCCGCAGCAGGAACTTCCGCTTCTGTGTGAGGATATCCGCAATTTTTTGATTGAAAGTGTTTCCTCTACCGGCGGGCACCTTTCGTCCAACTTGGGCGTGGTGGAACTTACGGTGGCTTTGCACCGTGCGCTGACTCTGCCGCAGGATAAAATTTTGTTCGATGTCGGTCACCAGTGCTATACCCACAAGCTGCTGACCGGCCGCCGGGAGGGCTTCGCCCATCTGCGCCAGGTGGACGGCCTTTCGGGCTTTCCCTCCCCGCAGGAAAGCGACTGTGATACCTTTATTGCGGGGCACGGCAGCACGGCGCTTTCCACCGCCATCGGTGTGGCACGCGCCAAAAAGCTGAAAAAAGAACCCGGCAAGGTCGTTGCCATCATCGGGGATGGCGCGTTCACCGGCGGTATGGTCTATGAGGGCATGAACAACGTCAGCAACCTGAACAACCTGATTGTGGTGCTGAACGATAACAAAATGTCCATCTCCAAAAATGTCGGTCAGATGGCAAATTATCTAACCAAACTACGCACAGACCCAAAGTATTTCCGGGTTAAGGCTCATATGGAAACCGCGCTGGAGCGTATCCCCGCAGTGGGCACTGCTCTGGTAGAGGTGCTGCAGGAAGGGAAAAAGATCATCCGCCGCGGCATCTACCACTCCACAATGTTCGAGGAAATGGGGTTCCAGTACGTTGGCCCGGTGGATGGCCACGATGTTACCGAGCTGACCCGGATCTTTACCAACCTGCAGGAACAGTATTCCCCGGTGTTTTTGCATATTGTCACCCAAAAGGGTAAGGGTCTGAAACCGGCGGAAGAAAACCCCGGCGAGTTCCACAGCGTTTCCGCGTTTGATCTGGATCACCTGACAAATCCGGAAATGTCGCCCAAGGATTCTTTCTCCAACCGCTTCGGCAACAAGCTGGCGGCCCTGGGCAGGGAAGTGCCTAACCTGTGCGCCATTACGGCAGCTATGAAATACGGCACTGGCCTGAACTTCTTCTACCGCGCCATTCCGGAACGCTTTTTTGACGTTGGCATGGCGGAAGAGCACGCCGTAACCTTTGCGGCGGGCCTTGCCAGCCAAGGCATGCTGCCGGTTGTGGCTATCTACTCCACCTTCTTCCAGCGCGCTTATGACCAGATGATTCATGATGTGAACCTGATGCATCTGGATGTGCTGTTTGCCGTGGACCGTGCTGGCCTTGTGCCGGGCGATGGCGAGACCCACCAGGGCATTTATGATACCGGCTATTTCAGCCAAATCGGCATCCCGGTGTATTCTCCGTGCAACTATGCGGAACTGGAATACTGGTTGGAAGCACTGGTCAAAACCATGCGCGGCCCCCGCGCCATCCGTTATGCCCGCGGAGAAGAAAAGCCGGCTTTGGCGGCCCTTGGATGCACCGGCAAAACCTATGATATGCTGTGCGGTGCGGACAAGGCCGATACCGTTCTTGTCAGTTATGGCGCTGAAACCGAGGAGATTCTTGCCGCGGCGGAACTGCTGCGCCACCAGGGAATGGCAGCGGACTGCTGTAAGCTGGTGCAGGTTTATCCCTTGCCGGATGGTCTCTGCCGCCAGCTTTCCAACTATAAAACCATCCTGTTTGCAGAGGAATCCGTGGCAACGGGCGGTATTGGCCAGCAGCTTTGCACTGCCCTGCAGGCAGCAGGTTGGCAGGGCCGCTTTATCCTGCGCGGGGTAGATAACACCCATCTGCTGCACGCCACAGTGCCGCAGCTGCGCCGGGACCAGGGCTTGGATGCTCATACTCTGGCCCAGGACGTGTTGACCCGTAACTGAAATAAGTGAACCGAAAGGTTGTTCATCAATGAAAATTCGTCTGGATCAATACCTTTGCCAAAACGGCTATGCCCAAAGCCGGGAGCGCGCCAAAGCACTGATCATGTCCGGTATTGTCTTTGTCAATGAGCAGAAAGTGGACAAAGCCGGTGAAATGATTGCTGAGGACGCCAAAGTGGAAGTGCGCGGCCATGATATCGGTTACGTCAGCCGCGGCGGCCTCAAGCTGGAAAAAGCCATGCAGGTGTTCCCCATGCGGCCGGATGGCAAGGTCTGCATGGATATTGGCGCATCGACAGGCGGCTTTACCGACTGTATGCTCAAAAATGGCGCAGTCAAAGTGTACGCCGTGGATGTGGGCTATGGCCAGCTGGCGTGGAGCCTGCGCACCGATGAGCGCGTGGTCAATATGGAGCGCACAAACATCCGCAATGTTACCCCGGATATGCTGGGGGACAAAATCGCGTTTTTCAGCGTGGATGTTTCCTTTATCTCGCTCAAACATATCTTCCCGGTGGCGGATACTATCTGTACGCCGGATGCCGTCGGTGTCTGTCTGGTGAAGCCCCAGTTTGAAGCCGGACGCGAAAAAGTAGGTAAAAAAGGCGTTGTGCGGGAACCCGCTACCCATGCCGAGGTGCTACATATGGCGCAGGGTTACGCCATGGCGAACCACTTTACCCCGGCGGGACTGGATTTTTCGCCCATTAAGGGGCCGGAGGGCAACATTGAATTTTTGATGTATGTCCAGCACAGCCAGAATCCGCAGCCGCTGCCCGAAGGCCTGATCGAACAGACGGTTGCCAACGCTCACGCGGCGCTGGATAAAGCCCCCAACCTGCACTGAACCTTAAAAGCTGCGTTCCTGTTACTTTGGGCAATACCGCATAATTCTAAGTGCCGATACGGCGAGCGAGGTGCGGCAGATGCTAAGCCAAAAGCGCAGATAATACTGGATGTCTTATCG
>QWCH01002410.1_pt1 | contig 23455 bp, 25 predicted proteins | sample 1972671 | NCBI WGS metagenome assembly QWCH01 (sample SAMN09866713, study PRJNA288562) | Human gut metagenome isolate term3_stool, whole genome shotgun sequencing... | isolation source: gut | host: Homo sapiens | place: USA: California
CATCGGTATTCCGTATGGACTAACTAAGAATCCAATAATCAATGCTTCTATTCCGATGGTAACTTCTTTTTGCAGAAAAGATGCAATTGCTCCAAATATACAAAACATCATCAGCAAATATAGTAGGGCTGTTCCGATACCAAGTAGAAATGTCAGAAATGCTGTGAGGATACTTAACACCAAGCTAATTGGGAATAAGATTATTTTTATTATCCATCTCATAATTTCTTATTCCTCACTTTCAAAAACATTCTTTGTATCTCCACACACCATATCAATGCAAACATTCACATCCATATAATTTTTTAAGACTTTTTTTCGTCCTCCCTCTCCGTCTTCTACAAATACATAATGTTTGTAAAACTGCTTAAAATGCAGGATTTTCACGATTTCACTCTTTGTATCAACGCTATGCACTCCACATGTGGGGTTCTTGTAAAATGTATCCAATGGTTGATTCTTTGAATCTTATGCAAAATCATTGCGCACCCGCTGCAAAGTTATCTAACAATATATTGGGTTAGAAAAAAAGTTTTTAAATACTGGTTGTTGTCAAAATTGTTGTCAAACTGAATATTTGAGAAATAAAAAACGGCTGTAACTGAGTGATTGCAACCGTTTCATTTTTTTGTTGTTGGAGCGGATGATGGGAATCGAACCCACAACCTAGCCTTGGGAAGGCCATATTTTACCACTAAACTACATCCGCAAGATGCTCATCAAGAGCCTCTTTATGTTTGATATTTTACAACAAAATATCTGTATGTGCAAGGTGCCATAAGCCATATCCGTAAATGTAATATCTTAGTTGTCAAGACATATCCATAAACGCTATATCCAATGGAGTAAAAACGACTTCCAGTCTAGTTCCGGCCCGCATCTCTTCGTCTTTTACTTGCCCATAATCTTAACCATATTAATCTTTTCTCCAAGGTTTGAGAACTTTTCCTCATACTCAGTCATTATATTGTTATGAGCATACTCTGAATTGTGAAGATCTCTGGTTAACTCACTTATTTCTAGCCCCGCAATTTCGATTTCCTCAAGTGCAGATTCGAAAAGCCCGTCGTTATCCGTTTTAAACTGAATGAAACCCTCTTCACCAACCAATCGCGAATAGGCGATTAACTTCTTGTGATGTGTTAGACGCCTCTTGGCATGTCGCTTCTTGGGCCATGGATCACTAAAATTGAGATATATCCCAGCGAGTTCATTCTTTGCCCACATATCCTCTGGTGAGCCTACGTACCCTATATAAAATCGTAAATTGCCGATATCCATTGAATCCGCTAACTTTAAAGCCTTATGTGCCACGCTAGGCTGTCCTTCAACAGCCACAAAATAATCTCCTGGATTTTGTTTTGCCATTTCCGTTATGAAACGTCCCTTGCCGCAGCCTATTTCAACGTATAACTTGGAGTTTTCAGCTGTTTTGTTGCCGAAAAAATCTTCAAGCCAGTGCCCTGGCCTAATATCCTCTTTTTTTATGAGGATATCGTCATAATCGAGAAGCTTTTCTTCAAGATTCTTGGTCTTTCTCTGTCTCATATCTCACCATTTATGCGTCAAAGATATTTTTGTGTTTATCGAGAAGTTTTTTTAGTGGCAAGCCAAGACCATAACAAGCAACAGCCTGTCCGCCTGCAACCCATAGCATGCACAAAACAAGTGATGCATCGACACCGTAATAATATTTCAGCATTATGCCAACGACAACTGCGTTTACAACGACAGGAGGAAGTGGGGCAAGCCACATATTATTTCTAAGTTTATATGTGCCGATTGCCGAAATAAGTGAAGCTAGGCTGCCAAATATAATATCTACCGCACCTACGGGACTCAAAAGGTTTGCGATGAGGCAACCAATGAAAAGTCCTGGTATCGCTACTGGTGTAAAGACAGGCAGTATTGTTAGTGCCTCCGAAAATCTGAGCTGCATCATTCCATAGCTAAGAGGTGCGATAACAATTGTGATAACGGCGTAAATTGCAGCTATAATCGCTGCAATAGCTATATTTTTAGTTGAAAATTTCATGAAAGTCCTTTCTAATGTTTTAATGTCCTTACAAAGTCTATATTTTAATATTCTTGAATTCTATTTTGTTAAAATATTTTCTGCAACAACCATCGCAAAGAAAGCTGCTGAAATTGCAAAGGCTACATAGTCCTTTTTTTCATACACCATGGCATGAAGGCGAGTACGGCCTTCTCCACCGCGATAACATCTTGCTTCCATCGCCATTGCGAGATCCTGAGCAATCTGAAATGCGCTCACAAAAAGCGGTACAAGGATTGGAATCAATGCCTTTCCTCGCTGCAAAATATTGCCGCTTTCAAAGTCTGCACCCCTTGCCTGTTGAGCCTTCATTATTTTGTCGGTTTCGTCGATTAAAGTCGGAATGAATCTCAGCGCAATCGACATCATCATTGCAATCTCATGCGTTGGCACACCGATTCTCTTGGTTGGATGTATCAGTGCCTCAATTCCGTCTGTTAGCTTAATCGGCGTTGTCGTAAAGGTCAAGAGCGATGAGCCGATTATGAGCATCATTAGTCTTATTCCCATAAAGAACGCCTTATAAATGCCCTCTTTTGTCAGTTCAAGGAATCCTAATTTAAAGATTATCTCTCCCGGATACATGAACATGTTCAAAAGGAATGTGAAAATCAATATGAAAAATATGGGCTTCATACCACGAAGTATAAAACGCAGTGGCACCTTTGAAAGTGATATCATAAGAATCAGCGGCACAGCAGAAATTGCAAATCCCAGGAAGCCTCGAACAACAAAAAGCTGTATTATGAAGGCAAGTGTTAGGATTATTTTCGTACGCGGGTCAAGCTCGTGAATCACTGATTTTGACGGATAAAATTGTCCAAGTGTAATGTCCCTAATCACGGCTTGCACCCCCTGTCAAATAGCTGAAGAGTGCTTCCTCAACATCGTCAATTCTAACCGCGTCAGATTCTATGTGAATCCCCCTGTCATCGAGTTTATCGAACAAAACAGCTGACGGCGTCGTGCTCAGTCCGATATTCCTGAGCATTTCTCGCTTTTTAAAGATTTCGTCAGGTGTATCGAATGCAACTACGCTGCCTCTATCCATGACCAAAACCTTATCTGACATATTTGCAACATCTCTCATATTATGCGATACAAAGATTATTATGCCTGTTGATTCTTTGTGAATTTTCCTAATCATATTCAGGACTTCCATATGTGCATGGGGATCGAGACCCGATGTAGGCTCATCCAAAATTAGAACCTCTGGATTCATCGCTATCACGCCCGCAATAGCAACCCTTCTCTTTTGTCCTCCCGAAAGTTCAAATGGAGATCTGCCAGCAATTTCATCGTAGGATAGACCGACCATTTCAAGAGATTTTCGAACAGTCTTGTCAATCTCCTCATCGGACATTCCAAGATTTTTCGGTCCGAACGCAACGTCTTTTGCGACTGTTTCTTCAAACAGCTGATATTCAGGATACTGAAAAACAAGGCCAACACGCTTTCTTATCTCGGTCATCTTAACCTTCTCATCAGTTATGTCAATATCGCCTATTATAATCTGACCGCTGTCAGGCTTTAGGAGTCCGTTAAGATGCTGGAGCATAGTGGATTTCCCAGAGCCGGTATGACCGATTACCCCGAGAATCTCTCCATCATGAATAGAAAAGCTCACATCCTTTAGAGCGATTTTCGCATCCGGATTGCCCTTGTTATATGTATGAAAAATATTTTTTACCTGTACTGACATATGAAATCAACCAGTTCCTCTTCTGTAGTTACAAAATCAGGCACTTCTATGCCTCTTCTTCTAAGCCTCTTAGCCATGTCGACAGCCATCGGAAGTTCCATGTTTGCGTTTTTTAGTGTCTCTTCTTGTTTAAATACGACCGACGGTCTGCCATCAAGCAGTATCTTTCCCTCATTCATAATTATTACTCGATCCGCTTCAGCAGCTTCTTCCATAAAATGTGTTATCAAAATTATTGTAATGCCTTCCTTGCTTAGTTCCTTGATAATTTTCATCACATCGTTTCTGCCCTGTGGATCTAGCATCGCCGTTGGCTCATCAAAGATAATACAGTCAGGTTTCATCGCTAAAACACCTGCGATTGCAATCCTCTGCTTCTGGCCCCCTGATAAATGATGCGGCGCGTCATGAAGGAATTTACTCATACCCACTGCGGCAATTGAATCGTCTACTCGCTCCCTTATCTCATGTGGTGCAATTCCAAGGTTTTCAGGGCCGAATGCGATATCGTCCTCAACTATGCTCGAAACAAGCTGATTATCAGGGTTTTGGAAAACCATACCAGCTGTCTGTCTGATCTGCCAAACTAGTTCGTCATCTCTTGTATCTAGTCCTGCGATCAGTATTCTACCTGAGCTTGGAATCAATAGCCCATTTAGATTTTTCGCTAGAGTTGATTTGCCGGATCCGTTTTTCCCAATAATTGCCGTAAACGTACCCTTCTCTATAGCAAAAGAAACATTATCTATGGCTTTCTTCAATTCCTGATGTTCTTCTTCGTTTGCAGCGTATTCAAATATTAAATTTTCAATTTCTACAATATTACTCATGTTTACATTATAGTCCTCAAGCCGTAGTTTTACAACATGCACAATATGCACTGCACAAAATAGAATACCTTGTAAATTAAACTAGCATCAAAATGCCGCCCGATTTAGAAAACCTAGGCGGCATTCACATTTGTTTTCAGGTCAATCAACGACCGTTATATTAGCTAACTATGCAGCTGGCTCGTCTTTTTCAGCCTTTTTAACTGCTGGGGCTTTCTTTACAGGAGGTTTCCTCATATTAACGATTGCGTAAGTAGGGCAAACCTTTGCACATGCTCCACAGTTTTTACACTTTTCAGGATCGATAAATGCAAGATTGTCTTCAACGTGAACTGCATCAAATTTACATGCTTTTTCGCACATCTTACATCCTATGCATCCGTTAGAGCATACCTTCCTTACCTGAGCACCTGCTGCAATTGAGCGGCACTGTACTACTACTTTGTTCTTTTCAGTTGAAATTCTGATAACTGAGTTAGGACATGCCTTAGCACACATTCCGCAAGCAACACATGCTTCTCTGTCAACCTGTGCTACTCCGTCGATAACTTTGATAGCGTCGAATTCACATACTCTCTCGCAGTCACCAAGACCTATGCAACCGTAAGGACAAGCTGATACTCCGCCAAAGAACTGTTTTGCAGCAGAACATGTCTGAATACCGCTGTATTCCATAATCTTCTTTGTTGCTTCATTGGTACCATAGCACTGAACTACAGCAACATCCCTATCTCCACCGCCTGCTTCAACACCAAGTATTTCAGCAAGTTTAGCAGCCACATCAGGACCACCTACAGGACATTTCGAGCAACTTACACTCCTATCTTCTGCCATTGCATTAGCATAGTCATCACATCCTGCATATCCACATGCTCCACAGTTTGCACCTGGAAGTTCTGCACGAAGAGTTGCAAATGTTTCATCTACAGGAACAAAGAAAACTTTTGATGCAATCGTTAGCATCGCTGCCGCAACAAGACCAATGGCAACGACAATTAAAATCGGTGTTAACATTATCGTGCCTCCTTATTGGAACAATCCGCTGAATCCCATGAAGCCCATGGAAAGCATTGCTGCTGTTATCAGCGTAATCGGAACACCCTTGAATGCCTCAGGTACGCCATCAGAGTTTTCAAGTTTCTGTCTTACACCTGCAAATAGAACCATTGCAAGAAGGAAACCTAGTCCTGCACCTGCTGCATTGAATAGGGCATCTATATAGTTATATCCTGCATCGATGTTTGAAATACAAACACCTAGTACAGCACAGTTTGTTGTGATCAAAGGCAAGTATACGCCAAGTGCTTTGTGAAGTGATGGCATAAATTTCTTAAGCATCATTTCTACCAGCTGAACAAGTGCTGCGATAATTAAAATGAATACTACTGTCTGTAAGTATCCTATATCAAATTGATTCAAAACTTGCATAATTGGCCAAGTGGCTGCTGTTGCAAGTACCATTACAAATATTACGGCAATTCCCATACCTGATGCTGAATCCAACTTCTTAGAAACTCCGAGGAATGGACATATACCAAGGAACTGAGCTAATACGTAGTTATTAACCAGAACCATACTCATTACTATGGTGATTTTTTCTCCCATTTTAGCCCTCCTTAACTTCTACTTTAGCATTAACTTCAGGCTTAGCTTCTCTTTCCTGTGGGTTTGGAGCTTCAACCTTTGCAGGTTCAGCCTTTGCAGCCTCAGCTTTTGCAGTTTTAGCAGCTTTAGCAGCTTCAGCCTTTTTAGCCTTTTCTGCAGTTCTTCTCTCAGCTTCAGTAGTTCTGAAACCTGAGCATCCGAATTCTCTTACTAACTTAGATTTATCTTTAGTAATAACATAAACGCCTGCAATCAAGAGTGCAAATACAAAGAATCCACCAGGAGCAAGATTGAAGATTCCCATCTGCTCAATGTGTCCTCCAAGGATGTTAAATCCGAGAAGGCTTCCAGCTCCAAAAAACTCTCTAACTGCGCCCATGCAACCTAGTGCAAGTGTAAATCCAAGTCCCATTCCGATACCATCAAGGGCTGAATCAAGTACATTATTTTTGCTTGCGAACATCTCAGCTCTTCCAAGTATGATGCAGTTTACTACAATAAGTGGAATAAATAAGCCCAGAGATGAGTATAATGCAGGCACAAAAGCCTGTAAAAGCATCTGAACAACTGTTACAAATCCTGCAATTACTACAATGTAGCAAGGGATTCTAACCTTATCCGGAATAATATTTCTCAATAGTGATATTACAATGTTCGAACAAATGAGTACAGCCATGGCTGAAACTCCCATTCCTAGACCGTTAAACACAGAGCTTGTCGTTGCGAGTGTAGGACATGTACCAAGGAGAAGCACCAATACAGGGTTTTCCTTAATAATACCTTTGGTCAGGATCGCCAATTTATTATCTTTCATTACTTGACACCTCCCACCTTCTTAAACTGTTCAAGTGCAGCAAATACACCGTGGTGAACACCATTTGAAGAAATAGTAGCACCAGTTACTGCGTTGATACTTGTATCTTTCTTAATATCCTGATCCACAAGTTCAGCCTTACCTTTGTACTGCTTTAAATGCTTAGGATCGTGAGCCTTGGTTCCAAGGCCTGGAGTATCTGCGTGGTCCACAACCTTTACGCCTGTAATTGCACCGTTCTTATCGATTCCAACCATCTCGGTCAATAGGCCACCGAAAGATTTGGTCTTAACGGTTACTACAATACCTTCCTTGTTATCTGCTACAAAACAGTCTTCTACGAAAACTTTATCTTTCTCAAGTACAACAAGGTCGCCATCGAATTCAGTGAATTTATCTGCAGCAGGAAGAAGTTCTGTTCTAGTCTTATCTGCTGTCTTCTTAGCATTGTCATCAATTATAGGCTTTGCCACACCGTATGTTGCAGCAAGAGCAGTTGTGATTACAAGACAGATCGCTACCAGAACAACAATTGGAGCAACGTATTCTTTGAAAGTGTTATTATTTTTCATTTTTCTTTACACCTCCTACAACGTTTCTCTTGATGAAGAAATTATCAATAAGCGGAGTCATTATGTTCATAAGCAAGATAGAGAATGAAACGCCTTCAGGATATGCACCCCAAAGTCTAATAGCCATAGTTATGATTCCGCATCCTATACCAAACACAATCTTGCCCTTTGGAAGGATTGGAGATGTTACATAGTCAGTTGCCATGAAGAATGCACCGAGCATAACACCACCTGCACATACGTGGAAGATAGCCATGTTAAGTGCGTTTCCGTCTCCCTTAATTCCGTAATAAATAAGTGCAAACACGAATACAGTTCCGATAAATGCAACTGGAGTATGAGGAAGAATTATCTTCTTAACGATTAGGAAGATTCCGCCTATGAGCAATGCGATAGCACTAACCTCACCTAGAGATCCTCCGATGAATCCAAGGAACATTTCCATGTTGGATGGGAGATCCTTAGCGGAACCTTCAGCCAAAATTCCAAGTGGAGTTGCACCTGTAGTTGCATCAGCAGCTTTTACCGTAACAGGTAGAGGCCAGCTTGTCATCTGCGTAGCAAAAGAAACAAATAATACAATTCTAGCAACTATTGCAGGGTTTGCTACGTTCTTACCAAGTCCACCGTAAAGTTGTTTAACTATTACGATTGCAACAAAACAGCCAATTACTGCCATCCATACAGGTAGGCTTGAAGGCACGTTGAAGGCAATAAGCACGCCCGTAACCGCAGCGGATAAGTCATGCACCGTCTGTCTTTTGTGCGCCAAATAGTTATATCCATATTCGAATCCCACAGAAGCAATCACACAGACTGCTGTCAAAAGGATTACCCTCCAACCGAACACATAGGTGCTCACTAGGAATGAAGGAACAAGGGCTAATAAAACATAAGCCATTGTTTTGGTCGTATCAAGTGTCGTCACAAGGTGAGGAGCGGATGCGACCGTCAAATTGTTATATGCTTGTCTTTCCATTTATAATCCGGCCTCCTTTACCACACCCTTACCGAGTTTATTCATAAATCCAAGAGGTCTTCTTGCTGGACATACGAACGAGCAGCTGCCGCATTCCATACACTGCATAACCTCAAGTTCCTGCAATTTCTCTGCATTCCTTGCCTCATATGCGTCAGCAAGTGCTGTCGGAATTAGGCCGAATGGACAGGCAGTATGACATCTGCCGCAGTTGATACATGCAGTTTCTTCAGGGATAACTGCTTTGTTCTTTGAAAATGCAAGGATAGCATTGTTATTCTTAACTATAGGCATTTGATCGGAGAAAATTGCTCTTCCCATCATAGGTCCACCCATAAGAATCTTTTTAGGAGGATTCTTGTATCCGCCGCAGAATTCCATAATGTCAGCTATGATAGTTCCAATTGGAGCAATAACGTTCTTTGGAGTTGTTACCGCATCGCCATCGATTGTCATTCTCTTCTTAACGAGCGGAATTCCATTCCTGAAATACTGTCCTACAAACGCTATAGATGTAACGTTCGACAAAATAACGCCGAGTGCTGCCGGAAGTACTCCTGCTGCCATATGCTTACCTGTAATTTCGTAAATCATTACACGCTCAGCACCCTTTGGATATCTAGCAGGAAGAGGGAAAGTCTTGATGTTGTCATGACCCTGTGCCTTTAACATCTCATCAAGCTTTGCGATTGCATCTGGCTTATTGTCCTCAATCCCGATAAATCCCTTGTCTAGGTTTAGATACTTCATTACAAGCACCATGCCGTCAATGATATCCTGAGTATCTTCTAGCATTAACCTATGGTCGGATGTAATGAATGGTTCACACTCTGCCGCATTTACGATCAGCGTATCAACCTCATCAATATTCTTAGGATTAAACTTGATGTGAGTAGGGAATGATGCCCCTCCTAGACCAACCAGACCACTTTCCTTAATTGCTTGCACAAAACCAGCCAAATCGGAAACCCTTGGTACCTTGATGTCCTCAGACAATTCCTGTTTTTTGTCCGTTTCTATAACAACTAAGGTATCGTTGCCACCAACAGCAGATCTCTGAGTCTCAATATCCTTAACCGTCCCGGATACGCTCGAATGAATTGGAGCACTGACGAAAGCATCAGTATCACCTATCTTCTGACCCACTTTAACTGTATCGCCTTTAGCAACAAGGGGTTTACATGGTGCACCGATATGCTGAGACATTGAAATTTTAACAATGTCAGGGATTGGCATCACTTCAGTTTCGCACTTTGCTGTGTTCTTGAAGTGCCCTGCATCGATGCTGTGCAAATGCTTTGCATTTGAACTCATTTCTGTAACCTTCCTTTCATATTATTTAACAAAATCATACATAGCACATTATACACCAGATTATCACAAAAATCATTATTTTTTAGAAACTCTGTTAAAATTTAGAAAAGTAGGGTATAATTAGAGGCATAATTGAGCAATATTTAGATGAAATATCGAAAGAAGGTACCAAAATGTCAAATCTTCCACATAGGCATACTCGTAAAACTGAAGAGTTGATGGATATAATGCCAGATCCAAAAATATTTGAAATGTCAACGGATCTTTTTTCGATACTTTCAGACATAAGTCGCGTTAGGATTCTCTGGCTTCTCTGCCACACTGAAGACTGTGTAGCGAATATTGCTGATGCAGTTGATATGTCTTCTCCTGCCGTATCCCATCATCTAAAACTTCTTAAAAGTGCAAATATTTTGAAGTACACAAAAAAAGGCAAGGAAGTTTATTACACCCTTGCTGATAACGAGAAGGCAAACGAGGTCCACAAAATAATTGACACTGTTTTTCACATGGACTGCTTTACAGACCTCATTCCATAGATTCATTTCCCATAAATTTTTCTCTAAATTTTTTCCCCGTCTTTGTGCCGGCAAGACCGCCTAGCCCTGTCTCTCTGAATTCAGGTTCCAGTGCGTCACCGACTTCTTTTGTTGCCTGAACCACTTCCTCAAATGGAACTATCGATTGCACGCCTGCCAATGCAAGATCGGCCGAAGTTATCGCGTTCACAACTCCCGAAGAGTTCCTGAAGGTGCATGGATACTGTACCAGTCCAGCAATAGGATCGCAGATTAATCCCATCACATTAACAAAACAGATGCTCGCCGCAGTTAATGCCTCCGATGCAGTGCCTCCCCTCATTGCAACTAGTGCCGCTGAAGCCATCGCCGCTGCAGAACCACACTCTGCCTGACATCCGCCTTCAGCACCCGCAAAAGTTGAATATTTCACTATTATTTTTCCAATGGCAATAGCTGTTAGAAGGCCATCTTCAAGTGTCTTCTGGTCGAATCCGTACTTTTCCTTCGCAGACATCATCGCTGCCGGAAGAATGCCAGAAGACCCTGCTGTAGGAGCCGCCACTATTTTGCCCATTGCACAGTTGATTTCGCTTGTCGAAAAAGCCATGGCCATCGCACGCATCATGAAACTACCTGACATCGGCTCACGGTCTCCGTCATTCATACTTGCCTTGTTTGCAGCCATTGCAAAACCATCAATCATGTTGAATTTGCTCTCTGTTGCCCTTTCGAGATTAGCCATTGCGGATGACTCCATGACTTTAAGAGTTTCTTTAAGATATTCCCTTATATCAGACTCAGTTTTTTTACCCCTTGCAGTTGCAATCTCCTCTTCCATTACAAGGTCTGCAATTGTTTTGTTCTGTTCTTTACATACTTCAATTATTTCTTTTTCTGTATTCAGCATATTCTAAAAATCCTCGCATTCCTCACACTTCAACGTACTTGGCTGAAACAAACATTTGAGCTCCCATGATAGCACCCTTTACATAATCTGAAATTGGCTTCTCCACTTCAATCGTAAGTGTTACAATATCTGTAAGTGGATCTTTTACCGTATTGATACTCTCAATGCTATATCCATTCCCGCTCAAAATTCCGGCTACGTAAGCAATTATGCCTTTTTGCTCCTGATACTGCAAAAGAAGCGTCGGATAAATTCCTCTGAATTTTACATCCATTCCATTTATGTTGACAATTACCATCGTGCCACCACCAATTGAGGAGCCTATCACATATTCGTGGCTTCCGTCAGCATAATAAAACACTATTTTTACGCTGTTTGGATGATATTCATCTCCAAGATCGACTTTTGAAAATTTGTATTTTATACCCTTGGCATCCGCTAACTCAAAAGCGTTTTGAATGTTTGCATCGTCGGGTTTTAGGCCCAAAATTCCGCCAAGCAAAGCTCTATCGGTGCCATGTCCCTTGTAAGTATATGCGAATGAGCCGTGGAGTTGAAACTCAACCATCTCAAAATCATCCTTGGCTATATTTTTTGCCAGTTTTGCTATTCGGCACGCACCCGCAGTGTGTGAACTCGATGGGCCTACCATTATGGGCCCCAAAATTTCATATGCACTTAATTCCATATTTAATCTCCTTATTTCTGAATTGAATTTTATACAAAAATTCAGGGAAAAACAAGTATTCTGGAAGGAAAATTCATACAAAATAAAAAAACGCTCTGTAAGTAGAGCGTTCTTGTGATTAGTTAAACCCTTCTTTACCTTTATTTATCTTGAAATATAAGATTGCAAAAAACTTTTATACCAATATCCATTGCATCTTCGTCAATGTCAAACTTAGGAGTGTGTGCTAAATGGTAGAGGCCTTTCTCTTCATTTTTTGAACCAATATGTATAAATGTGCTCGGTATTTCCTGTGCATAAAACGCAAAATCCTCAGCTCCCATGACAGGTTCTTCCATTCTATCAATTTTACAATCTTTCAGGTTCTTTCTTAGAACTTCCTCTGCATTTCTTGTTACTTCATCATCATTTGTCAATGGCGGTAATCCTCTCAAGATATTAATTCGCGCAGTTGCACCGTATGCTTTAGCAAAATTTTCAGATATGCTTGTAATCGCATCGATAATTTTATCTCTAGTTTCATTTTTTAAACATCTTATTGTACCAGAAATACTTGCCGTTTCTGCAACAATGTTTTTCGCAGTTCCTCCTCTAACCATCCCTATTGAGCAGATACCCTGATCCAGAGGATTCATACGCCTCGACATCCAGGTTTCAATGCCACCTATTACCTTGGCTATTATGGACACTGCGTCCACTGTGTTTTGTGGTTCTCCAGCATGTCCTGCTGATCCTATTATCTCAATGTCAAACTCATCTGTAGAAGCCATCATTCCACCATATCTAATTTCTATGGATCCTAGTGGGTAATTATTAAATACATGAAGTCCGTACATGCATTTTATTTTATTTATCATTCCATTTTCCTGAAGTTCTTTTACAATTAAGCGAGCGCCTCCAAGATTAGGACCTTCTTCTGCGGGTTGAAAAACCAATAAAATACTTTCATTTAAGCTATCTTGATTTTCCTTTATAATACGTGCTGTAGTAAGCAAAATAGCGGTGTGCGCATCATGTCCACATGCATGCATCATATTTTCTTTCTTAGAAGCATAAGGAACATCATTTTCTTCATGAAGTGGTAACGCATCTATGTCTGACCTCAAAGCAATATATTCATCTGTTTTGCCGCTTATTTTCGCTATAACACCTATTTTTGATGGCAAAATTTCAATCCCGTATTCTGTTAGTTTATTTATTATGAATTTTTCTGTTTCTTTTGTATCAAAGCCTATTTCAGGATTCATATGAAGATGTCTTCTATTTTGAATCGTTTCGTCCTTATATTTCTTTATTGCATTTAAAATAGAATCTCTCAAAATATCTTTCATAGTTTAGCCTCCTCTCTAAATTATGAATAATTTAGGGCTATAGCAAGGAATACAAACCCAATCTGAGCAAGGAAGCAGATTCCAAATAAAGGCATTATCCATTTATAATATTTGCCAAGAGGAATTTTTGCCATTACACATGCAATAACCATAAATCCGGTTGGAATTACAAGGTTAGATAATCCATCTCCAAATTGGAATATTAAAACCGCAATTTGGCGATTCATTCCTATAATATCCGCTATTGGCGTCATAATAGGCATTGATACTGCTGCTTGACCTGACCCTGAAGGTATTAAGAAATTCAAAACAGTCTGGAATATAAGCATAGCTACACCACTTGCATACAATGAAAGGCCCTCAATCAGACTGACACAAGCGTGTACAATTGAATCTATAATATTACCTTCCACACATATAGTTAAAATTGCTCTTGCAAATCCAACAATTAGTGCTGCCATTACACCATTCGAAAGCCCCTCAACATATGTTTTAGCAATTTTATTTGGGCTCCATTTGTTAAGCACTCCAACTACAATCGCTAAAATCATGAATAACCCTGCAACTTCATTTATATACCAACCCTGAGTTAAAAGCCCCCAGCCCATAATACAAACTGTAATTAGCAAAGCAACTAAGCTTAATTTCCTCGCAGTTGTCATTTCTGTTTTAAGTCGATCATCATCAATTTCTAAATGTGCAGTATCCAAGCCATACATTACAGATTTTTCAGGGTTTTTCTTTATTCTTTCAGCATAAATCAATACATATGCTACAGTTATTGCAGTCATGACTGCCAAAATAATAATCCTAAATTTTAAGCCGGAAAAGATAGGTATCTCGGCTATTGTCTGGGCGACCCCTATTGTAAATGGATTTACGGTAGCAGATGCAAAACCGATTCCTACTGGAACAACTGACATTCCTACACCAACCATAGGATCATATCCTAGCGCAATTGCAACTGAGACAAATATCGGTATAAAAGCGATAATTTCCTCATATGACATTGTTCCTGTACTTCCCCAAACGGAAAGCACGATCATTACAATAACAATAAAGGCTTTTGCTGTATTAGGATTTTTTTGTGTCTTCCTTACCATTGAAGCAACAGCTGCATCTATTGCACCTGTTTTCTGCAAAAGATATAAACTCGAAAATGCCGCAAAAATTAAAAATGTAATATTCGCAGCTTCGATTAGTCCCTTTTCAACATTTACAAACATATCAAAAGGATTTACAGGAGTTTGTTCCACTCTATGAAAACTCGTAGGATCAATCAGTTCCTTGCCTGAAGCTTCGTCTAAATATCGATCATAGGAACCTGCGGGAACAATCCAAGTCATGGCTGTGGCTATGATTATTATTATGCCTAGAATAATCAAAATATGAGGAACTTCCCTCTTCTTTTTGCCACTTGCCGAATTTTCATTCATAATTTCATTCTTTTTATTTTCCATTTTTTTCCTCCCTTCCGAGACGACTATTCTTCTTAAATAAAATTATAGACCCTAGAACAGTTCTAAGGTCTATAGTATTTGCATAAATAATAGTTTTTCATTTTATTTAATAGGCATCCACACTTCATAATAGTCTGCCCCTTGTTTGCTCAGATTTCGAAATGCAACGTTTCGAAGCATTATATCTCCGCTGAGAGCATAATTATTTTTTTTCATGTAATCAATCAACCTTAAAAAAGCTGAGTAGTCATTATTGACTTCAGTTTCTATAAAAGCATGTATTGCTTTACAAGGTCTTATAATCCTAAATGGATATTTGCTAAAATTTTTTCTTTCTTCAAAATTTTTATCATCAATCATTGAAAGTGCCCATTTGAACATCTTATCTCTATATGATTCATTTAAAAACATATCCTTATAGTCTCCTCTTTCCATAAACTCCTTAGCATGCATAAAAGTTAATCTAGGAGTAGCTGATTTATCAAGGCTCTTAAAAGCTTTATTAGCCAACATCAGAGATTTAGCATCATCAGTTATCATCAAATAAATCAACTGAGGTGAAATAACTACTTTAGGTTCATCTAGTGCAGAAATAATATTCCGATAGCTTAGTTTATAATCTTCAATTACACAATACTTATATTCCAAATCTGCAATTTCTTTTTTTATCTGTGCCTGCCTAACCTGCATTATAGCTTCAGCTTTTTCGACTGAACCGTCCTTCATAAGCTTCGCTATATCCTTTAGCGAAACTCCGGCTTCCCTTAAATCCTTTATATATATCATACATAGCAAATCTGCTCTGCTGTACATTCTATATCCATTATCATTGTTTTGAGGTGGAGACAAAATACCCAACTTATCATAATGCCTTAAAGTATCTCTGCTAATACCGAAATATTCTGCAAGTTCTCCTATTTTGTATTCATTTTTCATAGAGTCTCCTCTTTTTATTAAAAGCTACTTTTGTAAACAAGAACCTCATCATTTTCGCGAAGGCCTACAATCTTCCTTCCGTCATTTTTCATCTGCACTAACATTTCAACCACATTCTTCCCTATAAGTTCTCCTTTGGCAACTATGGGGACGCCCGGTGGATATGGGGAAAGACTTGAAGCAGCCCTCCTTCCAGTCGCTTTTTCAAACGGTACTGATTCTATCTCAGATTTGGAGAGCTCATGCCAATCAATATTTTGTGCCGGCAAAACACTACCCCAAGGGACCTTAGCCTCAGCCTTATGGTCTTCATCTTCCCCAAACAAAACAGACAGTCTTTGTTCAATTTCATCCAGTGTGATCTTGTCACCGCCCTCAAGTGCGAGCAACGCAGTTTGAGCCAAGTATGAAATTTCTTCACCCTCCAAGTCTTTCTCAATCTCCGACTGCTTCTCACGCTCCATAGCAGAGTCAATTCTATCGTTAGAAATCTCCTGCATCGCGCTAAGGAGTTTAAGATAATCGTTGCGGTCATTGCCGATGCCAGTCATGCACATGCAGATCGGCCCATCATATAGTTCGGTATATATATTGCGTTTTTCAAGTTCTTGCGCAAGCTCCTTGCCGTTTAAGCCTAGAAATGTTGCATCCAGATTAATTTTAGTATCGTCAAGATGGCTGTCGTCCATCATAAAAAGAAAACCCTTTATCCAAATAGCCGTCCTTTTAAAATCGTCAAGTGCCGATCTCCATTCACAAAACAGTTCTTTACCATGCTTTTCAATTATGTCTGCGCATAAATCCAGCGATGCCATGAGTAGATATGATGGAGATGTGCTTTGTATGAGTTCAAGTTTGGAAGCCATGGACGCAATGTTCACATTCTCCCCATATATGTTCAAAACAGCGCTTTGGGTAAATGAGTTCAGTGTCTTATGAGTGCTCACAACAACAATGTCTGCTCCGCCGTTTTCTGCAGCCAGCTCAGGTTTAATGAATTTAAGATGCGCACCGTGAGCCTGATCTACGATGAGTGTAGCACCAAATTCATGTACAATCTTCGAAATCTCAGATATTTTGCTCGTTATGCCGTAGTAGTTCGGGCTCGTCAAAATAACCGCCTTCGCATCTGGATTCTCCTCAAAGGCTTTTCGGATTGACTCTGGTGCAATTTCACCTGGAATATCATACTCTCGATATTTTTCTGGGTATACGTATATTGGATTCATATTACCAAGTTCAAGAGCATTAAATACTGATTTGTGGCTATTTCTTGTAACTATTACCTTGCCTCCAAGGGGTACTGTCGCAAGCATTGATGCAATTAGCCCAGCACTTGAGCCATTGATTAAGAGAAAACTCTCCCTGCTCTCATATATTTTTTTGAATTTGTCCATTGTCTCGCGGATGATACCCTCAGGCTCGAACAAATTATCAGCACCCTCAATTTCCGTAATGTCATATTGAGCATTTAATATCTCTTCCTCGCTGTAACCAAGTCTTTTGAAGATCTTACCATCCTTATGGCCCGGCATGTGAAAGGAAACCGATTCCCTGTTCCTATATGATTCTAAAAAATTCAATATCCCTCTGTTTTCGTTATTCATATTCCTCACAGTTCTCCACCTAAAGTTCAATATATTTGATGCGAAAGAAATTCCGTTAAAATTGCCAGTTATTTCTTATCCATTATACACTATTATTGTCTCTTTTTCTCTCTTATGCTAAAATTAAAATTAATGATTGTAAATCAAAAAATGAACTTATTCGCACAAAATATTTTTATCAGTTTATGGGTATGACACTCAAATGGAGGTGTCTTAATGGCAAAGAAAAAGAGAAGAAATACTAAGGGAAAAATAATTTCCGCAGCATGGAAACTTTTCTATGAGCACGGATATGAGGATACAACTGTTGATGATATAGTTGAAGAGTCACAGACATCCAAGGGCTCTTTCTATCACTATTTTAGTGGAAAAGACGAACTGCTCAGCTCACTCTCGTATTTATTCGATGAGAAATATGAGGAAATTTCTGATGACCTACCAGTAGACCTTGCAGCGGCAGATATTTTGTTGTTTCTAAATCAAAAGCTATTCTTTATGATTGAAAATGAGATTACTGTAGATCTATTGTCTAGACTTTTTTCCTCACAGCTTATAACGCGCGGAAATAGGCATCTTCTCGATCAGGATAGGACATATTATAAGCTGCTTAGGAAGATTATACTGGACGGTCAGGAACGCGGAGAATTGCGCAGCGATGTTTCCGTCAATGAAATAATCAAGGCTTACGCAATCATGGAGCGCGGGCTCATGTATGACTGGTGCCTTTGCAACGGCAACTATTCTCTTGCACAGTACAGCAAGGGGATTATGAAGGATTTTTTGAACAGCTATAAAAAGAGAGCGTGAGATTTCTTCACACTCTCCTCTCTACTCTCCATAGATATCATAAACTGATGTCTTTTTACTACTTCTTGAATTTATATTTACCTTTTCCGTAACCGGATACCGCTTCAATAATATCTGCCTGCACCAAATTAGAAAGAAGTTTTGAAGCACCTGAGGCTTTCAGCTCAATACAGTCCATAACTGAACTTCTTCCAAACACCTCATCAAAGCCAAACTTCTCAAAAAGTCTATGAATATGAACTGTCGTTTTTACTGAAAAATCGCTACCCTTATCGGAAAGCAAACTTTCAATATCCACTTTTTTCTCTTGAATATCCACTTTTTCATTCTCAATATCCACTTTTTTATCCTCAATGTCCACTTTTCCTCTATTCAAAAGTCCCCTTATATGAAGATTTCGATTATGAAGCTCGTTTTTCTCATTCAAAAGTAGATTTCTGAGAAATCTTTCCAGATACTCTGTTGTTTCGTGAATATCTTTTTGCAGGTTCGTATAGTTTGCACGAACAAGTGCATTTCTGAAATACCAAGCATTTTCCGCAAAACTATCATTGGTTACAGAGAAGCCAAGTGTCCTTAGATACTTAATGAAGAACACTGCCGTTGTTCTTGTATTACCTTCGCCGAAGATATGGATTTGCCATAGCCTTGAAATGAATACCGCAAGATGATGAATAATCTCGTCCATTGAAAGCCCTTTGTAACTAAATCCCTTCTCCTGTGAAAAATCATATTCAAGTGTTGCTCTCAGTTCGGAAGCACTTCCGTACATAACAGTTGCCCCATCAAGCACCCATTCTTTCTTTGTGATGTTGTAATCTCTAATTTTCCCGGCGTGTTTATAAATACCATGGAAGAGTTTACGGTGGATAGAGATATACTCATTCGGAGAAAATGAGAATGCCGCTTCAGAAAGGATTTCTGCAATACGAGATGAAACCTTATCAGCTTCTTCGGTACGCTCATCATTGGACAAATGTGCTGGTCTTTCCTCATAGTAGCTGTCAATAAGACTTTGTGCTTCTTTCATCGTGATTTTGCCTTCAATATTTTGAATGGCAGTATCAATCAAATATTTAGATGGCTTAAGTCCGTCCACCGCCTGAAGTCCGATTGCCGTACTCCAAGCATAACCTTTATTAGCTTTATCTGGTTCCAATTCCCTCAAATATTCCTTAAACGGGTCTTTTTCCATGTCCGCTACCTCGCTTTATAGTTTTATAATTCATTCTTTTCTATTCGTTGAAAATTTCACCCATAAAAGCTTTTATTGAATTATTAAATCAAATCCTTATCTAAAAGGAAATCAATGACATTTATATTCAAAATGCCTTTATCATCATACCATCGCTTCACAATATCTTTTCTTACCACAATCTTGGGGAAAGAATCCCCTGTGAGTGAAAACGGTCTGAGTTCTGTCTGTGCTTTTTCATCAGTAAGCATTGCATAGGCCGACTGAATATAAGTTCTTTTTCCTCCTGAATTTACAACAAAATCGATTTCTCTCGGTGTACGCACTGAGCTCCCGTTATTATTAACAGACCTTGCATAAACAACTCCAACGTCAACGGAAAATTGCCTGATATTCAACTCATTATATATTATATTCTCCATGATGTGCGTAATTTCTTGCTGACGAAAGCCTATCCTTGCATTTCTAAGACCAATATCCTCACTGTAATATTTATTTGGTGAGTCAAAATATGATTTCCCTTTTACATCATATCGCTTGCTTTCTGAAAAAAGGAACGCATCTTCCAAGTGTTCTATGTAATTCCGAATCGTATTTGCAGACACAGAGTAACCATGTTTCGTTTTCAAAGTATTCGCAATTTTATTCGGATTTGTTAACGATCCAATCGACGAACAAAGCAAATCCAAGATGTGTTCCAATACATCTTGTCTTTCAATTCTTTTTCGCTCAACAATATCCTTAATGTATACTTCAGAGAAAAGCGACTTAAGATAATTCATTTTAGCCCGATCATTAGGTCTTGACAAAATAAGCGGCATTCCACCATAGAATGCGTATTCATCAAATGCTTCGTTTTTGTCTCCACCAACAGCATAATAATACTCAGCAAAGCTAAGTGGATGAACCCTTATTTCATCACTTCTTCCCCTAAATTCAGTAAGTATGTCACTTGAAAGCATTCTTGAATTACTCCCAGTTACATATACATCTAAATTTGATAAGTTTCTCAAATCATTAAGAGCATCATAAAAAGTAATTCTTTTGCCATCTGGATTATATGGATTATCTACCTCGTCAGACATTTGTATTTCATCAACAAAAAGATAATGCTCCTCTTTGCTTTTTTCTGCTTTTTCCCTTACATACGATGCAAGAATAAGGGGATTACGATATTTAATATCCTTTGCAAGGTCAAGCTCAATCGTAATAATCTGTTCGTCTTTTACGCCATTATGAGTTAAGTAATCACGATAAAGTTTTTTAAGAAGATATGATTTCCCGCATCTCCTAATACCAGTAATCACTTTCACCATGCCATTAAAACGATACGAAATTAACTGCTCAAGATAACTGTCACGCTTAATTTCCATAAACCTCACCCATTTCATTGACTATTATTGCCCATTAAGGCTTTTATACTCAATATTATATATGTTTCTTTAAAATTTTCAAGTTTTTATTAAACTTTAAGACTCAATTGCTGCCACTTTTATATCCCCAATGTCCACTACCTCGTTTTATAGTTTCGTTTGTTTTAAAAAAAAGACAAGGCTAAAATAAGCCTTGCCTTTACTTATTACTTTAATATAATTTAGCTCCTGCTGGAATCTGATCTTCAAGTATTATGAAGTCTAGCATTTCTTCGCCCTCATATTCATAAATCATTGAGCAAAGCATGCCGTTAGATTCTTCTCCCATCATCTTTCTAGGTGGTAGGTTCGTGATTGCAAAAGCAGTTTTCCCAACAAGCTCCTCAGGCTCATAATACGAGTGGATTCCACTCAAAATAATCCTGTCTTCACCGCTGCCATCATTTAGAACAAATTTCAAAAGTTTCTTGCTCTTTGGAACAGCTGTGCAAGATTTAATTTTTACGGCACGGAAATCACATTCTGAGAATTTATCAAAATCAACCATATCCTCAAACAATGGCTCAACCTTAACTTTTGCGAGATTGATTTCTTTTCTCTCCCTCTTCTTAGGCATGTCGATTGGCTTCATTGTTGGGAATTGTTCCTCATTTAACATATTACCCCCCATCCTTCTGTAATATCAACAATTTAGGCATTTTGATAAAAGTATTATCAAGTACTATTCGGCAGTATAATTTGGAAATTTGTTGTCTTTTGTGTTGTCCTCAGACTTAATTGTTGTCCTTTCAAACCACAAATTCAACTTCTATTTTTTTATATAAAAAACATCCAAATTTTTCGTTAATTTTTCTATTGATTCCTTTTTCTTGTCGCTGTTTACTTCGGCATAAATGTCCATCGTCGTTTCTATGCTAGCATGTCCCATGATTTCTTGAATAATCTTTATGTTCGTTTCGTTTTCACAAAATCTTGAACAAAAAGTATGGCGTAAATGATGACAAGAGAAGTGCGGAATTATTACAGGTTCTCTTTTTTCCTTCTTGGCTTTGATAATTTCTTCAGCATTATGAGCCTCTATAATTCTTCTAATAGCTCTATTGATTGCTGCGGGATTATGTATCATACCGAAACGGTTTGAAAAAATGAATCCACTCATGCCATCAACAACTGCTGTACAAAAGCCATCTTCTTTTTGTCTTTCATACTCTGATTGTAAAGCCTCATAAACTGGCTGCATCATAGGTAAGATCCTAATACCTGCTTCAGTTTTTGGCAAAGAAACTTTAAACTCACACTTATAGGTGTCTGTTCTCCTTGGATAGTAAGTCATGCTGTGATTTATATCTATGGTTCTTTTCTCCATATCTACATCAGACCATCTAAGTCCTACCACTTCTCCAATTCTACAGCCTGTGCCAAGTAGCACCGTAAATATCGGATTCCAGTGGACAAATACCGGACTCGAAGCGATATAATTCATGAACGCTCTCTGTTGCTCAATAGTTAACGCATGTCTCATATTCTTCTTCTTAGTGTTCTTCTTTTTAATCTCAGCCATTACTCCATCGCTTGGATTGTTTCGAATAATGTCATCTCTTACCGCTAATTGAAAAGTCGGATGAAGAACTGTATGAATAGTTTCTAATGTGTTTACCTGAAGTCCTCTATCATTCAACAAATCGTAATAAAAATAAAGTACGTCAGAATATTTGATTTCTCCAATTTTCCTCTTGCCAAATCCTTCTCTTACAAAGCGGTCATACATGTATGTGTAATTCGTATAAGTTGTTTCCCTTAACTCAGATTTTGTAGAGATATACCTATCAAAAACAAAATTTAAGGAGGCTTTTCCCATCACATATACATTTAAGCCATCTAACTGATCCTTGAAGAGTTTTTCTTCTCTTTCCCTTAATTTTTTAAGATCTTTTGAGTAAATAAACTTCCTTTTCCCGTAAGGATCTACATAGCCATAAGCGTATCTTCCATCACTTTCTCTATAAATTTCTCCTTTCCTTAAAGCTCTACCTTTAGGGTCTTTTCTTGCGGACATCTTTCATTCTCCTTTCTATACAAAATATAGAAGAGAGAACTTTCGTCATTTTTTCAAGGAGTCAGCATATAACTTCCCTAACCCTGATTTAACCGCCTGCGACATGGTCAAATTATGAGACTTAGCATATCCCCTGAGTTCCTGATATTCGCCTTCGGTCATTCTAATCGTAACTCTATGAATCATAGGGTCTTCAACCAAAGGACGTCCCATTTTCCTCATATCATGCTCCTTTCTCACAATCTAACTTGATTATACTTTTTGTCCGACGTTTTGTCAATGCGTTTTACCATTGCAGAACATTTATGTTTGGTAGGGCATCATGCGAAAGGTCTCTAAATAGTCGTCTAAAATATCACAATTTACTAAGACTAATTTGTTTAGCTTATAAACCGCACCAGCTTCTTTCGCTATTTCTTCAAATTTCGTCTGACACATTGAATACAGTTCTGCACCTTCCTTATATCTGACAAATCTTTTTGGATTAACCTTGTTCTTCACGAGTTTTACCTCCTTTCAAATAATCTTTTATTTTGTCAATACTATTTAGAATCATTCTCTATAATATATTTATAAGTTTTACGACATTGGTAGGTGCTTGGCAGCAACATAGGAATCTCACCTCCGCCTCTTATTCCAGACGAGCCGGCTTAAACTATTGAAGTATCATTATCACTACTTGTTTCATCGAACAGGTTGCCA
>QWCH01002421.1_pt1 | contig 23347 bp, 20 predicted proteins | sample 1972671 | NCBI WGS metagenome assembly QWCH01 (sample SAMN09866713, study PRJNA288562) | Human gut metagenome isolate term3_stool, whole genome shotgun sequencing... | isolation source: gut | host: Homo sapiens | place: USA: California
GGCGCTTGAAAGATACAGGGCGCAGCTTGAAGCTAAATTCGCTTCCATGGATATTCTGATCGCTAACATGCAGCAGCAATACTCATCATTCCTTACGACGTAAAAAACTTTTGTGCAATGGCTAACTTCATGTTATTCTTTATTTTGGCTGCTGTAAAATGAAGAACAGGATTTTATGATGACAGAGAATTTATATACACTATCGGAAATAGTTGATAAAAGGTTTTCACATGGTGAGGATATCCCGCAAAGTATAATTGATAGCATTAAAAATATCGTGTCAGACGGCGGATATATAGGGATGGCACAGATTAATCCTATTGCAGGAAATATAGAATATAATGCAAAAAAAATTGCGAAATATATAAAATACGCATCAAAAATTAATCTGGATTTAGTTGTATTTCCTGAACTCGCGCTTATGGGGTATCCAATAGAAGATACGATAGACAGGCATCCTGTGATTGTTGAAGAGAATATTAAGTGGCTAAAAGGGCTTGCAAAGATTACAACATCAACTACTGCAATTGTCGGTTTTGTAGAACCGCGTAAAAAAGATGCAGAAGGCAAGAAATATTTTAATTCAGCTGCAATTCTTAAAAATGGGAAAATAGAAGGTATTGTAAGAAAATCTCTTCTTCCTAATTATTCAGAATTTAATGATTATAGATATATAGAACCATCTCCGATTGTAGGCGTACAGCCTGCTGAAACACTTGGAATTTTTGATAAGGACGATATAAAACCTTCATCTAAATTATATGATAAATTTGGAATTTCTATATGCGAGGATTGCTGGAATAACAAAGAATTTTTTGAAAAAAATTTATATGAAAAGGATCCTATTGAAGAGCTTGCAGAAGAAAATCCGAAAATTTTTATTAATTGTTCTGCTTCTCCGACAAGGGCTAAAAAAGAGCAGCTAAAACATAATATGCTTTCGTTTATTGCTAAAAAATATAAAACGCCAATTGTTTATGTCAATCAGGTAGGCGCGATAGATAATAGTTCTTTTGATGGTTCAAGCCGTGTTTTTGGTGCTAACGGTGAATTAATTGCACGTGCAAAATCTTTTGAAGAACAGTTCCTTATAGTAAACCCTGAAAAAAATATCGGAAAGATTTATCCACTTACTAAAGGGCTTGATAAATCTTTGACCGAGCAAAAAGTTTTTACGCTGGAATATGAATCTGATTTGGAGAGAACTTATAAAACACTTATTCAGGGAATTAGAGATTACTTTAAGAAATGCGGATTTAAACGTGCTGTTTTAGGTCTATCAGGCGGTTTGGATTCAACTGTTTGTGCAGTGTTGATGGCTGATGCTATCGGCAGAGAAAATGTATTCGGGGTTTCAATGCCTTCGCATATTACAAGTCAGGAAAGCAAATCTGATGCTGAAAAATTAGCTCATAATCTGGGGATTAATTTTACAGAAGCTACAATCAGACCTATGATTGATACAACAACGGAATGTCTGAATGAATTATTTGAAACAGTCGGGAAAAAATGGAACGGGCGTTTTGAAACAAGCTTTACGCCTGATAACATTCAGGCGCGCTCAAGAGCAATGTTCTTGTGGGGAATAAGTAATGAATTCGCATCCTGCATTCCAATTGCAACTTCTGACAAGTCAGAGTTGTATATGGGCTATGCAACCATTAACGGCGATATGTCCGGTGGTTTTGCGCCTATAGCAGATGTTCCGAAAACAAAATTATTTGCATTTGCAAGATGGCTAAATGCGAACAGGGAGCAAAAAAATGCAATTCCTGAGGCAATTATACTTAAAAAACCGGGGGCAGAACTTGCGATTGACCCAAAGACCGGAAAACCTTTGATAGCAGAAGATGCGCTTATGCCTTATGAATTTTTGGACGAAATTATTTGGAGAATAGAGAATAAGAATGAGGGTTATCACGACTTGTTAGAAACAGAATTTGTTTACGAAAAGCATAATCCAATTACGAAAGAGCAAAAAATAGAATGGCTTGATAAATTCTTCAGAAGGATGTCAACAGCTTTATATAAATGGTCTATTCTTCCGCCTTCTGTAATCGTAGAAGCACGTTCAATAAATAAATATGACTACAGACAGCCGATTACATCTTCAAGAATAAACTATAAAGGGGTTGATGAAGCTCATATCCATGATGTTCTGGAAGAGTAGTTATCTCAAAAGTAGATTTGAATTTAAGTGCTTTAACTGACGCTTCATCTCTTCTGCTTTATCCCCGAGGCTTTCTTTCTGATATATTTCCATTGCAATTTTGTAATTTTCTTCTGCATCATTTTTGTATTCAGGATTATCGTATCCTGACATTAACTGTAAGGTTTGAGCAAGAAGAACATAACCTTCCGGTTTTTTAGGATTAATGTTTATTGCTTTTTCAAAGCACTCTTTTGAATCAATAATATGACCTTCAATATGATTTTTATAGCCTTCAAGAATTTTCATAGGATATGCAAACAGGTTTTGTTTGTCGAAAATTCTTAGCTCCAATAAGAAGCATATTTCCATCAAATCTTTATCCTGATACATATCAGTAAATCTGAAATGAGAAATAAAATATTTTGGAAAAACCGAATCTATTCGTTTAAGAATCTCATTCTTCTTGTCAACCTGTCCTGCAAGTTCGTAAATACTAGCTTCTTTCAATAATTTTATAGGATTATCCTTGTCTATCATATCAATTATGTATAATAGTTTCAGCCCCTTGGCTAATTCATCTTTTGCAAGAACAATTGCAACTTCTTGAAATAAAAATTGTATTGTTCTGTACTTATTGTATTCAAATAAACTCAAAATGTAGTTTTTTGCAATATCTTCCTGCGAAGAGAAAACAAAAGATAAAAATTTAATTCTTTTTATATTGAAGTTATCTTCATCCCATCCTAGAATTTTGTTTGCATCCATAATTGCTTCATAGTAATTAGACATTTCGTAATTAAGTGCAACCCTCTCATAGTAGGCTTCTTCTTTTTTTACGCAGTGAGTAATAATGTATGTAAAATCAGAATACGCATCATCAAGCATTAAGAGCTTGTGGCATAACCTGCCGCGTTTTAAAAAAGTTTCTGACGGCTTGTACTCTTCTTTAATCAAACTGTTTAATTTTTCTAGTGCTAAATCGTAATTTTTTTCAGAAATATCCTTATCAACAGACTTTAGCGATAGTAAATATTTTATGTTGTCTAACATTTTTGAATCCCTTACTATTACTTTTTATCATAAAGTTCTGAAAAAAACGAGTTCCCGAATTGACTACAAAACTTTCAACGCCTGTCTAATCTCTCTTAGAGCAGTTGAAATTTCTCTATTAGTGTCTTTTTCTTTTTTTATTTTTTCATAAGCAAACATAATTGTTGTATGCTTTTTATTATAATATTTAGCAATATTCACGAAGCTCTGATTGGTGATTTCTCTGCATAAATATATTGATAAGTGTCTTGCCATAGAAACTTTTTGACCTCTGGCAGTCCCCTTAATATCTTTTATATCTGTTTCAAAGTAACTCGAAGTAACCCTTGCAATTTGGTCGAAACTTATCCCCTCGTCGCTTTCTTCACATTTAAGTACTTCTTTTGCTAGTTTGAGAGTTAACTCCTGTTCTGTAATTTCTGCATAAGCACAAACTTTAGTAAATGCTCCTTCAAGTTCGCGAACATTGTTGCTGAAGTTTCTTGCTATATACCTGAGAGCTTCATCTTCATGTATCAAATCATTATCTGTTGCCAGTTTTTTTATAATTTCAAATCTTGTTTCCAAATCAGGAGGAGTAAGCTCTATCATTAATCCCATTTCAAACCTTGAACAAAGTGCAGCTGTAAGTGTCGGAATTTCTTTAGGCAGTCTGTCAGAGGTGATAACAATTTGTTTGCCTTTATTGTACAAACTGTCAAAAGTGTACTGCAAATTTTCCATAGTTTTAATCTTTGATTCAATAAACTGAATATCATCAATAAGAATTATGTCTATATTGGTATATTTACGGTTAAACTTTGACATATTCTCAATAGTGTTGTTAGTTTTTCTGCTGTTTGAAATATAGTCATTTATATAATCTTCTGTTTTTGTATATTTAACTTTTAATTTTGGATTATTAAATATTATATAATGTCCTATTGCCTGCATAAGATGTGTTTTTCCAAGGCCGGAATTACCGTATATAAATAACGGATTATATTTGCCAGCAGGATTCTGTGCCACTGCCATAGCTGCTTTATATGCAAATTTACTGTTTTCACCCTGTACAAAGTTTTCAAATTTATATTTAAGGTTCAAATTTGCAGCAGACTGCATATTGGCAAGATTTTCCATTGCCTGTTCTTTAATACTTACTTCACTTGCTTTTTTTTGCAGTTTTTCAGTTTCTCTTTTTAGTGTTTTGGCTGCAGTTTCATCATAGATAATAACAAGTCTGGAATTCTCATCACCCGAAACCCTTTTAAGAGCTTCTACCATCTGATTATAATGATTCTTCCTGAGCAAATCTCTTCCCATCATCTGGCCGGTTACAACAGTTAAAACCCCCTTGTCGTAGCCGGATACTTCAAGCGGATAAAGCCAGGGATGAGCATTCTCAGGTAAGACACCCAGCAATTCTTCCTTAACTTGCTCCCAAAAACGTTTTAGTTCAATATTTTCCATACAACTCTAGATTTGTGATTACTTAAGTTAAATAAAAAAGGCGACACCCAGATTCGAACTGGGGATAAAAGCTTTGCAGGCTTCTGCCTTACCACTTGGCCATGTCGCCGTAAAAAAATAATATAATAAACAAGACTTTTTTGCAAGTCTTCAGGTTGATATTTACGGCTAACTAAAAAAGACGGTCAGTCTTTCGACAAACCGTCTTTAAATTATTATACTTTGCGTTTACGAGCTGCTTCTGATTTGCGTTTTCTCTTAACGCTTGGCTTTTCATATCTTTCACGTTTTTTTACTTCTGATAAGATTCCAGCTTTTTGAATTTTTTTCTTAAATCTTCTCAAAGCGCTTTCGATACTTTCGTTTTCGCCAACTTTAACTTCTGCCATTTATATTTTCACCACCTTTATAGCACTATGTGTAACATATTTATAATAAAACAAGCTGTTTTAGATTTCAAGGGGTGTGGATAAAATACAAAGGGGTAAATACAAAGGGGTAAATGTTGACAGCTGTAAATATGAGTGTTAAACTTCCGTATATGGAATTAACTGCAGAAGAAGCTGTAACAAAATTATTGTCAGATAACGAGATTTTACGGGGAAGTAATACAGAATTTTATTCTAATCCTATGTATAACCTAGGCGAGTTTTTAAAAAACTTTAAACCAGAGCCTTCACCATATGAAGGTAAGTATGTTTTTATAAGATAAAAAACTCCCTTTAAAGGGAGTTTTTTTAAGATTTAACGTCTGCAGTTCCGTAACCTTCGTGGTATTTGTATTGCATAAGATGGAGTTTACCATTTTCGTCTTGTTGTAATACATAGTGTTGATTTGCTTGTCTGCCGTGGAAGATTAATTCTCCGTCTACCGGATCTACTGATACTTGAACGTAATCAACTTTTGTTGAGCCGCTCTGGCTTGTCATTGGTATTGTCCAGAGATTATCGCCGGATTTTGTTGGTGTGCCTACTGTAATGTTTCTGAAGTCAGCTATAGGTGAATCATCTATTACTTCTATCAAGTTTTTAAGTGACTCTGCTGTAATGTCTTTTGCTTCAACATTTTTGTAACCAGGTTTATAGAATGACGCTTTAACTTTTGCTCTGACTTCTGCCGGCAATTTTGCTAATGCTTCTCTCAAATCTTCCGGCGTTGCATCTTTTGCAAGATTTATGCATTTGTCCAAATATTTCTTTTTGTCATCGTCAGATAGCTTGTTGTAATCAGGCAAGTCATCAAAATTACCTGCTGCAGCTATTTCTTCGGCCTTACTTTCTGTTGTCGGAGTTGTTACCGGTGTGGTAACTTCTGTCGGCTGAGGAGCAGGTGTTACTGTAGTTGGGGTTGTACTTGTTGGTGTACTAGCTGGTGTGCTTGTTGAACCTGCTTCAAATTCAGTGTTAGGATATTTGGCTTTCAGTTTATTTAATAAGTCATGATATGCTCCTTTATTCATCCTGCTGTAAACAGGATCTTCTGGATTTTCATATTTTGCTTTTATTTTATTATAAAGGTCTTTTGCTCCGGCTTCATCATCAGCTTTCAATTTTGCGATTGAATCTTCAAAGCCTTCATAAATAGCATTATCTTTGTCATTTACGCCGTCTTTTGTTTTAGTTGTGCTGGTTGAATCTTTGCATCCGCAAGTGCATTCTCCGGTTCTGGTGCTTCCGCCTGCATTGCCGCCGCCCCAGAAATTACCCCAGCCTCCGCCGAAGGATGGGAAGCCGAAACCTCCCAGACCAAAACCGCCGAAGTTGCCGAAGCCGCCGAAGCCGCCAAAGCCCATGTTCATGCCGCCGCCAAACCAGCCGCCGAATAAATTGCCAAAGGCATTACCTAAGCCGGCTCCAAAGCCGCCCCAAAAACCGCCATGACCACCGCAGTCTATATTATAGGTAGTATTAAATATACTGCCGTAATTCCCGCCGCCGTGACAACCGGAGTGGAACATCTCATAGTGTTTAAATGCGCTGTGACAATTAATTCTGGTCATAATTGTTACCTCAATTTTTCTTACATCTGTTATATATATAAAGTATGTAAAATTTATTCAATTTCAACATTGCTTTATTTTGTTACAAATGTTTACATTGTAAATTTTTGTAAATCTTTATTTAAAAAGTCTAAAGTTTTTGAAAAATATGCCGATATATATATTACCAAGGGAAATGAAAAGCTCAGGTAAAAGGAGCAGGGATTATGGGATTTAATGTATCAGCATCAATGGGATATCAATTGGAAAATAGTGAATTCTTGAGAAGTGCTGCAAAAAATATTTTAAATAGAAGCGCTTCTCCTGAAACTACACAGAGAATTATTGAAAAAACTTTGTTCAATTCGGATGTTCAATTAAGAGAATTGTATACAAATCCGCAATTGTCAGTAATAAAAGCTTCAACCCAAATAAGTATTAATAATTCTTTAAAAGAAACTTTAAAATATTTGAAAAATCATGCAAATAAAAAATCTGCAAAAGCGCCTGTTCTAGGTGAATTATGGAATATTTTCTCTTCAAATAATGAGGCCTCTGAAAAAAATCCATATAAAGGTGAATTGTATGATTTTGAAATAGATAAGAATGCAAAAAACATTTTTGCAGCGTAAAAAGACTTCTCCTCAAAAGGCGCAGCTGGTATACCAGCTGCGCCGCCTCGTTATATTTCAACTTTTACTATTACTTTTTTAACGCTCAATTTGTTGTCTGGAGTTAAAGACGGCTGGTGTGCATCCTGTGGATAAAATACGAGGAATTCACCTTCTTCCAGTGTCTGGTATGAACTGCATATATTGCAATGAAGAAACTCAATATCTTTTTCTTTATCGTATTCTTTATCCGTTGTACAGTTTGAATAATCTGTTACTCCGACTTTTTCAAGTCCTTTTATCATATATTGAATATCTGCATATCTTCTATGCGCTTCATATGGGGCGTCATCTTTTGTAATGTAGCTTTGAACATTTGCAAAGATTTTTTCGCCGTCAATTAAATATCTGCCATCAGGGATATTTAGTAAATCATTATTTTTAAGCCATTCAAATCCCTGTTTTAGTCTTTCTGAAATTCCGTAGTAAGTATCTGCATTTGTTAGTTTATCTTTTATCATCGTATTACCTTCCTAATATTAACTTAATAAATCTTAACAAATTAATACAAAAAAGGCAATTTATATTTAATAAATTACTTTATATTAATGTAAGGTTAAAAGGTTATTTTAAAATTACACAGGTTAGTAAAAGTTAGGTAGGTTCACTATGTTAATGGCATTCTGGGAAGTCCAGAGATTAACACGCGAAATAAATTACTTGGAACGGCAGGCAATGGAAACCCGCAACCGACTTTCGAATTATCAAAAGTATGCGAGTGTTCTGGGCGGTTCAAGTGTTATGACAATGAACAACATTGCCGGAATTTCTGCCGAACTTTTACCGAGAGCGTCAATGTTTGCACAATTCTCTAATCAAGCAAGTTCAATGAGTGCAATGCAAAATCTTCAAACAATGAAGATGATGGGACAAGTGCCTTGGACTGGTAATGCTTTAGCTCAGTATCAAATAGAGATGAGTGCATTTGCTAAGTTTAAAGAAGAGTCTATGAAGGCTCTTAAACAGCAGGAAGTTCAAATTCTTAATGAAAAGGAAAAAGAAATTCAGCTGGAAATGAATGAAATTGAGCAGCGACTTAAGATGAAGCGTGCGTACCTCGAGTCTGTAAAACAACAGGCTGCTGAGGATGCAAGAAACAGCGCTCCTAAGTTCGGGCTCGGATAACAAGACTATTTAACTCTAAAAACTTATAGTGTGTAGAAAAATAGTGAAGTGTATACCTATTAACTTAATAATTCCCCTCGCCTCTCATCCAAGAGGCTTTTTTTTTTTGCAATGTTTCGCTTGACAACTATACTAAGCCAGTATATAATAATTATATAAGGATATGTTGTACAATATGCAAAGTTTTGTCGAACCAATATTTGTAAAGGTTTTAACCCTTTGCCCTGAAACCCTTGCGGCTGTAGGGGGGGGGGGCGAAACATCCTATAAATACTAGCTTTGAGCTGGTAGGTTCGACTATCAAATTTACCACCGGAGGTGATTTATGATAACCTTCGGAAGCGATGTTGCTGATTTAATTTTACAGCGGACTTTAGGTGAAAATGCATTAGGCTTGAATAACTCAATCAACCGGATGACAACGGGTTATAAAGTTAACCATGCGAAAGATAATGCAGCCGGTTATTCAATTATCACCGATTTATCGAAGAAAATAAGCTCAATGCTCCAGGTTCAGCAGAATACAGAGGATGGTATTGCATTGCTTCAGACCGCTGAGGGCGGTTTGGAGGAGATACAGAAGCTTCTTGAGCGTTTACGAGATTTGGCAACACAGGCGTCAAATGGGACTTATGATGCAGATGCACGGGAAGCAATGCAGGCAGAGGCTGATGAGATATTGGAGCAGATAGAGCAGATAAGAAATGTTACATCTTATAACGGGAAAAACCTGTTTGAAACAGAGCAGAATAGTAATACACCTGTATCACGTCTTTCAAACTCAGTTTGGAGTGCTTCTCCATCGGCTCTTATGTCTTCCCGTGTAATGTCCATATCTGACGAAGATACTGTATCGGGAGCATTTGATTTCTCTTCCGGTGAAACAAAAACCGTAACAATTGATGGGGTAAGTTATACAGTAACTAATAACGCTTCCGTGTCAGCTTCTTTATCTTATACAAAAGATAAGAGTACCGGTGTGTTGACGATATCAGCTAATAAAATGACTATTAAAGGGCAGGCTGATGTAGCTCATAATCTTGTAATAAATGGCAGCTCAAATACTGTTTATGGTGGTGATAAAAATGACTCGCTGGCACTTGCTAACGCTGTTAATCGGGATAATAGATTATATGGTGGAGCAGGGGATGATACCTTTACAAATGTAGCTTCAAATATACATAACCTATTTTATGGAGACGCCGGCAATGACACTTTCAACATATATGGAGGGGCAACTGTTTGGGCGGGAGACGGAGATGATATTATAAATCTCAATTATTCCGTTCCAACTAGTTCAATTCTTAATGCAAATGGTGGGAGCGGAGATGATATTTTTAATATTAATGCTAATAATTGGTGTTGTTATGGTAATTCAGGAGAAGATACTTTTAATATTAAATCCGGCGTGCAAAATACTTTTGTAGACGGTGGTGATGGCACAAATGCAATTAATGATAATGGAACAAATACAATAAAAGTAAATGTTCCAAATGCGAATGCGTATTCGGAAGCTTTTGCAATAGGGGCAACAAAAACATTAACGATTAACGGTAAAGAATATACAATTACTAATACCGCATCTTATGTTCAAAATCTGGTTTATTCTATAAATGGTGATACGATTGAATTTAAAGGAATATATTTTAAAATAACTGGTAATTCTGAGCAAAGCCATAATGTAAAGTTACTATCACAAAGAATGACTTTTACCGGCGGAAATTTAAAAGATACTATTATTGTCGCTGATACTGCCAGATATGCAACAATATACGGAGGCTCCGGTGATGATTATATTGAGAATAATGCCGCCGACGTGTGTATGTGGGGGCAGGATGGCAATGATACAATTATTAATAATGGCGGTAACAGTTGTCTGGTTTTTGCGGGAAATGGTGATGATACTGTAGAGATTACAAAAGGAACAGGGCATTATCTTGATGCAGGTGACGGAAATGATAATGTGACAGTGTTAGGTAGTGCAAGTAATGCAACAATATATGGCGGAGCCGGTACAAATAGAATTACGAATAAATCAGTTAATAATATTGGTATCAGTGGTTTTGGAGATGCTGATAATTGTTCTGCAGTTGTAATAAATCCTTCTGCATCCAAAACGGTAACAATCAACGGGGTTTCTTACTATCTTAATAATCAAACAAGCGACAGAACCTCTGTTGTTTTATACAATTATAATTCTGTGTCAGGCGAAACTTCTTTTTGGGGTTCTTGCGTAGATGTACACGGTAAAACCGATAATATTGCATACAATGTAGTAGTAAGTGGTGCATATAATAATTGTTATGGCAGAGAATTGGATGACAAATTTACTGCTAAAGGCTGGGCTGTTAACCTTTATGGAAACTCCGGCAATGATACTTTAATCCAAAATTCATACTGGGGGAAAACGCATGGCGGCAATGGAGATGATACAATTATCGCTAATCAATCCGGCAGCTTTATTTATGGAGAAGCTGGAAATGACACAATAACAATAAATGTTTCAACAAGCAATGAGATTGATGGCGGTACCGGTGATGATACGTACAATATCAATGCTTCTTGTGCTCCAAAAGGTACATACGGTAATAATATATATAATATTGATGCTAACAATTGTAACATTACAGGCGGGATGGGGAATGATACATTCTATGTTAATGGAAATAATAATATTGTTAATGGAGCAGGCGGTGATGATTATTTTGTTATAAATAGTAAAGGTGCAAATACAATTGATGGTGCAACTGGCGATAATTATTATGTCGATAATTCGGACGGAAATGCTGTGCTCGTTAATGTCGTTAGCGATCCAAACAGCGGAATGCTGCAGTTTTCTTCAATCGGCGAAGAAAAGTCTTTTATCATTGATGGCAAGAAATACACTATAAAAAATTCGACGACTCTTGGCACTTCTCAAGCTGTTAACAGTTTGAAATATTCATATAATGCAACAACCGGCAAAATAACTGTTGACGGTTCTAACTTTACAATAACTTCTGATGACAGTGCTTGTAATTTAGCTGTTAAAGGTGATAACAATCTTGTATATGGAAGTAAATATGCAGATACAATAATTGTCGAATCAGGCTCAAATAATAAAATTTATGGTTTGAATGGTGACGATAATCTAATTTTAAATTCTGCGAATAATTCAGTTCTTGGAGGTGAGGGTAATGATACAATTACTGTTAATGCGGCCTCCGGTAAAGAGATTAACGGTGAAGATGGTAATGATATTATTAATATAAATTGTAATAATAATTCAAATATCATGGCTGGAGATGGTAATGATAAATTAAATATTAACGGTTCAAATAATGTTGTAGATGCAGGTAACGGAAATAATAATATTACAATTTCCGAATCTAATAATACTGTAACGGCAGCAGATGGAAGTAATGACATTCGTGTAACGGGTTCATCAAATAATGTTACAGCCGGAAGTGGAAATAATAAAATTGGTATTTCCGGTGATGATAATACCTTAAATGTTGATAAAGCTGTCGGCGAAATCAATATCCTCGGAAACAGCAATGAGGTAACAGTAAATAATGGTGCGAATAAAACAATAATTCGCGGCAGCCATAATACATACATAAGCTTAAACGGCGAGAAAAATGTTTCTGTTAAAGGCAGTTATAACGAGATAAATACCGGCAGTTCGAGTGATGTTTTCAATATATCAGGTGATTTCAACTACATAAATAGCACAGGCGGCGACAACAGTGCAATAATCTCTGGTGATTCAAATATTTATGAAGGCGGATCCGCCAAAGATACTATACGCGTAAATTCGGGCAATAGCAACAATATTGATGGCGGAGCCGGAAACAATACTTTGTACGACAAAGGAATTAATACTATTTATACAAATGTCCGCCGTATAATAACCTCTCCGTTTGAAACGGATTTAAAAATTGATATTGGCAGTGGTGATGATAAATTTATACACATAACAATAGATTTTAGTACTATTGGCTTTACAGTCGATTTATCAACTGCTAAATCTGCTTTAGAAAGTTTAGAAGCCATAGATGATATGTTAAAGACTGTATCCGAACAGCTTTTAAATATAGGCAGCACCATAAACCGTTTAGAGAGCGTTGCAGAAGCACAGGCACTAAAACTTAATAACTTGATATCTTTCCGTTCAACTATGCAGGATGCAGATATAGCGGAAGAATCATCAAATTACATCCGCTACCAAATCTTACAGCAAGCCTCCTCGACTTTATTAGCTTCATCTAGAAATCTTAAAGCACAAAATGTTTTAGGACTGCTTTCAAATATTTCTTAATAAACTGGTATATCAATAGGGTTAAGCAGCTTTACGCTCAGCACATCACCTTTATTAATGTATACGTCCTGACCTTTTCTAAACATATCTGCAACACTGTCGCCAACCCAGTATCCAACTCCGCCGATAAATCCGCCTACAGCGCAGATAGGTGCTGTTAAATATTGAATACCCGGAGCAGATTCTCCTGCACTCATACCATAATTGGTTGCATTTTTAGTTATTTCTACTCCTCGTTCATAGTTTTTCTTGACAGCTTCACCGTATCCAAGGTTTTTATACAAAGACCCGTCAAAATATATATTATCAAATTGACATACGGCCATATCCAAAGGAATTTGTCTGCCGTTAGGGGTAACTACATGATCAAAATCAAGATAAAGTTTAGCGCCTCTTGAAAATCTTTTTGCCGTATTAACCTTAGAAACACTTCCTCTTACAACAGAGCCTGCCGGTAATATTATGTTTGTATCAGATGAGAGCTCATTCTTTAATGTCGCAACAAAAGAATCTCCTTCACATCCTGAAAAAGTGCTTACAGGCTGTAAAAATTCCAGTTCAAAAACAGTTCCTGCCGGTATTCTTTTTGTTCTGGCATCAGCTTTAAAAGCACCTGCAAAAGCAGCAGTTGATGCTATGCACAATGTCAGCATTAGTATTATAAAATTTTTCATAATTCTCTCCTCCAATACACGACGATTGTAGCATATTGTAATACTAATTGCAATCAAGATTAATATCTTCATTTTTAGCAGAAAAATGCTTTATCATCTGCGAGGCAGCTACTGCTGTAAATGGTACGCAGATAACAATTGCAATGCTTCCTATCAGCGCAGAAGCTGTTTCAGTTACTACTTGATTAAGGTTTATAAATTTTTGCAAATCAATATTTCCTGCGAGAAGCAAAAGTGGAAGCGAACCGCCGAGATATACCAGTATTAAAGTATTTGCCATTGTTCCGATAATATCACGCCCAACATTCATTCCGGAAATAAAAAGATCTTTTACTGTTTTTGTATTATCTGTGATATAAATTTCATTAATTGTGCTGGCAATTGACATTGCAACATCCATTACAGCCCCGAGTGTCGCAAGTATCATTGTCGAAATTGTTATGCCGATAAAATCAAGTTCAGGGTGAGCTGTATACAAAAACATTGAGTTTTCTTCTGTGAAACCGGTAAGATGCGCAGTAAACATGGTTATGTATGACAGCAGGCCTGCGAACAAAAGACTTAACATAGCTCCGATAACAGCAGATGTGCTCTTTGCGTTAAAACCGCCTACCAGATACATTGTTGCTGCAGTTGAAGCAATACAAATTAAAATAGTCGCAAGAACCGGATTTATACCAATTAATATTAAAGGCGAGAGTGCGTGTGTTATAAGAAGCACTGTAAGCCCTATAGAAATAAGGCTGTAAAATCCTTTTTTTCTTCCTACATATATCAAAAGTCCGCAGAATAACAATGACAGCCAGCAAAGGTTTTCTGAACGCTTGATGTCTTCAATAGAAAACTCCACTCCTTCTCCGTTGTCTTCTGCATGGAGTATAACTTTTGTATTTTTTTTCAATTTGATATCATAATAAGGATTTCCGGTAAGCATATTATCAAGCTCTACGGTTTCACCTTTAAATTCTCCGGTAAGAAGCCTAACCTGTATAGTTTGTTTGGTCTGTGATACAGTATCGTCGTTTAAATCAACATACTGAACCTTTTCAACTATTCCGGTTTGGGAAGGCAGTATCTTTGCTTCATCTGCCATAACCGGTAAAAACAACATTGATAATATTAATAAAAGATATTTCATAATATGCGCCTTGCTTAATCAAACAGATTAGTCTGCATTGATTGTATTTTAATTCCTAAATGTCTATATCCTTCCGGCGAAACTTTTCTGCCTCTCGGAGTTCTCTGCAAAAGACCGGCCTGAAGGAGATATGGTTCGCATACATCTTCAATCGTTCTTACATCTTCGCTCAGTGCCGCGGCTATTGTTTCTATTCCGACCGGCCCGCCGTCATACTTATCAATAATTAAATTTAAAAGAGCTCTGTCTGTGTTATCAAGTCCAAATTCATCTATTTTTAACAAATCCAGTGACTCATTGGCAACATTTTCGTTAATTTTACCGTCGTGTTTAACTATTGCAAAATCTGCAACTCTTTTAATAAGTCTGTTTGCAATTCTTGGCGTTCCTCTTGAACGCATTGCAATAGCTTTTGCACCATCAGTAGAAATTTCAATATCAAGAATTTTAGCAGTTCTTTGCACAACGCTGGTTAATTCTTCTATTGTATAAAATTCAAGTCTGTGGATAATCCCGAACCTGTCACGAAGCGGACTGGAAAGTTCTCCAGCTTTTGTTGTTGCGCCGATTAAGGTGAACTTAGGCAGAGGTATTCTTAGAGTTTTTGCGGTCTGGCTCTTGCCTGTTGTCATATCAAGCGTAAAATCTTCCATTGCCGGATATAAGATTTCTTCCGCAACTTTATTTAGCCTGTGAATTTCATCTATAAATAAAATTTCTCCGCCTTTTAATGACATTAATATACCTATAATATCACGCGGTCTTTCCAGCGCCGGAGCAGAAGTAATTCTTATATCAACTCCCATCTGCGAAGCAATAACCCCCGCAATTGTTGTTTTCCCCAGACCTGGTGGACCGTAAAATAACATATGGTCCAGAGGCTTGCTGCGTTTTTTAGCAGCTTCCAGTGTTATTTTTAAGGTTTCTTTGAGCGCTCCCTGTCCTATATAGCTGTCAAAGTCTTTAGGACGTATAGAGCTCTCAAATGTATTGTCATATTCAATGGTTTCAGGCTTAACTATAGGGTTTTTCTTATTCCCCCCGTATTTACCCCTTTTCTCCAATTCGTCATCATCTGATATAATTGCCATAAATTAATCATAGCATAAATTTTTAACAAACTCTATTTGTTTTTAGACCTTTTAGATAATCTCTAATGTTATTGAATGTTTTTTCTAAAAGATAATTTACAGAGTCATTTGTATTATAAGCAATATGAGGGGTAATAATTACATTATCCATCTTGAATAACTTTTGGGTTATTAAAGCTGTTTCTACGCAATTAGAATTAGAATTTTCAATAACATTTGTTAACTCGCCCGGGTGAGTGCTAAGAAATTCACACTCAAGTACATCGAGAGCAGCAGCTTTTACCTTACCTTTGATGAGATTGTCATATAAAGCTTTTATATCTAAAAGTTCTCCGCGTGCTGTATTTACTATATAAACTCCATCTTTCATCTTGTCAAATTCATCAGGGCCAAGCATATGGTAATTATCTCCTGTATATGGAAGATGCAGGGATATAATATCAGATTCTTTTAAAAGTTCATCAAAACTTACGAAGTCACAAAATCCTTCCAGCTCCGGATTTTGCATATAAGAATAAATCATAACTTTCATACCAAAGAAATGCGCAATTTTTGAAACCAGAGCGCCTACCTCGCCGCAGCCTATTATGCCGAGCTTTAAGCTGGAAAGAGTGCGCCCTTCATAATGCTCATAGTTAATGTTATGGCTTTTCATGTCAATAATTGCAGGAAGCATGTTTCTTATAAGAACTATTATCAGGGCAATTGCATACTGGGCAACTGCTTCTTCTCCATATTCTTCGATATTTAAAACTGCAATATTGTGTTCAATACAATAATCAAGATCAATATGTCCGTATCCATATGAACGGGTGGCAATCATTCTTAGATTACGGAATTTATCAAGAACATTTCTTGTAAGGTTAGAGCTCCTGAATACACTAATTATAGATGTTTCTTTAAGCTGCTCTTCGCTGAGTTCTGTTGTTTCATTAAGAGGTTCATTAATAAAAGTTATATCAAAATCCACTAACTCGTTATTTTCAAAAAATTCTTTTTCAGACTCTCTAAAGTCGAACATCATCATCTTTATCACTGGCAATCTCCTTTTTTAATTAAGTATGAGGGTAAAATAAATATATGCTATTCTACAGACAGGCAATTTATGGTAGCATTAGTGATAAAGAGGTGATTATATGAAAAAAATCAGTATTGTTTCATCCTGCTTTAATGAGGAAGATAATATTCCTATACTATATAGAGGAATAAATGAAGTGATAGAAAAGTATATAGAAAGGTATGAATTTGAGTTCATATTTATCGATAATGACTCGACTGATTTTTCTCAGGATGAGCTTAGAAAACTAGCAATGGACGACAAGCGGGTTAAACTTATTTTTAATTCAAGAAATTTTGGATACATAAAATCCGCTTACTATGCAATTATGCAAGCTTCTGGCGATGCTGTAATATATCTTGCCTCAGATTTACAAGATCCTCCTGAATTGATTGCTGATTTTATTGACAACTGGGAAAAAGGTTGTGATGTCGTAATTGCCAGAAAATATGACAAGAAAAGCTTTTCTTTCTTAAATATTCTAAGGAAGTTTTATTATTTTGCCCTTGACTTAATGAAGGATGAAGGAGGAAATCTTATCCGTAATTATAAAGGGTTTGGGCTTTATGATAAAAAGGTTATAGGTAAACTTAAAGAGGTTGAAGATCCTTATCCGTATTTCAGAGGTTCAGTTCTAGATATGGGATTTTCAATGAAAATTATTGATTTTGATGAGCCGGAAAGAACAAGCGGTTTTGATAAGAATAATTTGGTAACTCTCTGGGATAATGGTATGCTGGGGCTTACGAGAACAACAAAAGTTCCGATTCATATTATTACAATGATAGGGTTCTTTGGTACGGTTATAACCTTTGCATTAATTATGCTTAGCCTTATCTGCTATGTCGGGTATTTAAACTTTATTATCCCTAAAAAAATGCTTTCGCTTTATTTCTTAATGTTTATACAAATTTTAAGCGTCGGCATGATTGGAGAATACTTGATAATGCTTTGCAGATTTGCAGAGAAAAAGCCTCTTGTTGTTGAAAAAGAGAGAATAAATTGGGAAGTATAGTTTATCCCTGCATATGTGATGCTAAGCTCTGCAAATTTGTGTAATCCTGCATACAGTATGTTTCATCAACGGCCAGTCTTCCGTAGAATATGCTGTCAGAAACAGCCCTTCTCTTTTGCGTACCAGCAGTTGACATATCTGCTCTGTACTGTTTTGCTTCTTCTCTTTGTGAACCTTCCAGTTCAGAGAAATTTAAGCCCTGCGTAACTTCATTGTATTTTTTTGAAGCTTGCTTATATGCTGATATTGCAGCATCGTATGCTGTACTTGCTTTGCTTTGCAAGTTAAGCCAGTGCTGCCTCCAGCCGGCATGTTTTTCCTTCTGTTCTTCAAAACTTTGATTGAGTTCTTCCCACTTGCTGTTCATGCCGAATAAATCATTTGGATCTACTTCAACACGTTTCCCGTCAATTTCAACGTACCATTTGCCGTCAATACCTTTGTTTGCCGGCATGTATTGTCCGTTTATCCAGACTTTTGGTTGTGAATTTCCAGATACTTGTACCACGTGTTTATACTCCTTAAATATATAAAGTATGCATAGCTGGAAAAATTGCCTTTTTTGTAAACAAATTTTAACTTAATTTAAGATTTGTAAAAAAATTACAAGAAACAGTTTACTTTTTTTATATATTGAAACAATAATGTTATTGTAAGAAGTATATATCACAAATACATGGAATGTATGTTTTGAATAAGCATTAATGCCGACAATGGAAGTCAGCGAGCTTATGAAAAATGTGTAGAAAATCGTTTTTAAATAATCAGGGTAAAACAGTGGTGTATACGGACAGGGTACATATCCAAAAATAAGGAGAGAATACTATCACAAAAGCCGTGATATAATCACAGGCTTCTCAGGGCTGTTTTTAGTCTTATTAGAAACAGTCATGGGGAAAACTACGCAAAAAATGCCTAATAAGGGCAAAGAGTAACATAGAGTGCTGCACACGGAATGTGCAGTTGTAGACGGGCGAAAAGTAAATTATTTTGCCGCGTCAGATTAGAGTACGTATCGAAAGAGAGAAAGGAGATCCCAACTATGGCACTCACAATCAACACAAACATTTCATCAATTATCGCACAAAGAAGTTTGAACAGTGCGACAACAAATTTGAACACATCTTTAGAAAGGATGTCCACAGGTTACAAAATTAACCACGCAAAAGACAATGCAGCCGGTTATTCAATTGCAAACATGTGGGAAACTCAACTAGGTTCTCTGGATGTAGCTGCTGATAACGCGGCAACAGGTTCAGACATGTTGACATCAGCAGAACAAAGTTACAGCCTTTTGTCAGATCACTTGCAGCGTATCAGAGATTTGACCGAACAGGCTGCAAACGGCACTTATGCTTCTGCTTCACTTAAAGCAATCCAGTCTGAAATTTCAGCAAGATTAGATGAAATTACACGTGTGGCATCAAATGCTGAATTTAACGGAATTAAGCTTATGTCATTTGATGGTACTAATGGTAATATTACCGGTATGAACGAAAAGGGTATTGACTTGCAGGTTGGTCTTTATGGCGATGGCGACAGTATTATAAATTTAGATATTGATCTGTTTAAAAGTGCAACAATCAGCGGACTTTTCACAAATATGACAAAGGCTAATGGTAATGGTGTAACATTACAACAGATGCTTGAGCAAGCTAATAATAAACAAGCTGTGGATTTGAAAACAACAGATGAAGAACAAAAAATAGTTAATAATAAAATATTTGCAGCAGCTTGCAGCGGTCTGATTTATGACAGTGCTACTGATTCTTATACTTTAGCATCTGGTGTAGAAGATTCTTATGGAGCAAAAGAAATGTTGAGCTTCCTTGATTCTGCAATTGATGATATTTCTTCAAGAGTAACAAGAATTGGTGCTGCTCAGAACAGAGTAGAATCTGCTATTACTGCAATAGATGTTCAATCTCAAAACTTGACATCATCATTGTCTACGCTGAGAGATACAGATGTAGCAGAAGAATCTTCAAACTATATTCAGTCACAAATTCTGCAGCAAGCATCTGCAACCCTGTTAGCAACAGCAAACCAGACACCAAGTATTGCATTAAACTTAGTTTAAGAAAGGTTAAGGTATGGGTAGAACTATTTATTTTTGCTAGTTCGTTGATTAGGGTTATGGTTGTTGAAGGGAAACGAGTTAACTCGTTTCCCTTTTTCTATATTATTATACCGGACAAACTAATTTACCCTGCGCAGACTTTATGATATTATTCAAACCATGCAAAATATAAAATCTATTATCTCAGAAGAGCTTAATTTTGTTGATAATGAAATTAAAAATGTTTCGCTAGAACAAGATGATATAAAACAAGCTTTAGAAAAATTTTTATCAGGCTCATCAAAACGAATTCGCTCAACGATTACTTCTTTATATATTAAAGCCTTGGACAAAAAAGTTTTACCGCAATGTATAAAAATAATGGCTGCTGGTGAAATAATACATAATGCGTCACTGCTGCACGATGATGTAATTGATAATGCCAAAACCCGTAGAGGTGAAACTACAATAGGAGAAGTATTTTCACCATATGTATCAATACTTTCCGGAGATTATTTACTTTCTATTGCAACAGAAAAATTGATGGAGGTTAACGATAATAATATATTGAAAAATTTTTTAAACTGCACAAAACAAATGTGTAATGCAGAGTTAACCCAATTTTTTCTTCGAGGAAAGAAACCTGATATTGACCAATATATAAGAATTTGTGAGGGAAAAACTGCATTCCTTTTTGAGGCAATTATGGAAAGCTGTGCAATTATTGAAAATTTACCGGTTGCTGATGCCGTTAGTTTTGCAAGAAATTTTGGTATATTTTTTCAGCTAAAAAATGATTTAGAGAAGTTGTCGGCCGAGTGTGATGCTGCTAATGAAATCTTTACTCCTAAAGATATTTTGGGTATTGAAAAAACATCTGCTTTAATAGATAATTATTTAAAGAGGCTAAGAGGAGATATCGGGCAGCTGCCTGATAATATTTATAAGAAGGGACTAGAGGGTTTACTTACAGAACTATGATTGATAAAGAGAAGTTTAAGGCAAATCTTAAAGAAACAATAGATACTATAGTTTTTGTTGTAGTTGCAGTTATTTTAATAAGATTTTTTATTGCAGAATTAAGATGGATACCATCCGGTTCTATGAAACCTACACTTGTCGAAGGTGATAGAATTGTTGTTGAAAAACTGACTAAATTTCCCAATCTTCTAAAAAATCATAGTTTTGAAAATACTCCGCAAAGAGGCGATGTAATGATATTTTATCCGCCTTTTGTAAAATTGAAAACTACGCCTTGGGCTGTTTTTAGCAGACTAACAGGTTTTTTCTGCAAAGACATTGCTTATATAAAACGTGTTGTAGGGCTTCCTGGTGAAAAGCTGGAAATCAAACAGGGCGATAACGGAGCTTATAAAGTTTATATTAATGATAAACCATTAAAAGAAGATTATATAATGAGCGAGTATGATTTCCACAAGTGCAAATCAGATATGTATTGCGGTCCTCTTGTAATTCCTCAGGGACATTATTTCATGATGGGGGACAACCGTGGCAATTCTATGGACAGCCGTTTCTGGGGAACATTGCCAAAGGAAAGGTTCATAGGCCGCGCTGTATTTCTTTTCTGGCCGTTTACGCATATGAGAAGTCTGTAATTTATCCCTACTAAAGTTGTAGAAATTTCTAACTAATTGGGAATTTTAATTTTTGGCTACAGCATTTAATATGATAGTGTGAAGGAATAAAAAGCCGGAACAATTATCACAAAAGTCTTTTGCCACATTTTGGCATTACTTTTGTTGTGTTCATGGAAGAAAAAAGAAAGAAAAGGAGATCAATTTATGGCTTCAATCACTATTAACACAAACCTTGCCTCCTTGACAGCGCAAAGAAACTTGTCAGCGGCAACAACAGGTATGAACACCGCAATGGAAAGATTATCAACGGGGTATCGTATTAACTCCGGTAAAGATGATGCTGCAGGCTCAGCTGTATCAACTTTAATGGAAGCTCAGATTTCAGGTTATGATGTTGCTGAATCAAATGCAACAATGGGACTGTCGCTTCTTGATACTGCTGAAGGTGTATTGGATATTGTTTCTGATTATCTGCAGCGTATAAGAGATTTGACCGAACAAGCTGCCAACGGTACTTATGGTACATCTTCAATGCAGGCAATCAGAACAGAAGTTCAACAGAGAATGGAAGAAATAAATCGTTTATGTGACGTTATTGATTTTAACGGAATCAAACTCTTAGATGGTACAAGTAATGCTTACCAGAGCGGTTCCGGTGTTAACTTGCAGGTAAGTAACAATTCCGGTAAACCAAATATTATTAATCTTGAAAAATCATTGTTTGCATCTGCAAAATGTAGTGCATTATTTAATACTACAAATGGCAATGAATGGTTCATACGTCAAGGTGAAAATTTTGATGCAGCTAAAGATGCTCATGGTTATATAGATTCAGAAAAATTCTCTACACCTGCATTATATGCAAGAATTAATGGTACAAGAGTAGAGTTAGATGATGGTACTGTTTACGACTTTACTGGTCAAGGTATTAAAGATAATAACTATGATGAGTTCGGAACAAGAAATGGTAAAACTGGTGTATTCAACTGTATAACTGCAATCTGTGATGCAGTTTATACAAATGATTCAACTGCACGTGAATTTTTACAATTCATTGATGATGCAATTGAAAACATTTCAGACAGAACAGCTCTTATAGGTGCGTACATGAACCGTGTAGAATCAGCTGTTGATGCAATCGGAGTTCAAAAGGAAAACATTGTGGCAGCAAATTCTTCTATCAAGGATGCTGATGTTGCTACAGAATCTTCTAACTATATTAAGTATCAAATATTGCAGCAATCTACAGCAACATTGCTTTCAACTGCAAACCAGACTCCAAGTATTGCATTGAATTTAATCTAATAAGTTTTTCTTAAATAGTGATGAAGCCCCCGCGCAGCGGGGGCTTCATTGGCAAACATAATAAAAAGCTTGAGTTAAACTCAAGCGGAAAAAGGGAAAAGGGATTAGTGTTAAATGTATTATAGAGTTCAGAAACGCATTTCTTCAGCAAGAACTCAAGTTTAGCTGAAAATACCGAAAGTTCTTTCAATGTTATCAGAAATTACTTTTTTAACAGATTCGTATTCCGTAGTAAGAGCGGTTCTTTCAGTTTCGAGCTTAGATAAATCCATATCGAATTTTTTATCTTTCTGGTCAATTTGTTTAGTTTTGTGTTCGTATTCCGCCTCAGCTTTAGCGAGTGCAGACTTATCAATGGTTGTAGTAGTCGTGTAGCTAACGTAAGTATCGGAGTCCGGTGATGTAGTGTTAAAAGATACTTGTCCAGTCTTTTTGTCCTGATTAACAATTTCAATAGAAATCTTTCCGCACTGAATCATGTTTTTCAGCCATTCAGAGTTGTTAGCAGCATCTCCGTCAGTTCCATTGTAATCAGCAATGCTAACACATCCTCCAGCTAAAACAATTTGTTTGTATAGATTGGCGTAGAAATTAAATTCATCCTGGTTAAAGTCATCTTCTTCGACACCTTCATCAGCATAAGCAAGAGCAAAAATTTCGCTTCCGAAATTTTTATATAGTTTA
>QWCH01002425.1_pt1 | contig 23319 bp, 15 predicted proteins | sample 1972671 | NCBI WGS metagenome assembly QWCH01 (sample SAMN09866713, study PRJNA288562) | Human gut metagenome isolate term3_stool, whole genome shotgun sequencing... | isolation source: gut | host: Homo sapiens | place: USA: California
GAAAACTTCAAAAAATATGCAGCTGACATCTCCGTACTGACAAGCTCTATCCAGTATGAGAACGATGATGTTATGCGTCCGGTATGGGGCGATGACTACAGCATCTGCTGCTGTGTATCTGCTACTGAGACAGGTAAAGAAATGCAGTTCTTCGGAGCTCGTGCAAACCTTGCAAAATGCCTTCTGTACGCTATCAACGGTGGTGTTGATGAGAAGACAAAACAGCAGGTAGGACCTCAGTATCAGCCAATTACTTCTGAATACCTTGACTATGACGAAGTAATCGCAAAATATGACAAGATGATGGACTGGCTGGCTCATCTGTATGTTGGAACACTGAACATGATCCACTACATGCATGACAAATACTACTATGAAGCAGCAGAAATGGCTCTGATCGATACAAAGGTTGACCGTTCCTTCGCAACTGGTATCGCAGGATTCTCTCACGTAGTAGACTCTCTGTCCGCTATCAAATATGCAAAAGTTAAAGCAATCCGTGACGAAGACGGAATCACAACAGATTTCGTAGTAGAAGGTGACTTCCCACGCTATGGTAACGATGATGACAGAGCAGATGAGATCGCAACAACACTGCTTTCTACATTCCTTGAGAAACTGAAACACATCCATACCTATCGTGATTCCAAACCTACTACTTCTATCCTTACCATCACATCCAACGTTGTTTATGGTAAAGCTACAGGATCCCTTCCGGATGGAAGAAAAGCAGGCGAGCCGCTGGCACCTGGTGCTAACCCGTCCTACGGCGCAGAGCAGAACGGACTTCTTGCTTCCCTCAACTCTGTTGCAAAACTGGACTATGAAGATGCTCTTGATGGTATCTCCAATACTCAGACCATCAACCCGGATGCTCTGGGACATACAGAAGAAGAACGTACAGAGAACCTTGTTCATGTACTTGACGGATACTTTGACCAGGGTGCTCATCACCTCAACGTTAATGTATTTGGTAAAGAAAAACTGATCGATGCAATGGAACATCCGGAAAAAGAAGAGTACGCAAACTTCACAATCCGTGTATCCGGATATGCAGTTAAATTCATCGACCTTACAAGAGAGCAGCAGCTGGATGTTATCGCCAGAACCTGCCACGACAGAATGTAATAATGAGTGAAGAAATCAAAGGATATGTCCATTCTCTGGAAAGCTTCGGATCAGTAGACGGACCGGGCGTCAGATATGTGATATTCCTGAGTGGATGTGCAATGCGCTGCCAGTTCTGCCATAATCCGGACACCTGGAAAATGGGAGAGGGGCAGCAGTACACCCCGTCTCAGCTTCTGAAACAGGCTCTTCGCTATAAGAATTACTGGGGTAACAAAGGTGGAATCACTGTGAGCGGAGGAGAACCGCTTCTCCAGATTGATTTCCTGACAGAACTTTTCCGTCAGGCAAAGGCAGCAGGAGTTCATACAACTCTTGATACCAGCGCCAATCCTTACACAGAAAAAGAACCTTTTTATTCCAAATGGCTGGAGCTTATGAAGTATACTGATCTTGTCCTTCTCGATATCAAACAGATTGACGAAGAAGAACACATCAAGCTTACAGGACAGTCCAATAAGAATATCCTGGCAATGGCACGGAAATTGTCAGATATGGGAAAACCAATGTGGATCCGTCACGTACTTGTTCCCGGAGGCAGCGATAAAGATGAGTATCTCCACAGGCTTGCTGATTTTATCCATACTTTAAAAACAGTGGAGAGAGTCGAAGTGCTTCCGTACCATACACTCGGTGTATTTAAGTGGGAACAGCTGGGAATTCCTTATCCGCTGGAAGGCGTCAGACCGCCATCCGAAGAACGGATCAATAACGCCAGAGAAATTCTGGGAGCGATATAAACCGGTCAGAAGACTGGAAATAAAAAAGATCTCAATGCCAGTGATGGCAGGGGGATCTTTTTTATGAATATAGTGGTCGGAAATGCTTTTTCTACTTGACAATCCATGCAGTTCATCATACTCTTTTGTAAGATGTTTTGTTATGTAAATTCATAAGTTACAAAGGTCAAGGGAAAATACACAGGAAGGGAAAAGATACAGATGAAAAACTGGGACAATGTAGTTTTGGTGCCGGAATTCGATGAGCAGGGTGTTGCCTGCTATCGTCTTGAAGGCGGAGATTATGAAAATGAGTATTATGTGATTTCTGAGGCAGAATCAAGAAAGCTTCTGAATACACCTGAAATCGTCGGTTATGAAGTTTATAACTGTCTGGTTTCCTCAACTTCTCAGATGCTTTATTATCTGAAGGAACAGAAGAAGGTTACAACTGCAAATATTCTTTCTATTCTTAGAGGCGCGCTGAACTATCCTCTGGAAGAGGCATGCTACAGAGAGCATATCCGTGTTCATGATATCAGCTTTCTTTCCAGTGAGCGTGTATTTGAAAAAGAAGAGATCGCAGGTCTGGAGATCAAGTACAGCAAACTTACTATGGTGCCGGACAGCACACTGATGATCGGTGACATCATTGCAAGTGGAGAGACTCTGATCCACTGTCTTCGCTATGTGACTGATTTTTACAGAGATCATGGCGCAAGACTCCGTAATATCATTATTTTTACAATCGGCGGAACCAAGGGAATCGATATCCTTGAGAAGCTTACTGCAGAGATCCGTGAATTCTGGCCGGAGTTCGAAGGCTTTATCACTGTTTATTATGAAGGAATCTTCAGTACCTATCAGGACAAGGGTGTTTCCGGGATCAACCTTCCGGACGTGGATTTCTACTGGAAGGGTGGTATCGTTGCGCCTGAATTCAGAAGAGAGACACTTTCCATGTGCAGTCCTCTTTTTGAAAAATGTATCATCTACGATGGTGGTGCAAGACGTTATGAGATCCATGAGCATGTAGAAGAGGTTCTGGAATTTTGGGAAGGAATCAAAGAAAGAGCTGACAAGATCGATTTCAAAGAGCTTCTGGATGAGAAACTTGGTTATCCTACTCCAATCAGCTATGAAGACTGGATCAAGGCAAACCACTATCAGAAGGTTCGCCCGGCAGATGCAAAATGGCTGTATCGTCAGGAACTTGGATACATCGAAAGTATGAAAGATATCACATTAAAAGAACTCGCAGAGCAACGTATCGGTGAATTTACGGGCGCACTGCGAAAATATATTTTAGATTAAGGAAAAACGGGGAGAACAAATGAGTGAAAAAATGACAACAGCAAACAGCGCAGAGCAGGGAAAGGTGGATATTGACTTTGCAGAGTGCGCAGTTCCGAAGTGGAGCAGACGCCGATTTGTGACAATGTTTATGATCATGCTTGGATTTACTTTCTTTTCTGCAAGTATGTGGGTAGGCCAGGAAATGGCAGCAGGACTGGACTTCTGGGGATTTATCAAAGCCCTCCTTCTGGGTGGTGCGATCCTTGGTATTTACACAGGTCTGCTTGGTTATGTAGGTGCAGAGACAGGCTTAAGCCTTGACCTGCTTTCCAAGAGAGCGTTTGGAGAAAAAGGTTCTTATATTTCTTCTGCGCTGACAAGTTTTACACAGATCGGATGGTTTGGCGTAGGTATTGCAATGTTTGCAATTCCGGTAGCACGTGAACTTTTTGGCGGAAGCACTGCGGTAGAATGGGTGCTGATCCTGATCGCAGGAGCATGTATGACTGCATCTGCATATTTTGGAATTAAGTCTCTTACCGTGATCAGTTATATTGCCGTACCGCTTGTTGCAATTCTTGGAACAGTGGCAATGATCATGGCAGTTAAGCAGGGAGATGGAACGATCGTTGATCAGTTTGCTAAATCCAGCGGCTCTCTGAGTGTCATCGGCGGTGCAGGACTTGCAATTGGTTCTTTTGTATCAGGAGGAACTGCAACACCGAACTTTACACGATTTGCAAAAAATGGCAAACAGGGAACGATCGCAACAGTAGTTGCTTTCTTTATCGGAAACTCCCTGATGTTCTTCTTTGGAGCTATCTCTTATATCTTTGTTGGCGGAAATGATATTTTTGAAGTAATGATTCGTCTGAATCTGTTCTATCTTGCAATCCTGGTTTTGGGATTAAATATCTGGACAACAAATGACAATGCTCTGTATACAGCAGGACTTGGTCTTGCAAACATTTTCAATAAGAGAAAGAAACCGATGGTTCTGATCTCCGGTGTTATCGGAACACTGCTTTCTGTATGGCTATACTACAATTTCTGCGGATGGCTGAACATCCTGAACTGTACACTGCCGCCGGTTGGTATCATCCTGGTCATCTCTTATTTCATGAATAAAAAGGCTTACGATACAGATACCATTAAGATTGTAACAGTCAACTGGTTTGCAGTTGCCGGAGTTATTCTTGGTGCGATCGTAGCAAACGTAGTGACATGGGGAATTGCATCCATCAATGGTATGATCGTTGCAGCTCTGTGCTATGTGGTCGGAGAAATGGTTAATAAAAATAAATAATAATTAAAATATAATGACAGAAAAAGATTACCGAAATTGTAAAAGGTAATCTTTTTTTGTTGGAAAATATATAGTACAATAAACAGATAGATGTTCGACTTGAATTGAAACGGAGAGCTCAAATGGCAAAAAAAAGAAGAAAACCGAAGATGGAGTTCCGATATTACCAGATGTCAGCGGGAAGTCCGATCCTGGCACTTCTTGGACAGAAGTGGGTCCAGAATTACGGGAATGATGTGGATTATCTTCATTTTCATAATTATCTTGAGATTGGATACTGCTATGGTGGTGACGGATTTATGGTGCTGGGTGAAGAGGAAAAGCGCTTCTATGGAGGTATCGTTACAGTGATTCCGCCGAACTATCCACACACAACAAACAGCGATATCGGGACGGTCAGTAAATGGGAATACCTTTTCATAGATGTAGAAGGTTTTATGAAAAAATTCCTGGATAATCCGGTTAAGGCAGAAAAGGTGATTCAGCGAATCTATTCCAGGGCTTTGTTTTTTGAAGAGAAGGAGAATTTGTCTATCTCGAAAAAAATCCACAAGATTCTGGATATCATGAGAGATGGTGAGGAATTTTTTCTGGAGGAAGCAAAGGGAGTGCTTGCGGCACTTCTGGTAGAAATTGCCCGGTTAAACAGAGATTCAGGAGAGGATAAGGTTGCAGAAAATGCCGGTAAGCTTACCAATATGATCACCAGTGTGCTGGATTATGTATCATATCACTACATGGAGGATATCAAAGTAGAGGATCTGGCGAATATCTGTCATATCAGTGAGACACATTTCCGGAGAGTTTTTACTTCCTACATGAAGATGAGCCCATTGGAATATATTAATACCGTACGTGTTTATACGGCATGTGAACTTCTGGAGACCACAGATGATCCGGTTGCGGATATTGCTCACAAATGTGGATTTACAACAAACTCGACATTCAACAGAAACTTTAAACAGCTGATGGGAGTCACCCCTCTCGAATGGCGGAAACGTCCGGAAAGCTATGAGCAGCAGCTTCTGCGATTTGATATTCATTCAGAAAAAGGATGGTAGAAAAAAAGAAAGGAATCGTTTATATGTACGACTATAAGATTGTGGAGCAGGTCTCCCGAAAGAAAAAAAGCATGTCCGGAGTTCTCCGGAAAGTAATGATTTTGTTTGCGGTGATCTTTGTGATCATGGGAATCGCAATATCTCAGTCTTTTATGCTGGCAGGATTTCTTCTTGCAGCGCTTTATTTTGTGTTTGATATTTTCAGCCAGAAGGATTATGAGTATACCCTGGAAAATGACCAGCTCAGTATCGATGTGATCTATGGCAAAAAATATCGCAAGACAGCTCATGTGCTGGAGCTGAAGGACCTGGAAGTCGTTGCACCGCACTGGCACGAAAGTGTTGCTAAATATAAGAAAAACGGTGGTACGGAGCAGCTGAAAAAATTCGACTATACCTCTTATGATGACAATACTCCGTATTACACGATGATCATCAAAGAAGATGGACGAAAGATCAAATTGCTTCTCGATCTCACAGAGGAGATGCTGCACACAATAAAGACACAGCATCCGGAAAAAGTCTATTTTGCATAAAAACAGCAAAATTCTGTGAAATATGTACAAAAAATGAATAGAAAATTTATGAAATAAGAACAAACACCTCTCTTGAAGATAAGAAAAATATACATTCTGTCAAAAAGAGAGGATTTTTTTCATCAAAATAATACGACAAAAATCGTGAGAATGCGAAAAACGAACAAAAAATACAATTTTATGTACGTGTAATAGTGCAAAATATATAAAATGGTCGAAAATGCACATTATATGTGCGGTTATGCAAACTATCGTGGGATGGCAGATGCTATAATCAGTTCATAAGCAATTCGGAAAAAGAATACGCTTAACAAAAGGAGGACATGTAAATGAAGAAAAAATTACTTGCAGTATTAATGACTGGCGTTATGGCAGCGTCATTTGCAGGAACAGCAACTGTTGTTTCCGCTGATTCCGGAGATGACAATACATTAACCGTATGGGCATGGGACCAGAACTTCAATATCAAATCCATGCAGATGGCTGGTGAGCAGTACGCAAAAGATCACGAAGGATTCTCAGTAGATATTATTGAAACATCTTCTGACGACTGTCAGACAAAACTTACAACAGCAGCTAACGCTGGTGACTACAGCACACTTCCGGACATCGTTCTGATGCAGGACAACAGCTATCAGAAATATCTGAAGAGCTATCCGGATGCTTTCACAGACCTGAAAGACATGGATGTTAACTGGGATGATTTCGGAAAACTGAAACAGTCCTACTCCATGGTAGATGACACACATTATGGTGTTCCGTTTGATAACGGTGCTGTTATTGCATGCTATCGTACAGATATCCTTGAAGAAGCTGGATATACACTGGATGATCTGACAGACATCACATGGTCCAAATTCATGGAAATCGGTAAAGACCTTCATGAAAAAACAGGTAAATACCTCCTTACAAGCGAAGCTACAGGCGGCGATACTCTGATGATGATGATGCAGTCCTGTGGAGCTAACTTCGTAAATGAAGACGGCGAAGCTTATATCGTTGGAAACGATGTTGCAGAAAAATGCATCAACCTTTATGTAGACCTTGTTAAAAACGATGTTGTTAAACTTGTAAACAACTGGGATGAATATATCGCAACAATCACAGGCGGCGAAGCAGCTGGTATCGTAAATGGTAACTGGATCACAGCTACTCTGATGGCTACAGAAGACCAGAAAGGTCTGTGGCAGATCACAACAATGCCTAAAGTTGACGATGTTGATACAGCTACAAACTATGCAAACAATGGTGGATCTTCCTGGTATATCACATCCAACTGCAAGAATGTAGAACTCGCAGAAGACTTCCTTGCAAGCACATTTGGTTCCAGCACAGACTTCTATGATGCAATCCTTCCGGTATCAGGTGCAATCTCTTGTTATCTGCCGGCTGGTGAATCTGAAGTTTACAATGAGCCAAACGAATTCTTCGGTGGACAGCCAATCTTCTCCACAATCGTAGAATACTCTTCTCATATTCCGGAGTTCACAAAAACACCGTATCACTATGAAGCAAGAGAATGTGTCAACACAGCAGTTGTTAATATCGTAAATGGTACATCTGTAGAAGACGCTCTTCAGGAAGCACAGGATACACTGGCATTCAAGATGACTGAATAGTCCTCTGGATATTAAGTGAAACTGAAATAAGAAAATTTACGTGAGCGCGGGGGACTGCTTGCAGTCCCCTGTCTTATGTTAAGAGTTACAGTTGCCGGAAACGGCAGCAAGTTTTGAAAGGGGGAGTTCATATGAATTCCAGGAAAAAAGGTATGACTCTGGCTGCAAAACAGAGAACTGCAGGATGGCTTTTCCTTGCACCTGCATCCATCATGATCGCAGTCATGAGTTTCTATCCGATGATCCGTGCATTCATTATTTCACTGCAGACCGGAGCAGGCGCAAACATGAGATTTGCAGATCCGATCTTCAGTAACTACAAGCGTATTCTTGCAGACAAAGTATTCCAGCAGTCTATTGTAAATACGTTCCTTTATCTGATCATTCAGGTGCCGATCATGCTGATACTGGCAATTCTTCTGGCACAGCTTTTAAATAACAAAGATCTGAAACTCAGAGGATTTTTCCGTACATGTGTATTTCTTCCATGTGCAACATCCCTGGTTTCCTACTCACTGATTTTCCGTTCCATGTTTGCAACAGATGGTCTGATCAACAGTATCCTGATCAAACTTGGAATCTTATCAACCGGCTACAACTTCCTGGGAAATTCCACCAGTGCCAAGATCGTGATCATCCTGGCTCTGATCTGGAGATGGACAGGCTACAACATGGTATTCTATCTTGCTGGTCTTCAGAATATTGAATATTCTGTATATGAAGCAGCAAAGATCGATGGTGCCAACGGCTGGAAGACTTTCTGGAAGATCACTGTTCCGCTTCTGAAACCGACAATTATCATGACCTTCATCATGTCAATCAATGGTACACTGCAGTTGTTTGATGAGTCTGTCAACCTGACAAAAGGTGGCCCGGCAAACTCCACAATCACAATGTCCCACTATATTTACAATACATGCTTTATAAACGTACCGAACTTTGGATATGCATCAGCAATGTCATTCCTCATTTTCATTATGGTAGCCGTACTTGCATTTATCAACTTGAAAGTAGGTGATACACGTGACTAAGAAAAACAAATCAGCCATTCAGAGAAGATTGATTCCTACCTATATTTTTCTGATCATCGTGTCATTTATTTCTGTATTCCCGTTATACTGGATGATCTCAGCTGCGACAAATACATCAACAGATGTATCCCGTGGACGTATCCTTCCGGGAAGTTATTTTATGGAAAACTTCCATAATCTGACATCTCAGCAGCCACTGTGGAGAGCACTTGGAAACTCATTTTTTTACGCAATCCTCACAACAGTGATCTGCCTGCTGATCTGCTCTATCGCAGGATATGGTTTCGAAGTTTATCATGACAAAGGAAAAGACAGACTGTTCTCCGTGCTGCTTCTTGCAATGATGGTTCCGCAGGTTGCAACCATGGTTCCGTTGTTCAAAATGTTCTCTAAAGCAGGACTTCTGAATACAGCAGTTGGTTTTATCCTTCCAATTATTTCTACACCATTTATGATCATGATGTTCCGCCAGAATGCAAGATCATTCCCGGTAGATATTATCGAAGCGGCTCGTATTGATGGACTGAGCGAAGTAAGAATCTTCTTCCAGATGTTCATTCCAACTATGAAATCAACATATGCGGCAGCAGCAGTTATTACCTTCATGAATGCATGGAACTCTTACCTGTGGCCGAAGGTAATCATGACAGACAACAAAGCAATGACAATGCCAATGTTGATTGCCAACCTGATCACAGGTTATGTAACAGACTATGGTATGCTGATGTGCGGCGTATTATTCTGTTCCATCCCGACAATGGTTGTATTCTTCGTACTGCAGAAACAGTTCGCAGAAGGTATTACCGGAGCGGTTAAGTAAGGCGGAGAGTGTTGCAATAATGAATTAAATAAAAGGATGCTGCGTGGTCCAGTGGGTATATTGCATAATATGTCCCGTACAGATTATGCGGCATTCTTTTTTTGTAAAATCCAATAACAGGAGGATAAGAATGAAAGCTTTTGATTATTCTTTAGTAAAAGATCCACAGTATTTTAAAGACGGAAGAATGGATGCGCATTCTGACCACACATATTACAGAGATGGAGAGGAAGCGCAGGAAAAAGAAACTTCCTTCCGTTATGACCTCAACGGGATCTGGAAATTCCACTATGCTCGTAACTACGGAAGTGCGATTTCAGGATTCGAAAAAGAAGAATATTGCTGCAGAGACTGGGACGATATCCGCGTACCGGCACATATCCAGATGGAAGGATATGATGCGCCACAGTATGCCAATGTACAGTATCCGTGGGAAGGCCATGAAGATATCCATCCGGGCGAGATTCCGGAACATTTTAACCCGGTTGCAAGCTATGTGAAATATTTTGAAGTGCCGGAAGAAATGCAGGGAAAACGTCTTTTTATCTCTTTCCAGGGAGCAGAGAGCGGTATTGCATTATGGCTTAACGGACAGTTTATAGGTTACAGTGAAGACTCTTTTACACCGTCAGAATTTGAACTTACTGAATATGTAAAAGAAGGAGAAAATAAACTTGCAGCACAGGTATTTAAATGGACAGCCAGCAGCTGGTGCGAGGATCAGGATTTTTACCGTTTCTCTGGAATTTACAGAGATGTTTATCTTTATACCGTGCCGGAGGTTCATGTTTATGACCTTCAGATCCGTGCAATCCCGGATGAAACTTTAAGTGCAGCAGCACTTGAGATCAGAACAAATACCTGGGGCAAAGGTACAGTAAAGATCACTCTTTCCAAAGATGGAGAGACCGTGATCGAAGATAAAAAAGCACTCGACGGAGAGGAAATTTATTCCTGGAAAGTAGAAGATCCGGTACTCTGGAGTGCAGAAGATCCGCAGCTTTATGACCTTGTTTTAGAGGTATATAACGAGTCCGGTGAACTTCAGGAAGTGATTCCGCAGAAGGTTGGATTCCGTCGTTTCGAGATGAAAGGCGGAATTATGACACTGAACGGAAAACGTATCGTATTCAAGGGCGTAAACCGTCATGAATTCAGCTCAGTGAGCGGAAGACATGTGTCCGAAGAAGAGCTTCGCAAAGACCTTAAGACCATGAAGCAGAACAATATCAATGCGATCCGTACCTGCCATTATCCGGATGCATCTTTGATCTATGAACTCTGCGATGAGTATGGAATCTATATGATCGATGAGACAAATTTGGAATCTCATGGTTCCTGGGACACAGCAGAGTTTACAAAAGACTATACCTATGTCATTCCTCATGACAAACCGGAATGGCTGGATATGATGCTTGACCGTGCAAACTCCATGTATCAGAGAGATAAGAATCATGCAGCGATTCTGATCTGGTCCTGCGGAAATGAGTCCTTTGGAGGAAAGGATATTTTTGAAATGTCACAGTTCTTCCATAAGGCAGACCCAACCCGGCTGGTTCACTATGAAGGAGTCTGCCATGACCGCAGATACAACGATACCAGTGATATGGAAAGCCAGATGTATCCGTCTGTAGAAGCAATCAAAGAGTTTCTTGCAAAGGACGACTCCAAACCGTTTGTCTGCTGTGAATATACACATGCAATGGGAAATTCCTGTGGTGCAATGCACAAATATACAGACCTGACCGACACAGAACCGAAGTATCAGGGTGGATTTATCTGGGATTATATTGATCAGTCTATCTACAAAAAAGACCGCTACGGCAAAGAATTTCAGGCATACGGCGGTGACTTCGGAGAACGTCCGACAGACTATAATTTCAGTGGAAATGGTATCGCATATGGCGGAAACAGAGATGCTTCTCCGAAGATGCAGGAAGTCAAATTTAACTATCAGAACATCGCTGCAGAAGTCAGTGCAGACAGCGTAAAAGTGATCAACAAAAATCTGTTTGTAAATACAGATATGTTTGACTGCAAAGTGACAGTTGCAAAGAATGGTAAAGTGATCCGTAAAGCGTCTATTGCGACAGCAGTTGCTCCGTTAAGTGAAGAAGTTTATGCACTTCCTCTTGCAAAAGAAGAGAAACCAGGCGAATATGCAGTGACAGTCTCCTTCCATCTGAAAGAAGATAAAGTATGGGCAGAAGCAGGACATGAGGTGGCTTTTGGACAGTATGTATACAAGGTGGAGGAACCGAAAAAGGTCTGCCCGGAAGGTGTGGAAGTGATTCGCAGTACACACAATATCGGTGTCAGAGGCGCACATTTTGAAGTGCTTTTCTCTGTATTAAACGGCGGATTGGTATCTTATAAATATGCCGGAAAAGAGATGATCGAAGCGATTCCGAAACCAAACTTCTGGCGTGCACCAACAGACAACGACTGTGGAAACCTTATGGGAATGCGCTACGGACAGTGGAAACTTGCCAGCATGTATCTGAGCCACAAAGACTTCCGCAAGGGACCATACGGACCGGGAAATATGCCGAAGGTAGAAGTAAATGAAAAGACAGTGAAAGTAACATACACCTATCTTATGCCGACAACCCCGCTCAGTGAATGCAGTCTTTCTTATGAAGTATTCGGTGATGGAAGAGTAAAGACAACCCTTACTTATGACCCGGTCAAAGAGCTTGGCGACATGCCGGAATTTGGTGTGATATTTAAATTTAATGCAGATTATGACCGCGTGGAATGGTACGGACTTGGAGAGGCAGAGACCTATTCTGACCGTAAAAAAGGAGCAAAACTTGGCATTTATGCAAACAAAGTCGCAGACAATATTGCAAGATATATGGTTCCGCAGGAATGTGGTGCAAAAGAAGAAGTGCGCTGGGCAAAAGTAACTGACCGCAAGGGAAGAGGAATGCTCTTTGAGATGGATGAGAACAATGGTCCAATGATGTTCTCAGCACTTCCATACACTCCGCATGAGATGGAAAATGCAATGCATCCATACGAACTTCCGGAGGTTCATTACACTGTTGTACGTGTTGCAAAAGACCAGATGGGAATCGGTGGAGATGACAGCTGGGGAGCACGCACACACGAAGAATATTTACTGGAAACCGATAAAAAGATGGAATTTTCCTTTGTATTTAAAGGACTTTAAGAGGAGACAACATGGCGAAACAGATGAAATACGGACGTTACCTTCATGGTGGAGATTATAACCCGGAGCAGTGGCTTGACCGCCCGGATATCCTTCAGAAAGACATCGAATATTTCAAAAAAGCACATATCAACACTGTATCGGTAGGGATTTTTTCCTGGGCTGTTCTTGAACCGGAAGAAGGAAAATATAACTTCGACTGGCTGGAAGAAATTATCAATAATCTCTATAAAGAGGGGATTTATACCATTCTTGCAACTCCGTCAGGAGCAAGACCAAAATGGATGGCAGACAAGTACGAAGAAGTCCTTCGTATGGATCCGGACAGAACCAGAAGATTCTTCGGAGGCAGACATAATCACTGCTTTACCTCTCCGGTATACAGAGAAAAAGTCCATGCGATCGATAAGAAATTAGCCGAGAGATTCGGCAAACATCCGGCGGTTATGTTGTGGCACATCTCCAACGAGTTCGGTGGAGAATGCCACTGCCCGCTGTGCCAGGCAAAGTTCCGTGAATGGCTGAAAGAGAAATACGGCACGATCGAAAATCTCAACAAACGCTGGTGTACGACTTTCTGGAGTCATATTTACAGTAGTTTTGATCAGGTGGAAAGTCCGTCTGCAAAGGGTGAAAACGAACTTCATGCACTGAAGCTTGACTGGAAAAGATTTGTGACAGATCAGACGATCGATTTTATTAAAAATGAGGTTGATGCGATCCGTGAAGGTGGTTCTGAACTGCCTGTGACAGCAAACCTGATGTATGATTTTGACGGTCTGGATTACAAAAAATTCAAAGATGTTCTTGATATTGTATCCTGGGACAACTATCCGGGATGGCACAAAAAAGAGGAATATGTCACAGCTGTTGACGTGGCAATGCAGCACGATCTGATGCGCAGCATCAAGAAAGCACCGTTCCTTCTTATGGAATCCTGTCCATCTGCGACGAACTGGAAACCGATCAATAAACTTAAGAAACCGGGAATGCTTCTGGCTGCTTCTCTTCAGGCAGTTGCTCACGGTTCAGACAGTGTTCTGTACTTCCAGCTCCGCCAGAGCCGTGGCGCTTCTGAAAAGTTCCATGGAGCGGTAATTGACCATTATGGCGGAGATGATACCCGCGTATTTAAAGAAGTGACAGAGGTTGGAGAAGCTCTGGAACAGATTCAGGAAACGGTTGGAACTAACATGAAGTCTCAGGCAGCGGTACTCTATGACCGTGAAAATGACTGGGCGATCGCAGATGTACAGGGACCGCGAAATGAAGATATGCATTATCGTGAAAATGTGCAGAAGAACTACCGCGCGCTGAGAGAACAGGGATTGAATGTAGATATTATCGCGATGGAACATGACCTTGCAGACTACAAAGTTCTGGCAGCTCCGATGGCATATATGTTTAAAGACGGATACGAAGAAAAACTCCGTGCCTATGTAGAAAACGGCGGAACTTTGGTACTTTCCTACTGGTCAGGGCTGGTTGACGGTACTGACAGATGTTTCCTCGGCGGAACTCCATATGGGTTTATGGATGTGGCCGGACTCCGCAGCACAGAAATCGATGCGCTGTATGACTGGGAAGAAAACCATGCGATTCCAGAGGCGGGAAGTCACCTTGGAATCAGTAACGTATATACCTGTAAAAACCTTTGTGAACTGGTCGAGGTTTCCGATGCGGAAGTGTTGATGCGTTATGGAGAAGATTTCTATCAGGGATATCCGGTACTGACACACAAAGCATTCGGCAAAGGCCATGTATACTATGTATGCGCGGACATGGAGCTTGGATTCTACCAGGATTTCTATGGCAGAGTAGCAGCAGAAGCAGGTCTGAAATCCCCAATAGAGATTATTCCGGAAGGAGTTTCTGTAACAGTAAGAGAAAACGAGGATACCGAATATCTCTTCATCCAGAACTATGCGCGTAAGCCACAGGCTGTTCCGGTTCCGGCAGAGTATGAATTGCTTTATGGAACAGAAAGCGAAGTCATGGCACCGCTGCAGACAAGGATTCTGAAGAAACACAAATAGAACAGAGATAATGTCTTCAATACTGTTTTGAAGCTAATAACAAAGTGTTTTAAAGGAAATGGTGCAGTCTCAGAGATGGGACGCACCTTTTTTGATATTTTCACATATAGAAAAATTCTATTAAATTGACGAAAATGCCTAATTAATGATAAAATAGTAACTAGATAATGCAAGGAGTATGCTGACAGAAAAATTGAAATAACAAAAAGAGTGACTGGACAAGGAATTGTTCCTGAAGGAGAGATATCATGAACTCTAATACAGAATTGATTATTTACACAACTGACGACGGAGTTACAAAAGTTGAGGCAACTTTTGATGGCGATACTGTCTGGCTGTCACAGGAACAGATGGGAGAATTGTTCCAGAGGGATAAATCTACGATTTCCCGACATATCAGAAACATTTTTACAGAAGGAGAATTAGATGAGAAAGTGGTTGTTGCAGAAATTGCAACAACCAGTCCTCATGGTGCAATGAAGGGGAAAACTCAGAATAATATTACAAGAGTTTATAATCTTGATGTTATTATTTCTGTTGGGTATCGTGTAAAATCTCTTCGTGGTACGCAGTTTAGAATTTGGGCTACAGGAATTTTAAAAGAATATATGCAACAAGTATCGATTATAATCCGAAGGCACCGGAATCAGTCAGGTTTTTTAAGATTGTTCAAAATAAATTGCATTTTGCAGCTCACGGACATACAGCTGCAGAAGTTATATATGAGCGTGCTGATGCAGAAAAACCGTTTATGGGATTGAAATCATTTGCAGGTGAAATACCGGCACTTAAAGATATTGGTATTGCTAAGAATTATTTGACTGAAACAGAACTTAAAGTTCTTAATAATCTTGTTTCCGGATATTTCGATTTTGCTGAAATCAGCGCTCTTGAGCGTAGACCTATGTATATGAAGGACTACATAAATCAACTTGATACAATTTTGTCTTCGAGTAACAGAAAACTTCTGCAAAATAGTGGGACGATTAGTCATACGCAGGCACTTGAAAAAGCAAAACAAGAATATCGAAAATATCAAGAGAAAACAATTGCGCCTGTCGAGCAAGCGTATTTAGATACCATTCATGATCTTGAAAAAGAGGCAAAAAAACAAATCAGAAATAGAAAATAGTTTGCATTAAAGCACAACCAATGAAATTTTATTCAAAGGTTGTGCTTTAAGTTTAATTCTTTAAGCAAATTTTCCTGAGAAACAGATGGCTGATAATCAGGAGAGCCATTTTTATAGGTGTTCATAATTGCCTGTTCGTCGGGTGCAGGCAGATCATCGAGATGTTATGATGTATACAGAAGAGATGCCGTGTTACGGAAAACAGTAACATGGCTGATGGAGGAATATGTTTATGAAAATTTTTCATTTATCGGATCTGCATATAGGATTGAAACTGATGAACCGGGATCTTCGGGAAGATCAGGAATATATATTGGATGAAATTACAGAACTGGCACGCAGGGAACGGCCGGATGCGGTGGTAATTGCGGGTGACATTTACGATAAGGCAGTTCCGTCAGCGGAGGCGGTGGAGGTTTTTGACCATTTTCTGGTCGGACTCACCGAAGCAGTGCCGGATGCGGTTATTATGATGATCAGCGGAAACCACGACAGTGCTCCGAGAGTCAACTGTTTCCGCAAAGTCCTTTCCGGGCAGAATATCTATATGGTGGGACAGCCGCCGCGTACAGAGTCAGAATATATCGAAAAAGTAACACTGAATGATGCATACGGAGAGGTGAATTTTTACCTCCTTCCGTTTGTGAAACCATCCATGGTGAAACAGGTTGTGGGAGTGGATGAGAATGGAAACAATCTTTCTTATAATGAAACACTTCATCGTCTGATCGGACGTGAAAAAATTAATTCAGACGAGAGAAATGTATTTGTCAGCCACCAGTTTTATCTTCCTTCCGGTAAGAATGCAGAGGATGTGGAACGTATGGATTCCGAGATGCGTACGGTCGGAAATATTGATGAGGTATCTGCGGATGTGCTGGGAAAATTTGATTATGCGGCTCTTGGACATATCCATAAACCAATGAAAGTTGGCAGTGAATTATACCGCTATTGCGGAACTCCGCTTGCCTGCTCTGTGAGTGAAGCACAGCAGCAAAAAGGCATTATTATGGTAGAAATGGGTGTAAAAGGAGAGGTAAAAACAACAATTTTACCGCTTGAACCGTTGCGACAGGTGAAGGTTGTAAAAGGAACTCTGGAGGAGGTTTTGAAAGAATCCTGTAAGGATTATGTGACTGTGATCCTGACAGATAAGGCGGATCTGGATGTGATCGATATGCAGGAACGTATCCGTCTGGCATTTCCGAATCTGCTGGAGATCCGGAGGGAAAATCAGCGGAAAACGGATTATACCAGAACGTTACAGACAGAAGAATTGCTAGATCCGTATGAGCTGTGCTGCTCTTTCCTGAAAGATCTGGACGAAGAAGAAAAGATGATTTTGCAGGATGTACTACATACGGTTCAGGGGGTGAAATAAATGAAACCTTTACGTTTAAAAATGCAGGCATTTGGCTCATATGGTAAAGAAACTACAATTGATTTTGAGAAAGTAAATCAGAATCTTTTTCTTATAACCGGGGATACCGGAGCGGGAAAAACGACTATCTTTGATGCGATCGTTTTTGCTTTATATGGCGAAGCCAGCTCTTCTTTAAACAAAAAAGAAGGCGTAGTTCTGCAGAGCCAGTATGTGGATTTTGGCTGTGAGCCGGCGGTAGAACTGGCCTTTGCGGAAGGAAGTGGAGAGAACTGTGAAATTTATACAGTACGTCGCGTACCACGTCATCTGAAAACGATCACACGAGGAGCAGGAAAAGGAAAACAGCGTGAAATTACAGGCTCTGTAAGTCTGATCATGCCGGATGGAATGGAATATCCATCAAAAGAAACGGATCGTAAACTGCAGGAGATCGTAGGCCTGACAAAGAGTCAGTTTATGCAGGTTGCTATGATTGCGCAGGGAGAATTTATGGATCTCCTCCGTGCAAAATCAGATGACAAAAAAGTGATTTTTCGAAAGCTTTTTAATACAGAAATGTATCAGGATATTGTGACAGAACTGGGGAATCGAAAGCGCGCAAAAGAGAAAGAAATCGCAGTTCTGAAAACACAATGTCAGGGAGAAGTGAGCAGGATCCGTATACCTGAAACATATGAATCAGAGACTCTGAAACAGTTGAAAAAACAACTGGAAGATGGTGAGATGACACGCCTTACTGACTTTCTGGAAGAAGTGGAAAAACTGTGTGACTGTCTGGAAAAACATACTGATCTGGCAGAAAAAGATTATCGGAAATCAGGGAAAAGCAGGGATGAAAAAAGAGAGGAATATACGAGAGCAGAAGAGGTTCTGAAATGGTTTATACAGCTGGAAGATGCAGAGCAGAAACTGCAGGAATGTGCAGATGATGAATCAAAAATAGTGGAAACAACAGCCCTAATCAGTCGTATCAGAAATGCGTATGAGATCAGAGAGACCGGTGTTCTCTTAAATGATGCGGAGAGACGGCTGGCAGAACTGGAACAATCATTAAAGACTCAGGAAAAACAGTTGCCAATATTGGAAGAAACGCGGAAAACAGCGGAAAAAGCAGAGGAGCAGAAAAAGCTGATTCGTGATCAGGAATTGCAGAGTTACAGCAAAATTGCAGAAAAAGTGCAGAAGGCACTGGAGCTTTTGAATCAGATAAAGAGCCTGCGTGTGCAGGCAGAAGCAGACAGGAAAAATTGTGCTTTGGCATCAGAAAACACACAGAAAGTACGTAAGCAGCAGGAGACTTTGGAACAGAAAGAAATACAGTGGAAAAAACAGAGCGAAGAGCTGGCTGAAGTGGATAAGAAGCTGGTACTCGCAGAGAATAAAAAGCAGGAAGCAGATGCTGTTTTGCAAGAGATTAAAGACGTTAGGGTACTGGGAAATCAGGCAGAACAATGCCGTAAAAATGCGATTAAAACAAGAGGAAATTATGCAAAAATAACTGAAAAATATAACGCGGTAAATACAGAATATGAAGAAGTGAGACTGTATTTTCTAAACGCACAGGCCGGCTTTCTTGCAGCAGAACTGGAACCGGGAAAACCCTGTCCGGTGTGTGGTTCCATAGAACATCCACATCCGGCGAAAAAAGATGTGGAATCTGTGGATATCTCCGAAGAAAAACTGCAAAATATGCAGACAAATGTGGATAAACTACGTAAAACTCAGGAGAAGGCAGCGGGAGATGCGGCTGCGGCCAGATCAGAATATGATACACGAAAAGATACCTATATTGCCAGTGTACGAAAGCTCCAGGAACGTTTGCACAGAAGTATTTCCTCTATAACAGAGCAGTCGAGCGTAACGGAAATGAGCAATGCTCTGGAAAACTGGAAACAGCAGACAGAGACAGAACTGGAAAAACTGACGGCAGATGCGAAGCTTCTGGTAAAAATCCGTGAAGCACTTCAAAATGTGGAAAAGCAGAAAAAACAGTTGCAGGACACTTATGATGAGTGTACAGAGAAAGAAAAAGCTGCTGCTGAAAAACTGGCAGGAAGTGAAGCCGCGCTGGAAAATGTAAAAGGGTCCGTTGAATTTAAGACCGAAGAAGAGGCAAGGGCGGCACTGCTTCAGGCTGAAGACAGCAAAAAACAGGCAGAAGAAGTATATCAGAAAGTTCTGGCAGAAGCGAAGAAAGCCGCAAATGCGCAGAAACAGGCAGAAACCCTGATCAGCCGTTACCAGCAGGAGATTCCGGAACAGAAGAAGTGTGTGGAAGATCGAAAAACTTCTTATACAGAAGTAATGGAAATAAAACAGATGACAGAATCTGAATGGAAAGAGCTTGTGGAGACGTACAGCCGTGAAGCGGCAGAAGAGTTTCAGAAAACGGTTAATGCATATAATGAGAAAAAGACTGCAGCACAGGCAAGACGAGATTCTGCGCAGAATGCAGTTGGGGAATCAAAACGTCCAGTGTTGGAAGAACTTCAGAAAGAAAAAGAAGTTGCAGAAACGGAATATTTGGAGACAGAAAAGATTTATAACCAATTGCGAATAGATAACAAGGATGACAGAGAAATTTTTGATACACTTTCATCCAGGCTGGAAGAGCGAAAAACAATCGTGGAAGAACATGCCAGAATCGACGCGTTGTACCGTATGACTTCAGGAAATGTCAGTGGATCTCGTATGGACCTTGAGACTTATGTGCAGCGCTATTATCTGGAACGCATTTTGTATGCTGCAAACAGGCGCTTTCAGGAAATGTCTGCCGGACAGTTTGAACTCCGGATGTATGATCTGGAAAAAGCTGGTGAGGGTAAAAACCGGGGGCTTGATCTGATGGTGTATTCTACTGTGACAGGGAAGGAGCGAGAGGTTCGTACTCTTTCCGGTGGAGAATCCTTTATGGCGGCATTGTCGCTTGCGCTTGGAATGGCGGATCAGATTCAGCAGAGTTCAGCTGCAATCAACCTGGACATGATGTTTATTGATGAGGGCTTTGGTTCACTGGACGAACATTCACGCAATCAGGCGGTTCGTGTGTTGCAGGAAATGGCAGAAGGTTCCAGACTGATTGGAATTATTTCTCATGTGTCAGAACTGAAGCAGGAGATTGAAGATCAGTTGCTCGTAAACAAAGATGAGAATGGAAGCCATGTGAAATGGCAGATCAGCTGATTTTTGGTAAAATATAAAAGCAGGGAATAGAAGTATTAGAGAATGTTAGGAGAAAAATGACAGAAGAAACTTTGGAGAAACTGGCACAGTTGCTGGAACAGGATCAATTTGAACTGCTCATTCCGGAGAAGATGCGGACAGAATCGGGAAGAATATCGGATAAGGCATCAGCCAGCATGGATATTCCATTGGTATATCTGATGAATGATGCGGTTGAGAGCTTTCTGGTTTTTCGAAATGTTCGTATGACGGGGGAATATCACAGCGATTATCAGGGAGAACTGCAGGCATCCATGGCCAGGCAGGATGGCAGATTTGTACTTGTCATAAAACAGGATGATACAGTGCTGACATTGTTTTTTGAGGATCTGGAATTGGAAGTCCATCTGTATGAATATGCATATACTGGTCATTTCTGGGTAAAAGACTATGAATATTTGCGACAATTGGAGTATCGCCTTGCGATTCTCAGGGATAAATATGATTATCTTGGTGAGGCATATTGCACGGAAGAAGAAATAAAACTGGCGGCACTTGTAGAATTTCCACCATTAAATTATTGCTGCTATCCGGCAGTACCGGAGAAATATATCGTGCCCAGAGAAAATCCCTGGATACCTTCTGAAAAAGCAATTGTTTATATGAAAGAACTGGCAGCGGAATGTAAGGATACTTCTTTACTGAAAATGTTAGAATTCTATAGAAAGCATCCTGCGAAATTCTGGGCGAAGAGACTTGCAGTTATGCTGCATCAGACGAAGCACAGCAGAATTGTAGATCTGTTGTCAGAGAGACTGCAGCAGGCAACGGCAGATTATCCAAGAAGATTTTTTGGAGATGATATGGAACGGAAGTATCAGCAAGCATTGGAAAGAGCAAAACAGCGTCAGAGGGAGTTGAAGAGCCAGGGAATTCGTGCAGATCTTCTGAGAGAAGAACCTTTTACGATTGCGCGTGATTCTTTGAATTATAAACTGTATCTTATGATATGGAAGGAACAGAAGGGGAACCGAGTAACAGAAATAGAAGAATATATCTGTGAATAATAGATTTTTAAAGCCAAAGCTGTATTAGCAGGCGAAAACCTGAAATACAGCTTTTGTTGTTCTTTTGAAATATGGAAAGTTATGCTTTTTTCATTTTTCCAAGTTCTCTGCGGGCAAAAACAACCGCCAGTACAAATGCAGCTGCGTCGGCAATCGGTCCTGCATACATAACGCCATCAATTCCCATAAACATAGGAAAGATAATGATCAATGGAAGCAGGAAGATCACCTGTCTGGTGAGAGACATGATGATACCGAGGCCAGCCTTTCCTATAGAAGTAAAAAATCCGGAGGACATCGGCTGGATACCATTTGCGAAAGTCAGGAGCATAAAAATCCTCAGATAATTTTCTGCGAATTTAAAGTACAGATCGCTTCCGCCGCCAAACATGCTGATAATCTGATGTGGAAAGATCTGGAAGCACAGGAAAAAGAATGTGGCAATGATCGTACATGCCGTTGCAGAATAACGATATGCCTGACGAACACGGTCGTATTTTTTAGCTCCATAGTTAAAGCCCCAGATAGGCTGTGCACCCTGGGCAATTCCAATGCAGATCGCAAGAAAAACCATATTTACTTTTGACACAATCCCAACGCATGCAATCGGGATATCACTTCCATAAACAGAAGACGCTCCGTAATAACGAAGAGTGTTATTCATTACAATCTGGACAGCACCAATTGCAATCTGGTTGATGCACGAAGCAAGTCCAAGCGAAGAGATTGCTTTGAGGTGGATCAGCTGAGGCTTAAACATATTTCTTTCCAGATGCATATGGCGAAATTTTGCAAAATAAAGTACAACCAGCATGGCAGAAATAAACTGGCCGATGACAGTAGCCCATGCACCGCCCTTGATTCCCCATTTGAAACCAAAGATAAACAGTGGGTCAAGAATTGTGTTGATGATCGCTCCGATCAGAGTGCAGACCATAGAATAAGTGGGACTGCGGTCAGCACGAATCAGGTGGTTGCCGCCGACGGATAAGGTGAAGAATGGAAGTCCGATAGCAATAATGCCTACATAATCGATTGCGTAAGGCATCACATTATCTGTTGCGCCAAAAAAGATAAGCAGTGGTTTCAAAAAGATTAAAATCGCTGCGGCAATGGCTGTACCTATAATAACAAGTGTCGATAATGCACTTCCTGCAATCTCGCTGGCCTTTCGGTCTCTGCCGGCTCCCATTTCAAGATTGTAGTTAGATGCACCGCCGATTCCGAGGAGCAGTGCAGCGGCAGTTGAAATGGTTGTGACTGGAAATGCGATGTTTGTGGCAGCATTTCCGAGCATGCCGACACCCTGACCGATAAAAATCTGGTCTACTATATTATAGAGAGCATTGACCAGCATGCTGATGATAGCCGGGATTGCAAATTTAGCAAGAAGGCGGCCGGTTGGAGCAATGCCTAATGGATTGCCGGCATTTGTATTTGCAGTTGAAGGACTAGATTGAGATTTCAAGACAAATGACCTCTTTCTTCTATAGTATAAGATGTTTTTTATAAAGCCTGATTCAGGGCTGTTTATTAAGTATAACACAAAAAATGAAAAAAGTTCAAAAAAAGTGTTGACAGATTCTTTTTATAGTGCTATTCTAACTAAGCTGTCGCAAGGAATTGTTCCTTCTGAATAAACAATTTGAAAAGTTTTGAAAAAAACAAAAATAATTGTTGACAAAGAAACGAACATGTGATAGAGTAAACAAGTCGCTTGGGAGCGACACACAGACATCAAAAAATGCCTCGAAAAAAACTTAAAAAAGTACTTGACAGGCGCTGATGAATGTGATAAAGTAAATGAGCTGTCTGAGAGACGGCGAGTTAAGAACCTTGATAACTAA
>QWCH01004272.1_pt1 | contig 23313 bp, 15 predicted proteins | sample 1972671 | NCBI WGS metagenome assembly QWCH01 (sample SAMN09866713, study PRJNA288562) | Human gut metagenome isolate term3_stool, whole genome shotgun sequencing... | isolation source: gut | host: Homo sapiens | place: USA: California
CAGCGGAGTTCCCGGGTTGATCTGCTTCACGGCTCGATTCTGAAATCTCTGCTTCTTTTTGCACTTCCGATCATGGCATCTCGTGTATTTCAGCAGATTTACAACACGATGGACACACTGATTGTCGGCCATACACTCGGCGATTCGTCGATTGCAGCTATGGGTGCCTGCTCGTCGATCTATGAAATGATGACCGGATTTACGTTCGGCGTCGGAAACGGGCTCGCGATCGTCACGGCGCGATGCTTTGGAAGACAGGAGACGGAACGGATGAAAAAATCCGTTGCATCCTGTATCGTTATTGGTATTACCGTTACACTGGTGGTCACCGTTCTTGCAACGATTTTCATGCATCCGCTGTTGCGGCTGCTGAAAACACCGGCAGAAATCCTCGAAGAATCCTACAGCTACATTTCAATTCTATCCGTTTTTCTGTTTGTCATGTTTGCCTACAACCTGTGCTCCGGTCTGTTGGGAGCAATCGGAAACAGCTTTATGCCGCTTGTTTTCCTGATTATTTCATCGTTGGTAAACATTGTACTGGATTTGCTGTTTATCCGTTCTTTCGGCATGGGTGTTCGCGGTGCTGCAATTGCAACCGTGATTGCGCAGGGAATTTCCGTCGTGCTCTGCCTGATTTATATTGTTACCAAAGCAAAAATTCTGCTTCCGGAAAAACGTCATTTTGAACCGGATCGCGGACTGTACATGGAGCTTCTGGCACAGGGATTTTCGATGGGATTTATGAGCAGTATTATCTATGTCGGTTCGATTGTCCTGCAGCCGGGCATCAACAGCCTTGGCTATGAAACAATTGCGGGACACACGGCTGCGAGAAAGCTGTTTTCCTTCTCGATGATGCCGCTTTCCTCGATGGCACAGGCAGTCAACACGTATGTGGCACAGAACCGCGGCGCGGACAACTGGGAGCGCGTGCGGAAAGGCATTCGCTATGCTTATATTTTCTGCTTCAGCGTGACCGCATGCCTGATTCTCCTTGTCACTCCGCTTGCACCGACGATGGTTCATCTGATCTCCGGTTCTTCCGATCCGACCGTCCTCGGAAACGGAGCCCGCTACCTTCGTGTAGCCATTCCGTTCTTCTTTGCACTTGGCCTTGTCAACTGCAGCCGCCTTGCACTGCAGGCACTCGGAGAAAAGATTCTTCCGCTGCTGTCGAGTTTTATTGAGCTTTTCGGAAAAATTATTTTTGCGATGGTGTTTATCCCGCGCTACCACTACAGTGCCGTGATCTGGTGCGAACCGATCATCTGGTGCTTCATGGCAGCAGAACTTGTGATTTCGCTGTATCGAAATCCTTATATGAGAAAAGGGAAGTCTGGAAACTGATTTTTTTCAAAAACAAAACCCGGGGCAGTCTACAAAAAACGGTAGATTGCCCCGGGTCTGTTTTTTTTGACTAAATAAAGGAAGTCCCCTGCTTCTATTGCGAAAAACAGCAGATTTACTCTGCCCAGGTACCATTTACAAAAATATCGGTTTCGCTTCCATCTTCGCGGATACCTACGATGTGCAGGTCATCCGATCCAACCATAAAGTCAACGTGGATCAGAGAATCATTCACACCTTTTTCCAGAATTTCCTCGTTGCTCATCTCCAGAAATCCATCGAGCACCTCAGGGAAACCGGCGCCAGCGGCAACGTGGCAGCATGCGTTTTCATCGAAAAGGGTATTAAAGAACATCAGCCCGGACTGGTTAATCGGAGATTCTTTCGGAACGAGTGCAACCTCGCCGAGCATTGCAGCACCGGCGTCCATGGCGAACATTTTTTTCAAAACCTCTTCGCCCTGCTCTGCGTGGCAGTCAACGACTTTTCCATCCTTGAAATCGACGGTAAAGTTGTTGATGATCTGTCCCGACCAGCTTAAAGGTTTTGTGGAAACGAGACGGCCTTCACATTTTCCTCTCATCGGGCTGGTGAAGACTTCTTCGGTCGGCATGTTTGGAACGTAGAAGGTGTTGTTCGTATGGTTGATATCACCGGCGCCGCTCCATTTTGCGCCCGGAATCAGCTCAACGGTGAAATCCGTACCGTTTTTGCTGGTGTAATGCAGCTTGTGGAATGCCTGCTCATTCAGCCAGCTGGCTTTCTGGGTCATGAGGTCGCAGTGTGCCTGCCAGATCTTTTCTGCATCTTCGCCGTCTTTTAAGTAAACACAGTCGAAAATAGCATCCCACAGTTTTTCAACAGCAATATCCTCCGGCTCGCCCGGGAATACTTTTTCTGCCCATTTTGGAGAAGCGGCGGCAACGATCAGCCACTGATGCTTTCCATCGAGCTGGTCACGGTATTTTTTAATGACCTTTCCACGCATCTGACGAACGGTGGAGAGCAGGTCCGCAGGAATGCCGGCGAGCTCGTCCGGATCGGAGGAGTCGATGAAAATGCGAACCGGCAGATCAACCGTCATCTGTTTGAAACGCTCTTCTTCCCAGTGCGGAACCGCGCCAAGCGTTTCTGCGGTGGCATACTGATAATGCATTTTGTTGATCTCACCGCATTCCCAGATCACTTCCACATAGCTTGCGCCCGCCTGATAGCACTCCTCTGTCACCATCTGGGTAAGCAGAACCTGATCGACGCCGGCCTGGAGGCGGACACGCTGTCCTTTCTGTACATTTGCGCCGATTTTTACGATCAGCTTTGCATATTCTCTTAATTTTGCCTGAAATTTTGCTTCATTCATGATAAAAGACTCCTTTTTGTGATTTTTAAAACTGAAATGGATCATTAAAGGCTCCATAGTACGAAACCGGTTCGCCCGCGGAAAGCAGATGATGGACATCGCCGACGGTCTGGCAGCGGAAGTATACTTCGCCCAGCTTGCGTTCCTCGCTTCCGACGATTGTGACGGAAGTCGGTGCCAGGAACATGCCCTGCCAGAGCTGTACCGGCGTCATATTCAGCAGATGCGACAGTGCCACACAGGTGACGCCGAGATGGCAGAAGCAGACGATGACGGCTTCACGGTTTGTTTCATCCGAAGCGTGATAGCGGTAGCCGTCGCGTACATAGCCGTAGCGCGCAAGCAGTGCATCGAGTCCGTCGGTCACGAAATGGTAATTCTCGTCCATGTTTCCGGTCTGCATGATCGGATTTTTCGTCCAGAGATCCTGGTCATAGAGATCCCGGTTTGCATCGAGCACATCCGGCAGAAAATCCCATGGAATCCGGCGTTTTCCAGTCTCCGGGTCCAGGACGGGTGCATCAAATTCCCGCAGCCATGGGAGAATTTCAGCTTCACGGCCCGCATTTTTCAGCGTAAAAGAAGCCGTATCTTTTGCACGGCCAAGCGGAGAACAGTAAAAATCGGTGACATTCCATTTCGCTGTGCGTTTCGAAAGCAGCTCGGCCTCGCGCCAGCCTTTTTCGGTCAGAGAATCAATTTCATAATTTGGTTCGCCGTGGCGGATAAAAATAATTTTCATAACGTTCCTTTCTTCGTATGTCGAAAAAACGGTGGATTTCGGCATAGAAAAGTAAAATTTCGTCCCGAAAGATCTGTGCCGGAGCATAAAAGAATTCAGAACTAAGAGCATTTCATTCAGTATATCATAAATAGTCAGATTTGTGTGAATTTCTTATCGGCCTCTCTCCCGGTTCAGCTCCCCGTTGGTAAACTCAGCCCAGCTGTACTGCGCCATGTCTTCGCCATGGTACTGGTTGATCGCGGAAAGTTTTCCCTCGCACCAGTCAAAATAGTCACAGGAGACTTCTTCCGGGCAGATCCGCAGGCTTCCTCTGGCGGACGCAACGAGCGTTTCACAATGATACACTTTTAACGAATAAAAATTCGTGAAGCGGAAGCTCCCTTTTTGATACGCTGCATCTTGAGAGAGTAGCTAGTAGCAGTCCTGTAGGTAGGTGCAAACAGGAGAAAAATATGCTATAGTAAAAACAGCGTAAGGGGAAACAAAAAGTAATGCAGCAAGAGGAAAGAGGATGATAAACTGTCGGTCATCATGGTCTGTCTGAACGCTCAAAAAGAAACCGATGATGTATTTCTTCAGATGATGAAGACACTACTTGGTGTTGAAATGCCGGAGAATGAATTTTTGAAATTGATGCATACGTAAAAAAAACAGGCACGATTCCCGAAAAAGGTGATTCGTGCCTGCTTTTTTTACTTTTCTACTTCTTCATACTGGTTGCCTTCCGGGTCACGCAGGTTATCATTTACATAAATTTTTCTTCCTTTGGTATCCAGTCTTTCTTTGTAGTCCATAGAGAAGGCGCCTAGTGAAGCGGCCAGAAAGCTAAAAACAATCGTCGCTTTAGAAAGGTTCTGTAAAAATTTGAGGGCGCCATAAATAATCAGGTTTTTGTAATATTCCAGCCGCAGTCCTTTTTCAACACCCCGTGCAGTGAGGCGGCAGATAAGCAGAACAACGGCCAGCATAAATGCACCGATAACCAGAAGAAAAATTCCGGCTTCATGATATTTTCCAGGTAAATAGCAGGCGCCGATTACGATCATGATCGGGGCAATTAAGGACATGGTAAAAACCATTTCGGCACGAAAGGTAAAAAATCGATACATCAAAAAGATTAAGATTAGGATAGCGATGAAAAGCATATTAGTTTTCTCCTTCGTAATGTTATAAATGATATAAAGCTTTTTTGCAGAAAAAGCAGATGAATTTGTGTGAAAAATTTTGCATATTTTGGCTTTTTCCTGTATACTTAGATCAATGTCGACAGGAAAACAGCATTCTGCCCAAGCCATCGGATATTTGCTGTTGTCCGGAAAGGAACTTTGATACTACATGAGCGATTTTTCACAAAGGCTTGAAAAGGAAATAAAAAATACAGGAAAAACTTTATATTATCTGTCTGAGGCCAGTGGTATGCAGCTGGATTACATTTCTAAAATGAGTAAAGGAAAACGTATTCCAAAAGAAGAAGAGCGCCTGACCTGTCTTCTTGATGCGATGGAATGCACCGGAAATACAAGAGCAGATCTCCTGTTCCTTTATCGCCAGGAAAAAATGGGAAAGAGCCAGTGGCAATGTATGGAAGAACTGATCCGTATTATCCAGCAGGATGTGGTTGAATTTCCTCAAGTCTCTGTTTCTCCAAGTGTTTCAGGAATTCCGGATACGGATATGACGCTGGACAATATCTTTGCAATTTATGCGTGTATTCGAAAAGCAATGATAAATGCTTCCGATTCCACGATTTGCTTATGTACTCCGGAAATTTCACTGGAACATTTACGATATCTTGTTCAGATTATTCATGAAGTGCCCTATCGCAGATTAGAGCATCTTTTTCCTTTGCTGCAGAATCAGACAACGGAAAATACACTGGATAACCTTCGGAAAATATGCAGTCTGAAACCGGCAATGAACTATGAAAACTACAAACCATTTTATTATTACGTTTCTTCTGCTGAGTCCGAGGCGAAAAAAGCAGGCTTACTTCCCAACTGGCTGATCACAGACCATATTGCAATTGGAATCAATTTTCATACGGCGAAAGGAATTATTCTCAGAGATGCGCAACAAATACAATTACTGAAGAATTCCTTTATTCAGGAAAGAAAAATAGCAAAGGAAATGTTGTTTTGCTCTGATTTAAATGCTTATGTAAAAGATGTCAATGTTATGATGAATGAAGGTTATGTAACGCATAACTATTATATTGAATATTCACCATGTCTTCTGCATCTGATTCCGTTAAATGTACTGAAACAGCAGATCATCCTGGATGGAGTGGAAAAAGAACAGCTCTTATCTTCTCTCTTTCAGCGGATCCGGCACATGGAAACGGAAAGTATGGTACATATTTTCTGCATATCTGGCTTACGACAATTAATGGAGCAGGGACGCATTGCAGGCTATCCGGATATGCTTTATAAGCCTCTTGATCCTGCGATGCGCCTGTGGCTGTTGAAAAGTTATTATCAATATATGCTGCACACACCTCATTCCTGCATTTGTGTAAAAGAAAATTTCGTCCAGCTGCCGAAACATATCTCCATTGTATGTAGCTCTAATGTTCATAATGGAATTGCATTTTGGAACAATACAAGTCATGGATTGCAATATTACATTTTAAAAGAATCCGGCTTCTCACAAAAACTATATGAATTTTGCCAGTTTCTGGAGAATGGAAACATGGCATGGTCACAGGAGGAGACGCTGGATATTATTCGAAACATGATTGTGGAATATGGAGGCACCTTATAAACCGCGCTTCCAGGAAAATAAAGGATTCTTTCGGGACAGCTTTTCTCCTGCTATCTCTGGAAGAGCCGGGAGAAAAGCCCCTTCTTTTTTGCCGGGCGGGATGCAGCAGGTACATTTTGATTGATATATTGCTGAAACATGTTTTTTGAATCCTGAATGAGACCATTTAATTGCGCATTCTGACCAGCAGAAAACAGATCACACAATACAACTCCTTTTTGGGCATAGTACAATGCATTTTCCTTTCGCTCCAGTCTCATATTTGCAATTTGGAGCGTTTGATAGATAGGGATTTGATAGACCGGCATTTCTTCCGGAAGCAAAAGATCGCTGTAATGATACAGAAGTAATGAGATTTCTTCCGCTGCTTCCTGGATCTGCTCGGGATTTATATGTTCTTCCTGTACATTCTGAAGATACATAGATCCACATCCGATACAAATGCGGATGAATGCTTTGGACACAGTTTCTCTGATTTGTGGATTTAGAATTTCTGCATTCCATATATATTCGATACTTTCTGCCAGACGCCAGCTCTTCTCGGCCAATTCGGTGCATTTGTGTCCCTGTATTTTTTCTGCTGTTACGACGGAAATGCATGCCAGCATACATTTCAGTTCATTCATCAATAAAATTTCAGCAGTTTTTTCTTTTGGGATTTTTAACTGCATTTCCTGTTCCAGCTTTTCTTGCTGGTGTTCTGTAAAATCCTGTAATTCTTTGATGCTCTCCGGATCGCTGAACTGAGATTCCTCCAAAGTTATTTTGCAGATCATTACCCGGAGCAGATTCTGATAGGTTTCTTTCCAGATTCCCGGTTCTTCTGATTGATTACTGATGGCCATGCATCTTCTGAAAAGATCTGTTTTATCAAAGGCCGACAGATATGGATTGTTGGAAAATTGCAGAATCTGAAAGGCTGTACAATGAAAATTTTCTTTTGCAGCTGCCTGCATCAGGAGCTCGGGATATTTTCGGGCATTCATAGACGCAACAGAAAATTCCTCTGCCTGTTTTTGAGCAGAAAGCAGCATTTTCTTTGGGGCTTTCTGTAGCAAAAATCCATTTTCCGGAAAGAGATTTCCAAAGATATTTTTAAAAATAGCTTGTTGTACTGCTGCTTTCAGTGTCATTGCATGAGAATGCATCTGCGGGCAATCCAGATTTCCGGCGACTGCTGTAATTTCATATTTTTCTTTGAGTGAAAGCAGCGCCGGAACAAGCAGATATTCTGTATCTGTCAGAATTTCCAGACGATGATAGACATCATGGTACGGCGCACCCGCGAGATCTCCCTTGGAAAACAGGAGCTTCGGGAAAAAATTCCAGCAGATACCTTCTAAGGTATGGTCTGTTACCTTTGCCTGCGCCAGCTCATAGATAGAATCATATCCTTCCTGATTGCTTTTTACTGTAACATGGGTATCGGATTGCACAGAATATAATTGACGTTCATAATAATTGGACAGAAAAATTCTGTCGCCCAAGTGATCCCAGGAATACATATAGTCCATATAGGATTCATACACATGATTTCCAAACATACTTGTCGTTGGTCCGACAAACAGAGAGTTCCACGCTTCGTAAGTATCAAGTTTTTGATTAAAAGCATTTACCATTTTTGCCTGTTCTTCTTTTGTATATTTGGAAATTTCCGTTCGTTCATTTGTCTTTTGCACAGAAGTTCCGCCTTTGCGGCGTCCGTGCTCAACCAGGAGAAGAAAGATGATTTCTTCTTTTTCCAGAAATTCTATTTCAAAAGAAATATCCCATGATTTTTCATCACAATAGGTTCTGTAATTACTACCTGAATTTATCGCTTTTTGTAATATTTCGGGATCAAGAGTTTCCCATGGAATCGAAACAGGAAAGTCCATATTTTATTTCCTCCAGGTGTCTGCTGATAAAATGATGTTGGAGGCAAAAAATATTTTGCCTCCCTTGTCATCCGATTGCTTTGCATGATATGCTTTGGCAATTCTTATTTTAATACTTTGATAGATACTTTTCCGCCAATTCCGGCCTGACACTGAACTTTTAAGATATCTCCGTCTTTTAAATCCAGATCCAGGTAACCATCACCAGTTTTAAACATGGCACCGGCTAAGGATTTTCCTATTTCGCCGACGGATATTTGTTCTGCGAGGCCGCTGCCTGCAGAAAATCCAATGATGGACCCCATCAGATTGACATTCCCTTTTTTGCTGTCTTTTGCCGGATCTATCATAGAAATACGATGAACGCCAGGAGTTAAGCTGATTTCATATGGAGTCTTAGATGCCTCATATAAAGTTCCTTCTTTTTCGTCATCAATAAAGATGCCTATTTTTGCTTTGGAATTCATCATTTTATTGTACTTGAGTGGATGAAACATTTTGTCCATGACGCTCATGGAAAGATCTTTTGCCATTCGATTGGAATCTTTTACTGTTAATACTAATTTTGCACTCATATTTTCCCTCCTGAAGTCAAGCGTTTCAAGTAATGCGCTCTTGTATTTTGGGCATCGGATTGTTGTTTTGGTATGTAATAGAATGATCCGATTCCGGCTAAAATTTGTGTTTATTATACTATTATTTGAAAAACTATATGAAATAGGCATAAAAATTAGACAAAAAATCAGATGAAAACATAAATTAAACTTTTAATGATTCCTATGATCCGATTTTTTTAAAAGAAAATTGATTTTATGGGAAAACAAAACTTATTTTGGAATGGAGAGAAGCGCAGGAGGCTGTGAACGACAGAACAAAAGAAAGAAATGACAGAAAACAGATACCGCGGTGGCAAAGCTGTTCACAAAGCTGGCGGGCGTGACAACGGCGTCTTATCTGTGGGTTGAAACAAAATATCATGAAAAACAGAAAAGAAGCATATCGTATAAAGATAACGGATGAACGCAGGTGAATCCATGAACAGACTCTGGAGCGGTATGCTTCTTCTTGGCATTGCCTACGGTGCTTTTTGCGGAAAACTGCCGGAGGTGACAGACGGTGCGCTGCGCGCTTCAAAAGAGGCAGTTGTGCTGGCAATTTCTCTTCTGGGTGTGACGGGCCTTTGGAGCGGGCTGATGGAGATTGCAGGGAAAGCGGGAATGATCGACAGCTTGGTAAAAAAGATGGGACCGGTCATGCGCTTTTTGTTTCCAAAGGTACCATCGGATCACCCGGCCATCCAATCGGCTGCCACAAATATGATCTGTAATGTATTCGGTCTTGGCGCAGCGGCAACGCCGCCGGGCCTTCTTGCCATGGAACAGTTCGAAGAGCTGGAAGAGGAACGGCGGAAAAACAAAAATCCGGCCGCTGTTCCGAAAGGAACTGCAAACCGGGAAATGTGCACCTTTCTGATTTTAAATATTTCTTCCCTGCAGCTGATACCGGTCAACGTGATTGCATACCGCAGCCAGTATGGCAGCGTGCATCCAACGGCCATTGTCGGACCGGCACTGGCAGCGACGGCAGCAAGCACGGTAGCGGCTGTTTTATTCTGCAAATGTATGGAGAAATGCAAAAGCTGAGAATGCGGTCTGCCCAGGAATATTTATAAAAAAACAGTAAATTCGCCTTCTTAGGACTAGCCGCCGCGGCAACGGCTTGGTACAATAAAGGAAATGAGGGATATTGAATTTTACATAGGAGGAACACAAGAGCATGGCAGGATATGTGAGTCTTCAGGATGTAACCAAGACATACAAAATGGGTGAAGTCACCATCAAGGCCGCGGATGGAATCACTTCCGGAAAGGTGCTGGTGGACGGCGCGGAAATCAGCAAATACCGCGGCAAGAAGCTGATCCAGTACCGGCGGGAGGATATTGGATTTGTTTTTCAGTTTTATAATCTGATGCAGAACCTGACGGCGCTCGAGAATGTGGAGCTGGCGATGCAGATTTGTAAGCATCCGCTGGATGCGTCGGAGGTGCTTGCGGAGGTTGGGCTGGAAGAGCGAAAGAATAACTTCCCGGCGCAGCTTTCCGGCGGAGAGCAGCAGCGTGTGGCGATTGCGCGTGCGCTGGCGAAGAATCCGAAACTGCTGCTCTGCGATGAGCCGACCGGCGCGCTCGATTATGTGACGGGAAAAGCGATCTTAAAGCTGCTGCAGGATACCTGCCGGGAGAAGGGGATGACGGTCATTGTCATCACTCACAACTCGGCGCTGACACCGATGGCGGACCGCGTGATTAAAATCCGAAACGGAAAAGTGGCGGGAATGAAAACAAATGAGAACCCGACGCCGGTGGAAGAGATAGAATGGTAGGTGGACGATGAGAGCATTTCGAAAAGACTTTATCCGGGAAATCACAAAGAACAAGGGGCGGTTTCTGTCAGTCTTTTTCATCGTGCTTCTTGGCGCGGCGTTTTTCTCGGGCATTCGGTCGGCGGAAGGAGATATGAAGGTTTCGGCGGACCGGTATTATGATGAAGTAAATTATATGGATTTGAAAGTCCTTGGAACGCTGGGGCTGACAGACGATGATCTGGCGGATATCGCGAAGACGGATGGCGTGAAAGCGGTCTACGGTGGAAAAACGGTGGAAGTGCTGCATGACATCGGCGAGAGCGAGCAGGTTGTGAAGCTGATTGCGCTGACGGACGGTGTGAATGAGCCGCGCGTGGTCGAGGGACGGATGCCGGAGAAAGAGGATGAAATTCTTGTTGATACGCAGTTTCTGAAAAGTTCCGGCTGTGAGATCGGGGATCAGGTAACGTTCACTTCCGGAACGGAGGATCCGCTCTCAGATTCGCTGACCGGGGATACGTTTACGATTGTTGGTTCGGCGACGCTCCCTTATTATATGGATCTGAACCGCGGAACGGGCTCGATTGGAAATGGAAGCATCAACAGTTTTGCACTGCTGCTTCCGGAGACATTTACCTCGGATCTCTATACAGAGATTTACGTCCAGGCGGATGGCGCACAGGAAGAGGCGAGCTACAGCGATGCGTATGATGAGACGGTGAAGGCTGTACAGACGAAGATTGAAGCGCTCGAGGATGCGGCGTGCGACCGGCGGTATACGGCAGTCAAAACCGAAGGACAGGAAAAGATTGATGATGCAAAACAGCAGGTCGCTGATGCAGAGCAGAAATTAGCGGACGCAAAAACAGAGCTGGATGACGGTGCACAGCAGCTTGCCGACGCGAAAGTGACGATTGCGGACAAAGAGCAGGAACTTCTCGACGGCGAACAGACGTTAAAGGACAAAGAACAGGAGCTTCTTGACGGAAAGCAGACGATTGCTGAGAAAGAACAGGAACTCCTTGACGGAAAACAGACCATTGCAGACAAAGAGCAGGAACTTCTCAGTGCGAAAGCAACCATCGCCGATAAAGAGCAGGAGCTGGCATCCGGCAAGGCAACGCTGAAAGATAAAGAGGCGGAACTTGCGAGCGGAAAAGCGACGCTGGAAGCAAAGGCGGCAGAGCTGGAAAGCGGAAAAGCGGAGCTGAATCAGAAAGCCGATGAACTTGCAAGTGGAAAAACCACACTTGAGGCAAAAGCGAAAGAACTTTCCGACGGAAAAGCACAGCTTGCAGAGAAAGAAACAGAACTGGCATCCGGCAAAAAAGAGTTAGAGGAAAAAATGACGCAGCTTTCGGCGGCAAAAACCGAACTGACTCGGAAGCAGACGGAGCTGAATACTGCAAAAGAGCAGCTTTCCGAAAAAGAAACGGAATTGAATATTGCAAAGGAGCAGCTTTCCGCTGCACGCGAGGAACTGGACAACAAGAAAGCAGAAACCGCTGCAGGACGCACACAGTATGAAGCGCAGAAGGCAGCGTATGAAGAACAGAAGAGTCAGTATGAGACAGCCAAGGATCAGTTAGCCCAGATTTCCAGTCAGCTTCCGATGGTGGAGGCTGCGCAGACAGAAGTGACTGGTCAGATCGAGGTGATTGAGGCTCAGCTTGACGGACTGACGGAGGAAGATGAAGCATATGTATCCCTGTTGGAACAGAAAACTGCGCTGGAAGCAAAGCAGACAGAGTTAGCACAGCAGCTTTTCACGATGCAGGAGCAGAAAACATTTCTGGAACAAAACATCGCAGCGTTTGAAGCAGCAAGCGCTGATGCGGAAGCCCGGCTTGCGGCTGCAGAAGCTCAGATTACCGACGCAGAAAGTCAGCTTGCCGCTGCAGATGCACAATTAACAGAAAAAGAGCAGGAATGCGCCGCAGGCGAGGCACAGATTGCTTCTGCAAAAGAAGAACTGGAAAGCGGCGAAGCTCAGATTACAGAGGCTCTTGCCCAGCTTCAGGATGGAGAAGCACAGGCAGAAGCTTATCAGAAACAGATTGAGAATGGCGAAGCCCAGCTTGCATCCGCCAAAGCAGCGATTGCCGACGGAGAAGCTCAGATTGAGACGAACCGCAGTAAATTAAAAGACGGAGAAACTCAGCTTGCGGCTGCCAGAGCCCAGCTTGCTGATGGGGAACAGCAGATTGCATCGTACCGACAGACGATTCAGTCGGGTGAGGCCCAGCTTGCCGCTGCAAAGCAGACAATTTCCAGTGGAGAAAGTCAGCTCGCCGAAGCGAAACAGACGATCGCCGACGGCGAAACCCAGTTAGCCGAAGCCAAGCAGACGATCGCCGATGGAGAAACTCAGCTCGCCGAAGCCAAGCAGACGATTGCCGACGGAGAAACCCAGCTTGCCGACGCGAAACAGGAAATCGCCGACGGAAAAATCTCCCTTGCGGATGCGAAACAGGAAATTGCCGATAAAGAAAAGGAACTTGAGGACGGCAAAGCCGAATACGAAAAAGCAAAAGCCGACGCCGAACCAGAAATCGCGGATGCGAAGCAGGAAATTGCGGACGGTGAGAAAACACTCGCAGACCTGAAAAAACCAACGTGGTACGTCTGGGGACGGAATAAGGTAACGTCAACTGAGAGCTTCGGTCAGGATGCCGGCCGTATCTCGAATATCGGAAAATTCTTCCCGGTTATCTTCTTCCTCGTGGCTGCTCTCGTCAGCCTGACGACGATGACACGAATGATCGAGGAACAGCGTCAGCAGATCGGAACGTTAAAAGCCCTCGGCTATTCCGACGGCGTGATCGCCTTTAAATATTTCGCATACGCGATGCTCTCCACCGTATCCGGCGCTCTCGCGGGCGTGGTGGTTGGAGAAAAAATCCTGCCCTGGGTTATTATGAATGCCTACGGCATGCTGTATACCGGACTCCCGTATTACATGACCCCGCTGAACTGGGAGCAGGGAGGCCTTGCGATTCTGGCGAGTGCAGCCTGCACCGGCGTGGCGACGATCGCGGCATGCTACAAAGAACTCGCCGCAGGTCCGGCAGAGCTGATGCGGCCGGAAGCACCGAAAAACGGCAAACGGATTTTCCTGGAACGCATCGGCGTACTCTGGAAACATCTGAACTTTACGCAGAAATCAACCGTGCGGAATCTGGTGCGGTATAAAAAACGATTCTTCATGACCGTTATCGGAATCGGCGGATGCATGGGTCTGATCCTCGTCGGTTTCGGCCTTCAGGATTCCATCACCGCGATTGCGAAAAACCAGTTCGTCAGCCTCTTCACCTATCAGGCGAATGCTGTGCTGAATTCAGATGTGGATGAATCCGAAAAAGAAGCATTGCAGACCGATCTGGAAAACTACAGCGGCATCGATGAGCTGCTGGAAATGTACTGCCAGAACATCGAACTGCAGACCGACAAAAAGACCGTGGATGCAGTGCTTGAAGTGCCGAAAGAACTGACGAATTTCAATGACTTCTATGCCTTCCGAGACCGGAAAAGCGGAGAAGTTTACGAATTCCCGACCGACGGCGGCGCAGCCATCAGCGAAAAGACAGCAACGATGCTCGGCGTAAAAGCAGGCGACACGGTTCAGCTGAAAAAAGGCGATGATATTGTGGACGTAAAGATTTCGATCATCGTCGAAAACTACGTGCGCCATTACCTGTATCTGGCCCCGGATCTCTACGAGGAGCTGTTCGGCGGAGCGCCGGACTACAACCAGCTTCTGATGAAATACCAGGACACGTCGAGCAATTATGAGACAGCACTCGGAGAAAAAATCATGACGTACGACGGTGTAGCGGCAATCTCGTTCACATCCGACCTGATTGATCAGATTGACAACATGCTTCGTTCCCTCGACATCGTCATCGTGGTGCTGATCGTATCGGCGGGCCTGTTGGCGTTTGTGGTGCTGTACAACCTGAACAACATCAACATCACCGAACGACAGAGAGAGCTGGCAACGCTGAAAGTGCTCGGCTTCTTCGACGGCGAGGTGGCATCGTACGTGTACCGGGAAAACATGGTGCTGACACTGTTCGGCGTTATCGCGGGCATGGGAATTGGAACGTTTTTACATCATTGCGTAATTCAGACCGTCGAGGTCGATATGATGATGTTCGGACGAAACGTGTTCCCGCGGAGCTACGGCTGGAGCGCCCTGATTACCCTGGCGTTTGCTCTGTTCGTCAATTTTATGATGTTCTACCGGTTAAGAAAAATTGATATGATTGAATCGCTGAAAAGCGTGGAGTAAACAACAGAAAAAGGCCGTCCGCGGTGATGCAGAGAATCTGCAGAAACCGTGGGCGGTTTTTTCATTTTGAAAGTGAAATATGAGCCGGAATGCTTGTTTTTTCAGACATTTCGTTGTATAAAAAAAATAAGGGTTTTTATCAGAACAGAATCAAAAAACAAAGAGTAAAGGGGATTTTTACAAATGGGAACAACAGAAACGAAAAAAATGAGAGTCGGCGTTGTCGGCTGCGGAGCGATCAGTGATATTTATCTGACGAACATGATTCATAACTTTGAGAATCTTGAGGTAGCAGCATGCTGTGCAGGCCATCTTGAACATGCGAAAAAGAAAGCAGAGCAGTATGGCATCAAGGGCTGTACCTACGAGGAAATTCTGGCAGATCCGTCGATTGAAATGGTAGTCATTCTGACACCGGCACCGACCCACGAGGGGCTGATCCGTCAGGCACTGGAAGCCGGAAAACACGTTTACACTGAAAAAACAATGACCCTCGCACCGGAAACGGCAGCGAAACTGATCGAGCTGGCAGAGGAGAAACATCTCTATCTCGGTTCCGCACCGGACACCTTCCTTGGATCGGCACTGCAGACCGCAAGAAAAGCGATCGACGACGGGCTGATCGGCGAGGTGACATCTTTCGAAGCATGCGCAAACCGCGATCTTGATTTACTGGCGAGCATCTTCCGTTTTCTGCGGATGCCGGGCGGCGGTATCTGCTACGATTTCGGTGTTTATTATCTGACGGCAATTGTGAGTCTTTTTGGTCCGGTGGATCGCGTTGTATCGTCCGTGCGAAACCTTGCGGCGAAGCGTGTGAACATCATTCCGGGCAGCCCGGAATACGGACAGGAATTTGACTATACAAACGAAAGTCAGGTCTTTACCATTCTGGAAATGAAAAACGGTGTGACCGGTACATTCTGCGTCAATGGTGACAGCGTCATCAATGATCAGGCGGTATTCACCATTTACGGTAAAAAAGGTATCTTAAAGCTTGTTGATCCGAACAATTTCGGCGGCGATGTTGTCTATATTCCGGGTGTAAAAGACTGGACACAGCAGGCTGTTCCGGAAGTTTTACATTATGGTTTTGATTACAGCGAAAACAGCCGTGGTCTTGGTCCGTCTGAGATGGCAGAAGCAATTGCCGAGGGCAGACCGAACCGTGCGAACACAAAAATGGCATATCACGTGCTCGACACGATCGATCAGATTATGAAGAGTGCGGAAACGGGTGCATTTGAGAAGGTTCCATCCACCTGCGAAAGACCGGAGGTCATGCCGAATTCATAGTCTATTTCTGATAGGATTGCAGGTACATCTGACGGAAGTCGGTAGGGCTTACATTTTTTGATTTCAAAAAGACTCTGTTAAACGTAGAAATACTGTTAAAACCGGATTCGAGCGACACTTCGGTGATCGTGAGATCCGGTTTTTTTAACAGGTTTTCGGCGATATGGAGCCGTTCCCTGGTGACGAAATCCGTGAAGGAGAGGCCGGTGTATGCGCGGAACAGCTTGGAAAAATGGCAGCGGGAGAATCCGGCGACCTTTGATGCTTCTTCCAGAGAAACCGGTTCGGTGCAGTGACTCGAGATCCAGGTACATGCAGCAATCATCTGGCGGTGTACCTGTGCGGAATGGCCTGTTTTTTGCGGTGCGGCAGTTTCGGTCGGCACGGAGAGATTTTCGCCGAGCAGAATAAAAAACTGATACAGCAGAACGCATCCGCGCAGCTCGGAAAAACTGATACCGGAGAGGGATAGCCTGCGCAGCTCTGTCAGAAATCCGCGGAGTTTTTCGATTTCCGGGAAGTTGTTCTGATTCAGAAGACGGATCTGATAAAAAAGATAAGCAACAGACTGGAAATCCACGCGTTTTTCCAGAAAATCTGCATCGAGCTGAAGCATGATCAGGCGATGTTCTTTGTTGGTTGTGGAAACAGCGTGCAGCTCGCCGGGCCAGATAAAAAGAAGATCACCGGGCTTTAGCGGAAAGGTTTCTCCATTTACTTCATAGATAATGCCGTTATCCTGTGCAAGCACAATTTCGATATAGTGATGCCAGTGCAGACCGAAATAGGCGGGGACATGCGAAATAGAGATATCGTAAACATAGCTGTTAGCAAAATGATTGTTTTCGAAAAAAGAAGTCGAATCGTTTTTCATGGCAAAAGAATCCTCCGTATCTGATAAACGGTATTATACAACAGAAGAGAGAAAAAATATAGAAAAAATCGAAACATCTGGGCAATGATCGGCAATATATAAGTAGTGTTTTACGAGGATCTGTATTATGGTTAAGATATGAAAATTGTGAAGAACGGCAGAAATCGGAAAAAGAGTGATGTGATTTTGGCGAAAATTCACAATAAAAGTTTATGAAAAGTGAAGAAGTGAGAGGTAAGCGAAAAATGCAGATTTATGTAGATGGAAATGCTGTGCGAAGCGGAAATGGGCAGAAGGAATATCCATTTCAGACGATTTCCGAGGCGGCAAAAATTGCAAGACCCGGCGACGAGGTGCTTGTAGCGCCTGGCGTATATCGGGAATATGTAGATCCGGCGAATGCGGGATGTGAGGATGCAAGAATTGTGTACCGTTCTGTGGAACCGGGAAAAGCTGTGATTACCGGTGCGGAAATTGTGGATAACTGGGAGCATTTGGAAGGTGATGTGTGGACAGCGCGCGTTTCGAACGGATTGTTTGGGGATTACAATCCATATACGACACTGGTCAGCGGTGACTGGTTTATCGCATCCTACACGGCACACACCGGAGAAGTGTATCTGAATGGAAAATCTATGTATGAGGTGACAAGTCTGGATCAGGTGAAAAAGCCGGAGATCTATAAAAAATCCTGGGATCAGGCATTCACGGTTTACACCTGGTATGTGGAGCAGGACGAAGAGAAGAATGAGACCGTTTTCTATGTGAATTTCCAGGGGAAAAACCCGAATGAGGAAACGGTGGAAATTAATGTGCGCGAGAATTGCTTTTATCCATCGAAGGAGGGCATTGGTTATATCACGCTGTCCGGCTTTGTTGTAAAACAGGCGGCAACCCAGTGGGCTCCGCCGACGGCATATCAGGAAGGAATGGTCGGCCCGCACTGGTCAAAGGGATGGATCATCGAGGATTGTGAGATTTCAGATTCGAAGTGCTCGGGCATTTCCCTTGGAAAATACAGACAGCCGAACAATGACAATAAATGGCTCAAATGGAAGTTCAAAGATGGCACACAGACGGAGCGTGACTGTATCTGTCAGGCGCAGCGGGAGGGATGGACAAAGGAAAACATCGGAAGCCACATCATCCGCCGGTGCAACATCCACGACTGTGGACAGACGGGTATTGTAGGCCATTTAGGCGGTGTGTTCTCGATTATTGAGGATAACCACATTCACCATATCAATAATAAACAGAACCTTGCGGGTGCGGAGATCGGCGGCATCAAGATGCATGCGGCGATCGATGTGATCATTCGAAGAAACCATTTCCATCACTGTACGAGAGGCCTCTGGCTCGACTGGCAGGCACAGGGCACACGTGTTACGCAGAACCTGTTCCATGACAATACGCTGCCGAACGAGGAAAATGCAAATCCAGAAGGTATGGACGGTATCGGCGAGGATATCTTTATTGAAATTTCCCACGGACCGACACTGGTGGACAATAACGTACTGCTTTCGGACCGCGCGATGAAGCTGGCAACGCAGGGTGTTGCGGTAGTACATAACCTGATCGCGGGATCGTTTACTGCTGTCGGCCGCGGTGTCAACAATGGCTCCGAAAAGCTGCCGTCGCCACGCTACACACCGTACCATGTGCCGCATCGCACGGAGATCAACGGATTTATGACGGTTCTTCACGGTGACTGCCGGTTCTACAATAATATCTTCATCCAGAAGCCGGTTCGTGCGGGAATGGAAGAAATCCGTAAACTGACCGGAGATAATGAGTGGGATGACGGAAATCTGACAGCAGGAACCGCACCGTACAGCGGATATCCGACATTGGAGGAGTACGTGGCAAGATTTGAGGGCTATTGCGGAATGGGCTCCGGAAAGTCACCGGATCTGTATTACGAGAAGCTGCCGGTATGGCTTGGCGGCAACGTTTACTTCAATGGGGCGAAGCCGGCAGAGCAGGAACAGGACGCTGTAGTGGATACCGAGCATGAAATCACCATCGGTGTAAAAGAAGAGAACGGAAAATGGAAACTGGAGACCAATGTTTACGATTATCTGCCGCAGAATGCCTGTGCAGTGATCTCAACGGAGACGCTTGGCATGGCATTTGAGCCGGAACAGAAATATGAGAATCCGGATGGAACGCCGATCGTGTTCCGATATGACTACTTCGGAAACCGTCAGGGCATTCATCCGCTGCCGGGCCCGTTTGCATCAAAAGAGGCTGCGGAAGAAGCGTTATCATAAAGAAATTCTATAGACCCGCAAAAAAATATCGTAAAAAATTCAGCGCCGCAGAGAGTGAATGATTGCGTCACAGCCTTTTTTGCAGTGTTTTCAGGTTTTACTATAACAAAAAGGAGTATAGAGAAATGATTTACTATGTCAATAATTCCGCTCCGAAGAATGGAAATGGAACAAAAGAGATGCCGTTCAAGTTCATCAACGATGCGGCAAAAATTGCAAAGGCAGGAGATGAAGTTCTGGTTGCACCTGGTATCTACCACGAATATGTCGATCCGATCAACGGCGGAACCGAGGATGCGAGAATCGTCTATAAGAGTGAGAAGCCGCTCGGCGCAAAGATCACCGGTGCGGAAACGATGAATGACTGGGAGCATTACGAAGATAATGTGTGGGTATGCCGTGTAGACAACGGAGTTTTTGGCAATTATAATCCATACACGACAATGGTCGGCGGTGACTGGTATTTTGCACCGGTGGTACGCCATACCGGCGCGGTTTATCTGAATGACCGCCAGTTATACGAGGCAGAGACGCTCGAGGAGTGTATCAAAGGCGAGGTTTATGCGCCGTCCTGGGAGCCGGAGTGGTCGGTTTACAAATGGTATACCGAGCAGGACAAAGAGAAAAATCAGACGGTCATCTACGCAAACTTCCAGGGTAAAAACCCGACGGAGGAAAAAGTAGAAATCAACGTGCGCCGGAACTGCTTTATGCCATCGAAAACAGGCGTAAATTACATTACGTTCAGTGGATTTGATGTCAGCAAGGCAGCAACGACATGGGCGCCGCCGGCTGCTTATCAGGACGGTATGATCGGTCCGCACTGGTCGAAGGGATGGATTATTGAGGACTGTGAGGTCAGCAACAGCAAGTGCTGCGGTATTTCGCTCGGAAAATATTACGATCCGGAGAACGACCATTACTTTACCAGAAAACACGTAAAAAGCCCGACCCAGATGGAGCGTGATGCTGTCTGCCGCGGCCAGTATCATGGATGGACGAAGGAGAACATCGGAAGCCATATCATCCGCCGCTGCCACATCCATCACTGTGAGCAGACCGGTATTGTCGGACGGATGGGCGGTGTGTTCAGTATCATTGAGGACAACCACATTCACAACATCAACAATATGCAGCAGCTTGGCGGAGCCGAGATTTCCGGTATCAAGATGCATGCGGCGATCGATGTTGTGATGAGAAGAAATCACATTCATCATTGTACGATGGGCATCTGGTGCGACTGGGAGGCACAGGGAACACGCCTGACCCAGAACCTGCTGCACGACAACTGCCCGCCGGCGGGAACACCAAAGGCAGAGGGCGCAATGATGAGTCAGGATATTTTCATCGAGGTTGGCCATGGTCCGACCCTGATCGATAACAACATTATGCTCTCACCGGTCAGCGTTCGTATGGCGACCGATGGTATTGCCTGCGTACACAATCTGATGCTTGGCTCATTAACTGCAGTTGGCGGCGGAACAGGAGACCGTTACACGCCGTATCACATCCGTCACCGTACCGAGGTTGCCGGATTCATGACATTCCTGCATGGCGATGACCGGTTCTACAACAACATCTTTATCCAGAATTACCCGGTTGAGGAAACAGAAACGGTTGAGGACATGGGCTTCAAGATGGAGGATAACCAGGAGGTCGGAACGCATGTGTTCGACGAGTATCCGACCTATGACGAGTGGATCAGCCACTTTGAGCTGGATAAACCGGCCGACATGAGCAAGCTGGAGCCGTATCACAACAAGTGCCATCTGCCGGTTTGGGTAAACGGAAACGCTTACTTTAACGGAGCAAAGGCGTGTGTGAATGAAAAAGAGAATCTTATGGATAACGAGAACCAGGTTAAGGTGGAACTTGTGGAAAAAGACGGCCACTATTCCATCAAGACGAACGTGTATGAGTTCCTGAAGGATTTCCGGACGGGAATTATCAACAGTGATATTTTAGGATACGCCTTCGAGCCGGAGCAGAGATTCGAAGATCCGGACGGAAGCACGATTATCTTCGATCAGGACTATCTTGGCGAGCACCGCGGCGTGGCAGCAATGCCGGGACCGTTTGCGGATGGAGCTGAGGCAGAGAAGATTCTGTGGTAGAAAAAATCAGAACTTACCGGTTGATATGAAAAAAACAGGGCGCTGTGCAGGAAATGGCACAGCGCCCTGTTTTGGTAAAAGGAAAGTCAGGATGCCTTTGCAGAATCTTTTGCCGTCGGCATTTTCTCGTATAAGATTTTCAGCATAATCGGTGTTGCAATACTCGAGAAGAGAATCAGCAGAATCACGGCACTGAAGAAATCGCCGGATAAAAAGCCTGCATTCAGACCCTTTTGCGCAACGATCAGACAGACTTCACCGCGGGTCATCATACCGACACCGATTTTCAGGCTGTCGCCCCAGGTAAAGCCGCATCCCTTTGACATCAGGCCACAGCCGATAATTTTTGCGACAAGGCCGACGATGACGAAACAGATGGCAAAGAGTACGAATTTCTCGTTCATGCCGCTGAGCGTTGTTTTGAGTCCGATACTTGCAAAGAAAATCGGTCCGAAAATCATATAGGAGCTGATATCCATTTTTTCTTCGATGTAATCGGAAGAATCGAGGGAACACAGGATAACGCCCGCAACGTATGCACCGGTAATATCGGCGATGCCGAAATATTTTTCGGAAATGTAGGACAGTCCGAAGCAGAGCGCAAGACCCAGAATCGGGAGACGGCGGGTGTGCGGAAATACGGAGTTCATGCGGTTGAACAGCTTAAAGCAGAGAAAACCGAGCACAATCGCAAGGGCAAAAAACAGAATGGTGGAGGCTGCTACTTTCAGCGGATTGGATGTCGGATCTTTAAAACCGATGACAACAGTCAGCACAATGATACCAATGACATCGTCGATGATGGCTGCATTTAAGATGGTTGTTCCAACCTCTGTTTTCAGTTTGCCGAGTTCTTTTAAGGCCTGTACGGTGATGCTGACCGATGTTGCAGTCAGAATAACACCGATAAAAACAGCGTGGTAAAATTCTTCCGTTCCGACAGCAGAGAAGCCATAAAAGCTCATGTATAAGATGGCTCCAAGAACGAGAGGAACAAAAACACCGGCACAGGCGATCAGCAGGGATTTCACTCCGGTGCGGAGCAGATCCTTCAGGCTGGTGCCAAGACCTGCGGAGAACATCAGCAAAATGACACCGATCTCCGCCATTTGTGCGAGAAAGTCAGATTGCTGAACGAGTCCCAGCACACTGGGTCCAAGGACAATACCGGCAATCAGCTCGCCCACAACCTGCGGAGCCTTGCATTTTCTGGCAAGAATACCAAACAATTTTGCGAATACGATAATGATTGCCAGGTCTTTTAAAATGACATACGTATCCATGAAAAAGATACCCCCTTTTATGAATTTTATGTATGTGTCGGCAGCTTGAAAGAGCAATGCCGGAGTTTGATACGCATACATTTTCAGTATAGCAAAAATTGAGAAAAAATACTATCGGCAAGAAAGAAAAAATAAAGTAAAACGGAAAAATGATGCAGGCGTATGGAACCGTTCTTTTGTAAAACAAAACTGGAAAAGAGGATTGTGAGGGTTATTGTCAGATTAAGAGCAGTGAACGGTAATGGAAAAAGAGATATAGAAAAGAGCATGTAGATATAGTATGATCAAAGCAGCAAATAAATTTTACATGGAGTTCAAAAAGCGGGATCAAAGAAAAAACGGGTAAAGGGAAACTATTATGAATGGCTAAACAACCCATGTTTTCATGGTGAGGTGGATCGGGAAAACATAGAACTCTCGGACATTATTACATTTCATTTTTATGGTGATTATACGCATGCACGAAGAATGGTAAAGTTTTTGAAACAGTTTAATCGTCCGCTGATTAATACAGAATGGATGCATAATTTGTATCATGCAGATTTTACTCCGTATGATCAGGAGGAGTTGGATATACTAAAGAAGTGTAATGAAGATAAGAATATCTGGAAATAAGGAACTAGGAGAAACAAAAACGTTGACGAAAAAAAAGAAATTTGATAAACTGGAAAAATAAAAGGGAGTAGCTAGCCAACCGTGTTCACTTCTTCGTCAGTACAGCTATTGATA
>QWCH01004470.1_pt1 | contig 23205 bp, 20 predicted proteins | sample 1972671 | NCBI WGS metagenome assembly QWCH01 (sample SAMN09866713, study PRJNA288562) | Human gut metagenome isolate term3_stool, whole genome shotgun sequencing... | isolation source: gut | host: Homo sapiens | place: USA: California
GGAGAACATGGGCATTATGGCAGATGCGGTCTGCCCGGGAGCGGGTATCATTTCCGGATTTTAAAAGTAAAAACGATTCATTTTGAAAATTTTCCAGGGGAACCGGCGGGATCCGGGAGTTTAGATGCCGGTTTTCTCTTATATCGGAAGCTGTAAGGGCATAATTTTTCATTTTTTCATTTACAGCCAGGCGGATGGGCACAGCCAACAGCAGGTGTTCTTCACAGAAGAAACTTTTCTGGTAAACAGCCGGATCCATGTTTTTATTGTCAATGAGCAGATCTAAGGAGCCGGAGAAAAGGCGGTCTGTCAGCTGGGAAGTGGTAGCTTCCACCAGATCGACCTGGACCTGGGGATATTGTTCTGTAAAGCGGGATAAAAGAGGCGGGAGCACATAAGAGGCAAACAGATTAGTGCCGCCAATGGCAATGGTACCGCTTTTTAATTCTTTCATATCATTAATATAATTCTGAAATCCAGTTTCCACATCCATGATGATCTCAATGGAACGTATGTATTCTTTTCCCAGTTCTGTCAGCTGGATATGATTGGAACTGCGGTCAAAAATAGGAAAGCCGATCTGTTTTTCTGCTTTTTTAACTGCAGCACTTAAGGAAGGCTGGCTGATAAAAAGATTTCGTGCAGCTTTGGAAAAACTCATTTCTTTGTAAACTTCATAAACATAGTGCATTCCCTGGAACATGGGAGTCCTCCTTGTCCTTGGTATTCATACAGATAATGTATTATAGACATTTATCTATAAGAAGTATGAAATTATAAGTATTTGAAAATATTGTAGCCTGGATCTATAGTAGAGTCAAGAGGATGATTGCGTACAAAAGAACGAAAAAATGGTCACTGATGTACGTATGATAAATGTGGAGGAAAGACATGAGCGAGATCATGAATAATGGAATGAATGAAATAGGAAGTAATGGAATAAAAGGTAATGGAACAGAAGAGAAGAAATACCGTGCACTTGCGTTATCGAATCTGACAGCGATCCATCAGAAGACCGGAATTGGAAGACTTTCCGCATATTGTGGAGCAGTCAGTGCAGGTGCGGCAGCAGGGGCTGGAATTGCATATAAAACAAGAAAGAAGCGTCTGAAAGAAAGCCAAAATACAGGATTCAAGATGATTCAGAATATTGTTATTGTTCATACAAATGAACAAATATAGTTGATGGAGGAATGGAGAAATGCCGAAATATAAATTATCACTAAATTCTAATTTATATCCTTTTTGATAAATTCCTCCATTAATAATATTTAGATATGGTTTAATAATATATGGAGTAGAAATTCTAAGAAAACTACCATTAGCTTTTTTAGCATAGTAAAAAGCTTTAAAAATACCTGATTTATTTAAAGTAATTTTAGAATTTTTTTCATAATCATAATTAAAAACTAATGGCTCAAAATATGAAGATACTGAAAAATGATTAGTATCTAAATATGTACTATCTTTATAATACACTATCTTCTCATTTACAAAATTTATATAATACATTGAAACTTCATATTTAATTATTTTTTGATTTTCTGTACAGAATAATTCTAATATACCACTATTTATAAAAGTATAATTCAAACAATCAATATCATCACTAATTTTAAAAGTATGAACAAACTCATTGGTAAAACTACCGTAATATAAACTATGATTAGTCACATATACATATATCTTCTCATTTTTTATATTATAACTATTAACAAGAAAAATATTAGATATATCCTGATTATTTGAAATTAGATAACGCTCTTTAATCTGTAAATCATCATTAAGAGTATACTGGTAATAATTTTGATTGTTACTTTCAATTATAAAATAGATTTCTTGATTATCAACGATTATACTTTTAAATCTTTCTAATTCTGTATGCTCATTTATATAAAAACTTTTTTTGATTGTATAATTATTATCTATTTTTATAATAAATGGTTTTATATCCATACTATTACCAACATTTAAAAATGGACTATTATGACTAATTCCATTTTTTAATCCAAATAAATATATATAATCATTTATGAAATAAATTTTACAAAATTCTTCATATTGATCACCACCAAAAGTATACATATTATACAATGTTAAATCTAAACTATATCTATAAATAATAGCATCATCATTTAAACAACCAACTAAATATATATAATCATTTTTTATTTTTATATCAGTAATTTTATTATCAAATTTGATTAATTTAGAATCACCCTTTTTTAAGTCTAATTGTTCCAAATAATAACTATTATTAAAATATAACAAATATAAGTAATCTACTCTTTCACAAAATGCAATAAGTTTTCCTTTTTGCTTTAGATTATATTTTAAATAATAAAAATCATCATTGGCAGTATATACATCGTCATCTAAAATATCAATACTATTAATATCTTCTAAAAAAACTTCCCTTTTAACTTCTTCATAAAACTCTACTTCTTGACTTGTCTTATCAGCTTTAACTGGTATTGCTAAATTAAGATAACAACATAATAATATAAAACTTATAAAACCTATTTTTCTCATCTTAACTCCTCTTGCGAACAATCGTTATTATTAGTAAAATAAAAGCACAAACAGGTATAAGTAAAGTCCAAATTTCTTTCCCCATTCCTTCTTGATAAAAATTATTTTTTTGAAGATGATTGTTTATATTTATACAATCTTCGCTACTCATCTTTTTATCTGTAGTTGTAATTTTCAATAAATCTTTATTTTTAATTGTTTCTTGTGTAGTTATTTCTTGAACATAAAAATCAATTTCAATCGTTTGTTTATCTTTTCCCTCTACAACTAAATTATATTTACCAGGGGTTGTAATCGTATATCCAGACATAATTTTATAATTATTTAAAAAAGCATCACCATTAAATATTAAAGCAAAATTATTATCATATATTTCGTTTTGATTAACATTAATTTTAGGCATCACAACTATGTCTCCAAATACAACAATATCCACCTCTGGTGTTGTAAAATAATAATATGCTAAGTATGTTCCAAAAACATTAATGTCATATTCTATTGATGATTTCTTTTTATCTATATTTATTTTTTGACCATTAACAAATAAAGTAGGAAAAATCAAATCATTAAAAGAAGTGATCATTATTTTTTGATTCAACTCTTTAAATATTGCATTATTAATCTTATTAACATAAATACTATCCTCATCTATAAACAATAATTCATTAGATAGTATAAATCCATTTACATACAGTTCTGTATTGAAATCTTCAATTTGAGCAACTATTTGATGATTATCAACAATTTGATATAAATATCCATATGAATTAATTTGTTGATAATCAATTAAATTATAAAGCATAATAATTTGATCATGATCAAGCACCAAAAAATCGACTAAATTAGCCACTGCTTCTTTGGGATATTGATAGTGATAAATTAATTCTTTTTGCAAATTATCTTTTAATTTATATAATTTATTAACAGATGCGTTATTTTTAAAATCACTACTAACAACATATATATCATCACATGAATCAACTCTTATTTTAAAAGGTGTTTCTGTTAAAGAAGTTGTGAAATTAGTTTTTTTAGTTTGTTTTAATGTTTCACATGCAAAAAAATATAAATCAAATACTTTAAGTCTAATTGTTGTATCATACATCTTTGTCATTATACATATTTGATTGTCTACTATTGAAGCATCAATAATTTCCATATCATTCTCACCAATAATATATTGAAAACTAGTATTTGCTTTTTGCTTTTTATTATATACAAAAATAACAATACTTTGATAAGAATGTTCAAAAGTATAATCAAAATTATTACTAGAATTAGTTTCAATAATAAGATAATAATTGATGTCATCTTCTAGTAATTTTTTTGCTTTGTCAACGCCATTGCCAATATATCTTTTTATATTTACTATATCACCGAATTCATTTAACATAATAAGGTAAACCTCTTGATGATACCCATCTCTTTCTTGTTCAACTAATAAGGTAACTTCATCATTATTAATAACAAAATCAACAATTTTCCCTCTAACTTTAGGAAATATTGTCTTATCATACACTATAAATCCATTTGTAATCTTAACTAATTTGATATTATAAAGTTCATTTTCTGTTTCTTCTAATAAACTAATATAATATGAATCCTTATCTTTTTTAACTTTTTGGACGCTAGCCAAATTACTATTTTCCAAAATTTGTCCATACTGTTGATTAAAATTTTTTTCTTTTAATAATTCTTCATAAGATTTGACATATACTTTTTTTTCAATAGCCTTTTTATTAAAATCATTTTCATATTTAACTCGATAAATACCACACTTATTAAAATTGACATTACTTTCTAATATAGAGTATCCTGGATAATTTAGATATTGATTATAGTCTTGACCTTGTAATACGATTAATGGTTTACTAATATCGCTAAAAGTTGAGGCTCTAATCTTTATAAAAAAGTTACTAGTAAATAACAAATTAAAAACTAAAATTAATGATATTATTATTTTTTTCATAATTATCTTTATCTCCTTTCGTTAATATAAATACGAAGGAATTTTATTATTTACGTTTTATACATAAAAAAATCCTCATTTTAAACCTTATTGAAGATTCAAAATGAGGAACAAATTTTTTAAATATTATTTATGTTTTTAAAATGTCGTTTTATTGTAAAATGTTGAAATAGAATCAATTGCTACATTAGCTAAAGCACTCATACCCAAAACATTAGGATGAATAGTATCAAATAAATATGAACTATCACTATAAGCAGTCGCAAAATCAATAATTGGCAAATTATATTCATGAGCTAAAGATTTAATTATTCGATTAACCTCAGCCGTCACTAACAAATGTTCTTGATAATAATCTTTGCCAACAAAATATTTTTCATATGATAATGTACCTAGAAATAATTGAATATTTGGATATAAAGTATAAATATTATTAAGCATATTTCGATAACTTTTTTCAAAATTAGCTGTATTTAAATTTTGAACTAAAGCATCATTATTTCCCATATAAATTATCATAATATCGGGAGGAAGATTATCAAAGCGAGTTGAATGTTGAAGCCTTGATATATTTTCTGCCGAAGTAGTATACCCATACTCATTCATTACACAAGTTCCACTATATGAATTATTAACTCCTAATCTACAACCTAAAGTTTGTTGTGTAATTCGCCACCAGGTCTGTTCTAAAGTTACCCTTCCTCCATCATCAGAACTTGCATAATATGGAAAATGTACGAAACCTCCAGGAATATATCCTTTATAAGTTGAAATACTATCGCCTAAAATTCCTAAATATGCATTTTGGAGAATTGCTTCATCCCATTTAGCAAAAAGAGTGATATCTCTTGCTTCATTTTTGGTTATTCTATAAAAATTACTATCACTACAATCCTCTTTTTCATGCCATCCTCTAAAAAAATATCCCTTTTTTTCTGGCAAAATTAAATCAATATTCCGATTTTCAACATCTTCAACAACATAACTTGTTAATAATTCTTCTTTTGTTGTACCACCATTTAAATAATAAGTTATATTATAAATCTTACTAAATTTAGCGTATAAATCAATATCATTATTAATTTTAGAAAAAATCAACATTGCATTATTGAATCCTTCATCATAATAAAAATTTATAAATTTATATCCTTCTTTTATAGGAGAATCGATTCCACCTAAATCATTTATACTTTGTCCTTCTTTTGCATATAAAACTAAATTTGGATCGCCATTATTATAATGAATAGTTACTTTATAATCTTCTTTCCAAGAAGCAACTAATGTAATATTAGAAGTAATTGGGGTTGTTGTATCATATACTTCACCATTTAATAACCAACATACAAAACTATTATGTTCTTTAGTTGGAATAATTTTACCTAAACTTTCACCATTTTTAATTTTTATAGGTTCGAGTTCATCGCCACCTGCTACATCAAAAGTCACCGTATATTTTATATCATCCCAAATTGCTAGCAAAATTAAATCACTTTTAACAGGAGTGGAAATATCATATACTTCACCATTTAAAGACCAACCAATAAACTCATATCCTTCTTTCGTAGGGTTACTAACTTTTATTGTTTTACCATATTCCACTTTTTGATCTTCAATGTATGTTCCACCATCGGTATCAAAAATAACATTATATTTTTGAATTTCCCATTTAGCAACAAGAGTAAAAGAAGAGGTGATAGCCTCATCAAAATTAAATTGACTACCATTTTTTTCCCAATATAAGAAATTATATCCTTCCCTTGTTGGTTTGTTTGGAACTTGAATAGTTTCTTTCTTTTTACAATCAACTTTGTCTATTTCACAAACTCCACCATTTGCATCAAAAGTAATTGTATAAGTTTTTTGACAGCCAGTAAAAAGAAATAAACTACACATAAAAATTGAAATTAAAACATATACTTTTTTCACTTTATTAATCCTCCTTCTTTTAAAAAATCTCAACTTAGATCCCCCCATCCACAAGTTACATAAGCTTAAGGCTGCTTCGATCAAGACCTGACCTGGTTCACCATGGAACCTTGGATGAAGGTATCTAAGTTGAGATTTTCCCCTACCGTAAATCCATTACCTATTTACAATCTTATTATACACCATTTTTTTATTTTTGTCAACGTTTTATTATATTGATTTTACTTGTTAATCTTTATTTTAGACTTTCTTTTTTGTCTAAAATATTCTTTTAAAATTTTACTAGCTTCTAACTTAAAAATGCCACTAACAACTTCAATTTGATGATTAAATAATGATTGATTATTAAAAATTTGCATCCTACTTTCAATAACTCCAAATTTTTTTTCAGGAGTTGCATAAACAAGTTTTTTTATCCGTGCTTGTAAAATAGACCCTGCACACATTAAACATGGTTCTAATGTTACATAAATTGTTGCCTCATCTAAAATCCAAGAATGTAATTTTTTAGTAGCCTTTTTAATAGCCAACACTTCAGCATGTCCAAAAACATTATGTTTTTTTTGCCTTTTATTATGAGCTCTTGCAATTATTTTTCCATTATTAACAATTACACATCCAACTGGAACTTCATCGGCTCTATATGCTTTATAAGCTTCTTTCAAAGCCTCATTCATATAATAAAAATCATCATTATTATTTATCATATGTTTTATTAAAAACTTGATGGCAATGCCTACATCTAGATTCATATTTTTCTTTTGCACTAACCAAAATGGTTGGATCATCATAGGCCGCAGGATGACCATTAATAATTCTTTGCGTTCTGGTTGCAGGAGCACCACAAACCATACATATCCCTTGAAGTTTTGTTATATATTCAGCTTTAGACATCAAAATTGGCATTATGCCAAATGGCTCACCTCTAAAATCTTGATCTAGTCCTGCTACAATTACTCTAACTCCAGAATTAGCAAGCCGATCTGTAACATCCACCAATCCATCATCAAAAAACTGAGCTTCATCAAAAGCTACTGCATAAGGTAATTTATCCAAATAAGAAAAAACTTCTTGAGAGTTTTTAATGGGAATCGAATCAACTCTTTGATTAGAATGAGAAACGACTTGCTTTTTATCATATCGATCATCAATAACAGGTTTAAAAACAACAATATCTTTTTTAGCATATTTAATACGATTAATTCTTCTAATTAACTCTTCTGTTTTACCTGCAAACATACATCCACATATTACTTCTAACCATCCATCTTTACATTTTAAATCCATTTGCCATCTTCCTTTCTTATTTAACTTTTGTTATTATACTACATTTTATTATTTTTTAAAAGCATAATGTTTTATATCATATTCTTGCTTTTTTTATAATTATGTTATAAAATAAAATCACATAAAGGAGATAAATGCATGATAATTGAAAAATTAATAGAAGATTTTATAAATTTAAAAATTGATCTCATTGATTATTTATTAAAATTAGATCATTTGGAAATTATTAATAAGGATGAATTTCAAAACTTTATTATAAACTACAAAAACACAACTAAAATGGATGAAAAAATGAATGCTTTATTAATTCTTTGGTTTTATAAATATGAACTATTTAAAGATATTAAAGATGATTCTAATCCTTACTTATCATATATAAATGATTTAACTAAAGATATTAAAAATATGGATTTAGAATTTTTAGAAGTTGGAAAGCATAATTTAATTACTAGAATAGATAATTTTTATTTTATTATTAATCATAATACTCGTGAAATAAATCTTATTTTACCACCAGAATTGCAAGAAAAAACTGTTTTTTGTTACAATTGCAACGATGAAATGGTTTTAGAAAAAGAATTGATCCTTCCTGAATTTAGTTTTTATGCTTTATGCATTGAATAAAAAAGAAGAAATTATAATTTCTTCTTTTTTACTTAGACATTTTGATTATTGTTTGCATAATCTCATCAATCTTTTGATGAGTATCTTCGCCATTGGTAATTGCTTCCTTTACACATCCTTCAAGATGTGCCCTAATAACTTCTTGATTAGCTTTCTTAATAATTGCTTCAACTGCTAATAATTGATTAGATATCTCAATGCAATATTTATCATCATCAATCATTTTAATAATTCCCATAATTTGACCTTTTGCGGTATTCAGAAGTCTTGTAATTTGTTTTTTATCTGCTCTCATTCAAATAATCCTTTTTTGACACTAATTGAAACTACTTCGTATCCTGCATTTTTAATTGTTTCCTCTAAAATACTATTATCAACATCACCATTAATTATGGCTTCCTTTTTTGCAAGATTAACTTTTACACTTTTCACATTAGGAACTTTTTTTAAGGCTTCTTCAACTCTTGATGTACAATGTTCACATTTCATTCCATTAATTTGTATAATTTTTTTCATATCACTTTTTCTCCTTTTTAAAATTATTAATTCTTAAAGCATTGAGAACTACACATATTGAACTTAAACTCATCGCTAATGCACATATCATTGGACTTAATGTAATATTAAATGGTACATATAACACTCCTGCAGCAATCGGAATAAACAACATATTATAAAAAAATGCCCAAAATAAATTCATTTTTATATTAGCAATAACTTTTTTACTAAGTTTAATTGCTGTAGCGACTTCTGATAAGTCATCTTTCATTAAAACAACTTCGGCCGATTCAATAGCAACATCTGTACCGCCACCCATTGCAATTCCAACATTTGCCATTGTTAAAGCGACTGAATCATTAATCCCATCACCAACCATTGCAACTATTTTGCCAGATGCTTTTATTTCTTCTGTTACTTTTGCTTTTTGTTCTGGCAATACTTTAGCAATTACTTTTGTAATACCACATTCTTCAGCAATTACTCTAGCAGTATCTTCATTATCACCAGTAAGCATGATAGTCTCAACTTCTAATTCTTTAAACATTTCAATAGCCTTAATTGTTGATGGTTTTACCTCATCTTTTAAGGCAATCATCCCAAGAATTTCACTATTTGTAAAAACAAAAATAACTGTTTTCCCCTTATTTGATAATTCTTGATATTTATCTAAATCGTATTCTTGATTTAATAATGAAGTATTCCCAATAAAATATTCTTTATCATTTATTACTCCTTTAATACCTTTACCTAAAATATTTTCAAAACTACTAACTTCATATGAAACTATATCTTTTGAAATAGCAAGTTGATTAATACTATAACTTAAAGGATGTTCTGAATTTTTTTCTAGTGAATAAGCTATTTTCAATAATTCCTCTTCCTCTATATTGTAAGTTATGATATCAGTGATATGAGGCTTGCCATAAGTAATCGTCCCTGTCTTATCTAAAATAATCGTGTTTACTTTATGTAAGGTTTCAAGACTTTCTCCTGATTTAATTAGAATACCATAATTAACAGCCTTATAAGTTCCCACCATAATAGCTACTGGTGTTGCAAGTCCAAGTGCACAAGGACATGAAATTACTAAAATAGAAATAGCTCTTGCAAGACTAAATTCAAAATTATGGCTTACTAAAATCCAAACAATAAAAGTTATAACCGAAATACCGATAACAATAGGAACAAAATATAAACTAATTTTATCCGCAAGTCTTGCAATAGGTGCTTTTGAATTACTAGCAACATCTACCAAATCAATGATTTTTTGTAATGTTGTATCATTACTCTCGCAAGTTGCTTCAATTTTTAATATCCCATTAATATTAGTGGTTCCACTTTTAACTAAATCACCTATCTCTTTTAAAACTGGCATTGACTCACCCGTTAGAGTAGATTCATCAACGCTACTAATACCATCTATTACTTTTCCATCAATGGGAATACTAGTTCCTGGTTTTACAATCAAAACATCCCCTATCTTAATATCATCTACATTTATCTCTACTTCTACATTATCTTTCAATAATAACGCCATTTTAGGGGTTAAATCAAGAAGTTTTGTAATAGCTTGTGTAGTTTTGCGTTTAGAACGATTTTCAAAATATTTTCCTAATGATACTAAAGTTAAAATCATTCCTGCTGATTCAAAATATAATTCCATATGGTATCTTTCAATTAATGACATATTTTGTGTTTTGATACCAATTATAATCATGATTAAAGCAAAAATTCCAAAAATAATGTTTATTTAAAATAATGATTGGAATTAAGAAAATTAATTGAATAAATCCATTTAAATAAGCATATTGATGATTTTCAAATATCTTAGGTAGTGGTAACCCAATCATCGGTCCCATTGAAAAATACATCAAAATAAACATTAAAATAATTGAGGCTATTAATTTTTTCAATTTGTTTTTTTCTTCTTTTTGATTATTACTATTTAATTTGCGATCTTTAATGTATAAACTTGCTGAGTAACCTCCACTTTCTACTGCTTTTATAATTTTATCATCATCTGTAATATACTCATCATATTCAACAATCATTGAATTAGTCATAAGACTTACTTCGACATGATTTACACCTTCAACTAAAGATACATCATGTTCTACATGAGCACTACAACTAGAGCATGTCATCCCACCAACGCTAAATTTTTTGCGTATCATATTATATCCTCCTATACCCATCCCATAGGGGGGGTATCTATATTCTACTATACTACATATTTTTTTTCAAATATAATACTTTTTTATTATATTTAAATAAAAATATTCTATACAATAAAATAAACCTTTTTAGCTGGTTTAGCTAAAAAGGTTTATTCTCATTTAAATTAATAGGAATAACATTTGTATATTTTTGTTTTTTATCAGTCTTTTTATTATTATCATAGAGAATCTCTTTTGTAATACTATCAATTAATTTACAATTTTTCTTATTTTCCATATATGTAAGTTGATTACAAGTAAGTTTTTTTAATAATTCTATTATTTGATTATATAGATATTTAGTTGAATGATATTGTATCATACGTTTATCAAATTTTGTAAAATTATTAATATAATTACTATAATAAAAATAATATGTAATCTTTGTATTTAAAAGATTAATTTTAGTATAGTTTTTTTCAAAACTAATTTCAATTTTATTATTTGACAAAAGAAGTTGATTTTCTTTACTATTTAAATTTAATTTTAAAAATTCAACTTGTTCCAAAAACTCTTTTTGTAATTTCTTAGTTTTATAATCATCTTGAATAATTTCAAAAAAAGGTTTTTTTCTTAAATTTTTTTGTTTTAAAAGTCTTTTTTTATATATAACACCAAATATATATAAAGCAAGCGGCAAAACAACAATCAAAATAATAAATAAAATAGAATTACCATTAGAGAAATTAAAATTATTCCAAACTTTAAAAATAACTAAAATGGCTAACCACCATACTAAAATAATAATATTTTTATACATTGCCAAAAAAGTTTTAAATTTCATCGTTATTTTGATAAGCTTTAGCAATTTCGGCAGCAAGTAAACAATTATTATATACAAGTTGAATATTAGCCTCTAAGCTTTTTCCTTCTGTGATATTTTTAATGCTAGCGAGTAAATATGGCGTAATATCTTTTCCTTTTATTTGCTTTTCATTTGCTTCATTTAATGCTTTATTTATAGACTCATTCATTAAATTTTCATCTAAAGAAGCATCACAAGGAATTGGATTAGTAATTAAAACGCCACCATTTAAACCTAAATCCCATTTCACTTTTAACATCTTAGCAATCTCATCTGGTGTATCCATCTGATAATCAACCTTATATTGACTATTTCTTGTATAAAAAGCTGGAAGAGTTTTAGTTTGATACCCAATGACAGGAACTCCTTTGGTTTCTAAATATTCTAAAGTTTTTCCTAAATCTAAAATAGCTTTAGCACCAGCACAAACTACGGCAACATTTGTTTTAGCAAATTCATCTAAATCAGCCGAAATATCCATTGTTATTTCTGCACCACGATGCACACCACCAATTCCACCAGTGGCAAATATTTTTATTTTGGCAAGACTTGCAATATACATTGTAGCACTAACTGTAGTCGCCCCATCTAGACCCTTTGATACAATAACTGGAATATCACGTCTTGAAGTTTTAATAACATTACTACCAGATTTTGCCAAATAAGTAAGTTCTTCTTCTGTTAAACCTACACAAAGTTTACCTTTAATAATTGCAATGGTTGCGGGAACAGCACCTAACTTTTTAATTATTTTTTCACAATTTAAAGCCGTTTCTAAATTTTTAGGATAAGGCATGCCATGTGAAATTATTGTTGATTCTAGCGCTACAATAGGTAAATGATTGTCTAAAGCATATTTTATATTATCACTAATTTTTAAATATTTGTTCATAATTATTCCTTTTACTTTTCATCTGGTAATAACATAATCGTTGATGATGATGTATATTTTTTACCATTTTTTGTAACATGGATTACAAAATCAATCTCAGTTTCAACTGATACTGGTTTATTATACCAAAGACCATTTCCACCTTCAATAAATAAATTATCCAATACTTCATCAGTTGTTTGATAAGTATCTGTTGAAAGTTGATATTCAACTGTTGCTCCATATAAATATTTTTGAATTAGATACTCTTTTCTTACCATTTCAATAAATTCTTCCCAACGTCCAGTTCTAATTAAATAACTAGGACATTCTTTACCAGAAAAATCATAGTGGCGTTTGACATTGTCAAGAGTCAAATTATATTGTAACATAAGCGATGCTACAAGTTTGGCATTATTAGCAAGTGTTCCCTCATAATTTCCATCTTGATTTACACACATTTCAATTCCAATTCCGTTATTATTACCACTTCCTGGAGTTGCAGTACCATCTCCAGCATGCCAACAAATAACATTATCATCAAAGCTTTGATAAATATTATACGCATCAACTTGATAATTCCAAGAAGCAGCTCTAGCATCATTTTGTTCAAAAGCATAACGATATTGTACTTTTGCTAAAAATTCAGCAGTTTGTCCATTTAAAGTCATCGCACTTTCATGAACAGTAATCCATAAAATGTTACTATTATTTGGCATTTGATACCCTTCATAAAATTTTTCATTCAAATAATTTTGTCCAACTTTTGGTTTAAGATTTGTACCAAGTGTTCCTGAACCAAAAAATTTATTTTTAAAATCCGTTCTATTGATATCCACCATATATTCTTTTTTTACTAATGGACTAATAGGCATTGCTAAATTTAAAACTCCATATGAATTTATTCTTTCTTGATAATCTAAAAATAATTCATCATTGTATTCTTTATGTAAATGATTAATAGAACCTTTCAATTCTATTTTACTAATATATTTTACAAGCTCAGTAATATATTCTTCTTCTGTCATGTTACCACCAACATTTTCTAAATCATACTCAATAGAATTTGAAACTTCATCATATCTTAATGTACAATTGAGTCTTACATTTGTTTTAGTAATTGGTGTCAAAACCTTATCTTCTAAAACAAAGAATTCAGGAATATTAGAATTCCAATTAATACTTACACCATATTCATCATTAAAGGTCGATAAAGTTGTTATTACACCATTTTGAAAATCCTCTATCATTTGGTCAACAATTACCTTCGTAAGCTCTATTCTTTGAATAGCAGTAAAAGACAATACCGTAACTTCAGTTGGATATAATACAGCAATACCATTTTGAATTACATATATATTCATAATCGTACTTTGATCAACTGTCGTTTGCTTAATTTGACCATCCGATGTAATTATATTTTCATCAAGACTTAAATATCTTACACTACACCCATTATACTCTCTTTTAATTAAAGTAACATCCTTTACAAGCCCATTTGATAATTTAGTTACATAATAATTGTAAGCCACATCATATTTACCCTTGGATACACTAGTGCTATTAACACCAATTTCAAAAGTCTTTATATATGTAGTTTTATCTATTTCAATTTTCGCTTGTAATTTAACGGTTTTTTTAATATCACTTGCAACAATTACACCATCATCTAGCATAACATCTTTATCTAATGATGTCCAAGTTACATCATATCCCAAAATAGAACTTGGTAAATCTAATTTTGTAGAAGTATTTTGAGGAATAAACTCTTTTAAAGCTTCAGTTAATACATCATCCCCTTCTATTTTTCCACATCTAGAACACTTTTTAGCCTCATCAAAAGTTGCATCAGCCCATAAATGTCCTAAGGCCTGTCCTTCTTGTTTGCCACAAATAACACAAGTTTTTGGATTTTCACATGTAGCATCACTAAATTGATGTTGTACAATTCTAGTTTCTTCACAAACATTACATATATCATCACAATCATTATCATATATATGTCCTAAAGGATTACCTTCTGTTTGTCCACATATAATACATGTTTTAGGTTGTGTACAAGTTGCATCTTCATAATCGTGTGTATGTTTTTTATTACATCCTGGTACAAATAAAAATACCAACATAAGTAATAAAAAGCAAGATATTTTTTTATTCATTTTCATTCACCTTCTTTTCACCATTATTATAGCATATTTTTACAAAATTGCCAAGAGTTAAATCCTATTATTATTTGTTAATTTCTACTATCAATAAAAAAACTAAGTTCATTAAAATAAACTTAGTTTTTAATATAAAATTTAAATTTTATGCATTTCTTCCTGCATTATATATATCTGTTAGTTTCTTATAAATATCATCACCTAAATCATAATATATCTCTCCATTAATAGCATTACCAGGATAAAATGCCGGATAAGTTTCTAATAATTGTGAATAATATTCATCATTTTTTAAAGCTTCGATTGAGGCTTTCGTACAAGGACAATATCCAACATACGATACATTTTCAACAATATTATCAGTATCAAGCATAAAATTTATAAATTCATAAGCAAGATCAGGATTTTTGGATGTAGTTGGAATTACCATTGCATCAAAATATAGATTGGTGTTATCTGGTACATACATATTAATATATTGATCTGAACCATCCTCTTCTAAAATATATAACTGATCAAAGAAATCTCCCGAATAAACCATTGCAAAATCTAAATTTTTCCCTCCAGCAACCCATTTTTTTAAATCATCTGAGGCATATTTAACATCAAAAGTTCTACTTTGATTTATTAAAAGATTTTGTACATTATTTAATTTCGTACTATCGGTTTCATTTAAACTATAACCAAGATATAACTCTGCTACCGCAATTGCATCTCGAGGATTATTATACATACCCATTTTTATTTGATTTTTATCCACTAATGTATCATCAAAGAAAACATCCCAACCATTATCTTTAATTTTTTGTTCAAGACCTGCTGTACGATCGTTATACATAATGCCAATTGTACCCCAAAAATATGGTACCGCATATGATTCATTATCTTCAAAGTATGATTTTCTTAACTTTGTTAAATTTTCATCGAACATATCGCTTTGATAATTAGACATTTTATTAAAATCAAGTTTATGTAATAATTTTTCATTAACAAGTTTTTGAATCATATAATCAGAAGGAATTGCAACATCTACTGCATATTGTCCATTACTAATAACTGTATACATATCTTCATTTGACTCACTTGGTAAATGAACGATACTACAATTAAATTTCTTTTCAAATTTTGTTACCAAATCACCATTTAAATACTCATTCCAATTCAGTAAATATAATTTTTGTTTTTTCTTGCAACTTGTTAAAGAAAATACAATAACAAATACAATAACAAAACATAATAATAATTTTTTCATAATCTTTTCCTCCAATTATTTAATTATTTTGATTTTTTCTTTTTGTTCTTAAAATGAACATATAAATTATAACCAACTAAAACAAATAATATACCAAATGTCAAAATGGTATTATAGGCATAAACACTAGGAGATAGTGCTTTCCCCTTTCTCAAATAGACAATCATTGAAACGTTGCTGAAGACTCTAGCTCCTGTAAAAAAACTAATCGTAAAATCATCAATACTCATTGTAAAAACTAAAAGCATGCCCATTAAAATACCTGATTTAATAGCAGGTAAAATTACTTTACAAATAGCTTTAAAAGGATTACATCCAAGATCAACAGCCGCATCATATAGATTATTATCAATTTCAGATAATTTTGGTAAAACACTTAATACCACATATGGAATACAAAAGAAAATATGTGATAATAGTAAACTTGTAAAACCTAATTCTGAAAAAATAATAGAAAAAACAATCATTAAAGTGACACCAGTAACAATATCAGCATTTATAATAGGAACATTGTTCAAAAGAATCATTCTTTGACGTTTTTTTCTCGATAAAGAATGAATTCCTAAAGCAAAAATAACTCCTAAAATTGTTGAAATTAAAGTTGATAAAATTGTAATAGTCAAAGTATTAAAGATAGCTTTTTGCAAATCTCTTGCATTTTGAATATCATTTCCTGTTAAAAAAGTTTCAGGAGAAATTAACCCACCATACCATTTAAAAGAAAATTCTGTAAAAATTTCATTATTTTTAGAACCATTAAATGATTGCAAAGCAATTACAACAATTGGCATATATATTAAAATAATAGCAAGTCCTAAAAAAATTACTTTAAATAAGATTGAACATATTTTTTTAGCCTTATTCATAACAATGTCTCTCCTTCTTTATCAACCTTTCCAACGATAAATAAAGAGACGGTAATAATAATTAGAATAACCAATGATATTAAAGCGCCAATCCCATATGTTGAATTATTTCCGAATTGTTGTTGTATAAAAGTACCAATTAATCCTGATTCACCAAGACCCTCAGCAATTCCAAATCCAGTAGCACATGGTAAGAAAACAAGAATAACTCCCGTAATAATTCCTTTTAAGGAAATTGGAAAAGTTACTTTCCAAAAAGTTTTAAATGAATTAGCTCCAAGATCATCACTTGCATCATATAAAGAATGATCAATTTTTTCAAGCACTGTATAAATTGGCAAAATCATAAAAGGTAAATACATGGAAACCATTCCAATAATAACCCCAAGAGGTTTACCATATAAATCTAAAGTAGGCAAAATTAATCCAATTTTTGCAAACATAGATGAAATAATATTACCTTCCATAAATAAACTAGCAATTGCTTTAGTTCTAAGTAAAGTATTAGACCACATTGGAAGAACTAAAAATGATAAAACCAAAAAGCGATTATGAAAATGTGCTCTTGCAATAATATACGCAATTGGATAAGCAATAATAATACAACAAATAGTAGCAACTAAAGAATATAAAAATGAAAGCCACAAAGATTCAATAACTTTTGGTGTAGCAAGAACTTTAAAATTATTAAAATCTAGTTTACCCTCAAAAATTTTGATACCATTAGTTTTTTGAAAAGCCATTATAATTAAAATACCAATGGGAATCATTACTAGTAGTATCATCCAAATTAAATATGGAATTGATAATTTACTAAATCTCTTCATCTTCAACAATTCCATCCTCAGCATTTAAAATTTCTTCTAAAACTTCTTCAGCATCGACCATTTCTTTTTTCATCAAATGAATCTCATAAGGATCAACATTTAGACCGATTTGTTCACCAACTTTAACAAATTCATATGTATGCACGATGAGTTCTTTTTCTTGAATTATTACACAGTGCTCAAAATGAACACCTTTAAAAACAGAGGCATCAACCCTACCAATCAACTTTGCTTTATCAAGTGGTACTACATCCCAATCCTCTGGTCTAATAACTACTTGAACTTCTTCACCAATTTTAAAGTTTTCATCAACACACTCAAAAGTTTGATTCATAAAAGTTACTTGTTTATTTCCGTTATAAATACCTTGAATAATATTGCTTTCACCTACAAAATTTGCAACAAAAGAATTTTTAGGTTCATTATAAATATCTTCTGGTGTTCCAATTTGTTGAATAACCCCTTTACTCATAACAACTACTGTATCACTCATTGTTAAAGCCTCTTCCTGATCATGCGTAACAAAAATAAAGGTAATACCTAATTTTCTTTGCATCTCTTTTAATTCATATTGCATATTCTGTCTAAGCTTTAAATCAAGTGCCGCAAGTGGTTCATCTAAAAGTAATATTTTAGGTTTATTAATAATAGCCCTAGCGATTGCAATTCGCTGTTGTTGACCGCCAGACATTGAGTCAACTTTTCTTTTTTCATATCCCTCTAAATTAACCATCTTAAGAGCATTCTTAACACTTTCATCTATCAATGCATTGATAGCTTTTTTTAATTGTAGTCTAGATGGTTTTTTTTCTATATCTTTTTTAGGATATAATTCTTCTACCTTCTTATTTACTTTCTCTAAAGTATAAAAATCTATTAATTCTTGATATGTTCGATTATTTAAACCAAATGCAACATTACCATAAACATTAAGATGAGGGAAGAGTGCATATTTTTGAAAAACAGTATTAATCGGTCTTTTATGAGGAGGTAAATCATTTACAACTTGACCATTCATAATAATTTCACCTTCATCAGGTTTTTCAAAGCCTCCAATCATTCTAAGGGTAGTTGTTTTTCCACATCCTGAAGGACCAACTAGTGTAATAAATTCATTTTCACGAATATATAAATTCATATGATCAACAACTATTTCACCATCATACGATTTGACAATATTTTTTAATTCAATTAACTTATTATTTACCATCATTTCCTCCATAATACCTAAAAATTTGGTGGGCTACTAACCCAAATAACTTTCGCAATCTGATTTGTATGATTATAAATATAATGGTTTTTATCAGTAGTAAAATAGAAAGTTTCTCCACTTTTACAAACATACCTATAATTACCATAAACAATTGTAATACTACCTTCTAAGATATAACCAAATTCTTGACCTTCATGAGGCATATCTAAGGTTGCCTCTGCCTTAGGTTTTAATTCACATAATATAGGTTCCATTTCATTTTTTTGCGCATTAGGAACAAGCCAAATCGTTTTCACATCATCGGAGGTTTTTTCAAAATAGTCATCCTTAGTAAAAACAATTTGTGGTTCTTCTTCTTCTTTAAAAAATTCATGGAGATTAGTACCTAAAGCAGCCAATATATCTGTTAACGTACTAATTGATGGACTAGTTAAATCGTTTTCTAATTGAGAAATATATCCCTTCGTTAACTCACAGCGATCTGCTAATTCTTCTTGAGTTAATTGACAAAGATTTCGAAGATTTTTAATCTTATTACCAATTGTCATATTTCCTCCTTTTGTTTTATTAAAATAAACTTTTTGTTTAATATTTCTAAACACCATCATATTATACGAATTATTATTATAAATGTCAACCATAATGTATATATATTTTTGCAAAATTTGACAACAAAAAAATAGGTATATCCTTTTCGCATAATATATACCTATTTTATTTGTTTTTAAATCTCTTCAATAACCTTTAATAAACATTTAACCATATACTCTACTTGTAAAGAAAATATTGTATTATCATTTAATAACGTCATATTCTTTAAACTATCTAAACTAATTATAAAAAGTCCTAAATTTTCATATTCCAATGGTCGAAACTTAAGTTTATAATTTTTTGTTACTTCTTTTTTTAAATCAATAAATTCTTTAATAACACTATAATTACCATCTATAATAGTTCCATTATTAAGTTTAGAAAGCATTACATCATGGGCTTTTAAAACTTCATCTATTTTATCTTTTCTTTTATCCAATACTAACTTCAGTTCGTTTATAAGTAATTCTTTAGTATGAATGTTACAATCATCTATGAGTGGTTTAATTTGTGCTGATGTTAAATTTACTTTAGTGATACCAAAAAAATCTGGTTTACCACCTCGATGTAAAATTCTATTATAACAATAAACCTTTGTACTATTTGGTTTAAATAATTCTTTTAATCTATTTTGTAATTTTTCTTCTTGATGTTTATATTTTCTAATACTATTTTGATTAAAAATTCTAAACCATAAAGATAAATCTTGATACCTTAAAGAATTAGAGGTTTCTTCAATTAATTCTCTTTCCATTCCTGTTGTCAAAAATTCATAAAATGATTGATTTTTTTGATAGTCTTTAACAGTTGCAGAACCTGACCCTGTTGCAACAATTAAACCAGCAGATTCATCACTATTACTATTTTGAATAGATAAAATTAAATGATTATCATTTGTTAAAATAATAGTTGAAACACCTATGATGTTGGCCGCATTAGAATCAATTAAATCATATAATTGATTATTGGCATCTAAAGTAAATTTATAACCATTAAATTCATATGTTTGTTTCGTTTTAGAACAAAATTTAGAATATACAATATCATTAGTTGCTTTATTACTAAAATAGCAAGTCTTATTTAAAACAATTTCTTTTGGTAAGTCTATAAACAAATCCGTAACTTGACCTAGTAATTGATCATTATAAATATTACCTTTAGATTCAACATATTTTTGAAGAATAGATGCTAGCACAATTTGTTCTTCTTCAGTTACAATTTTATTTTTAATAATAACTTTTAAATCATATTTTCCTTTAAATAGGAGTTCATTTACCTTATCTGAATATATATAACTCGAATTTTCTCTTCTAGCAATAACATAACCACTTTGTAACGCTTTTTCTGATAATGCTTTATCCTCTTTTGTAAAAAAGATTTTTAAAACATAATCTTTATTTATTTTATTTTTGTATTCATAAACATTGGCTACTGGAGAAAAAAACTTTTTCCAATCAAGACAAAACTTAATAATTTGGGCAATTAAAGCAAAAATAGCTGCTATTAATGAAATAGTAGCAAAAATAAAAGTTAATTCATTCTTATTTATAGTATCTATAATTTGCTTCATACTATTTGCTATAATATAAATAGTTGTTGCCAAAATTAAAAAAAAATGAACTGCTCCACCTTTATGTAAAAAAAATTTAAATCTTTGTTTATTTATTTTTCTTTTAGATTCATACTTTAATATTCTTTTCATATTTTTACCACTATATTCTTAATATTTTTTAAAAATCTAAACTCTCCATTTATAATTATTTAAATCGACATGATATTCATCTTTAAATGAAATACCTTCTGCTTTTAGTAATGTGATTTGTTCATCCCAACCAATTACAACTCTACCTTTATGATTAACAACGCGATGACAAGGATATTCACCATACAAATGAGACATTTTTAAAGCTCTACCTACAAATCGAGAATTATTTTCTCTACCTATTAATTTTGCAATTTGACCATAAGTAGCAACATTTCCTCTTGGTATTTCTTCTACTACTGAATAAATCAAATATAATAAATTTTCATCTATTTCTTTTCTCATCAATATCACCACTTAATCCTATTATCATCAATTTTTAAAATATTTATTTTTAATTTTTTAATAAAAAGTAGGAAATAATCAAGAAACAATAACATAAAAACAATACTAAATCATATTTTATTTTTGCACAATTTTAAGAATTTATAATATTTTCATTCCATTTTCTTTATTATTATACACTAAATTTTTATCCTTTTCAACTATTTTATCAATAATAACTTTATGAATTGAAACTATTATATTATATATTAAAATAAAATTTTACTTATTTTTAATCTCAACTAAAATGTTTTTCATAATAATTATAAATAAATTATTTTTAAAAAAATATAGATAACGTTTTATGCCCCCATACCTTTTTTTACTTTATTCATAAAATATAATGAATCTAAAATAGATTCAGAAAGGAATTGATAAAATGGGAATAACAAATTCCAACAAGCAAGTCAATGCCACTACTATATCATGTAATGAATCGTTTAAAGTTACTCTATCTTTAACCGCTTCACCTGATATTACAACCAATCCTACAGATATAGTTTTAATTCTAGACAGATCTGGTAGTATGGCTGGTAGTGCCCTTGCAAATTTAAAAAATGGAGCTAAAAAGTTTATTGATATTATTGATGAATCAACTGATAGCTCACATAATGGACAAATAGGAGGTGGAAGTAGAATTGGTATTGTAAGTTTTTCAACTACAGCAACTCAAGATACACAATTAATAACTTCAGTTAATGATTTAAAAACGGCTGTAGATAATTTATCAGCATCTGGATCTACAAATCATGCAGATGCCTTTACAAAAGCATTACAATTATTTGAACCAACATCAACAAATGCAAAAGTAATGATCATGTTTACCGATGGATTAACTACAGCAGGTGGCAATCCTAATACTGTTGCCACTTTAGCTAAATCACAAGGAATAATTATTTATAGTATTGGTCTATCTGGACAAACTGGAATTGATGTAAATGCATTAAATGCATGGGCATCTGATCCTGATAGTGCTTATGTAGTTATTACACCTGATGATGAAGAATTAGAAAATATTTTTGAAGATTTGGCAAAAAATATTTCTAAAACCGGTGCAACAAATATTGTACTTACAGATACAATAAATGATTGTTTTGAAATAACTGATATTGATACACCAAACATTGGAAATGCTATAAAATTAAATAATACAACGGTTGAATGGAAAATTGATGAACTAGGTGTAACCGGTTCTGAAGGTGCAATATTAGAGTTTACCGTTAAACATATTGGACCTTGCACAGGTGAAATAAAAGTCAATGAAGATATTGATTATACCGATTCTGAAGGAAATGTAGTAACCTTCCCAGATCCAAGTATTTTAGTTGAGTGTGATGACACTGTAATCACAGAACCATGTCCTACAAAGGTTGATTTAGAAATAACTGGTTGCAAAGATTCTATTGAATTTGATGCAGGCGACATTGAACTAACTTCTTTAGGTAGAATTCTTCAAATTGATACTACAATTAAAAAC
>QWCH01002448.1_pt1 | contig 23093 bp, 20 predicted proteins | sample 1972671 | NCBI WGS metagenome assembly QWCH01 (sample SAMN09866713, study PRJNA288562) | Human gut metagenome isolate term3_stool, whole genome shotgun sequencing... | isolation source: gut | host: Homo sapiens | place: USA: California
CCTCCCCAATGCGAGGTGGGTAGAGGGAGCTCGAGGGAGAAGGGAGGAAACTGCGAGTCTCGAAGAGAAAACCGTAGGTTTTTTCGAGAGACGTTAATTACGTTAAAGCCCTAGCCGAAATCTTTGATTTCGTAGCAGGTCTTATGCAAAGAGTTCCAAAGAAGCCAAGCGAAGTGAAGGCTGATTTGTAGAACTCGACTGCCATACTCCCTTGTAAAAAAAGATTTGAAGAAGAAAGAATTGGTTTTGGTTATGTAAAAGATATTTATTTACATTTATTTTTAAGGTTATAATAATCATCAATTCTTGACCTCACCAGGGTTATACCCATTCGAAGCCCTAGCCGAAATCTCCGATTTCGTAGCAGGTCTCGTGCATAGAGTTCCAAAGAAAGCGAGCATTGCGAAGCTTGATTTGCAGAACTTGACTGCCTCTCAGGGTGACTGTCTTCCTCTGAGTTTTCTCAATAGAGCCTTTCGGCTATGGAAGCAGATTGCTTTCGCTACAAAAGTAAATAATCATCAGTGTTTGACCGCACCGGTGTGGCTGTCTTCTCTTGGTTTTACTAAAATAATTCCTATACCAAACTGATTTCTCTGAATTTTTATCATCATTTATTAAACTTTATATTCATTATATAAAACGGCTTAAAATAGCCATTTCCTATTGACAATGTCAAAGAAAAGTTATAATATTATTATGAAAGAAAAATTAAGTATCTTTTAAGGTTACCTTTGGGTAGTTTTTATCTGATGACAGTTCTTGCGATAAAGAGCCTGGTTTATGTCTGATGTGACAGATTTATAGGCTAAAAAGTGGTTCTGGTTCAGAGTTTTTACAAGAAAAAATTAAGAAACAAAAAAGCATCTCACCTAAAAGACGTTTGGCCGTCTTTTTTTTGTTGCAAATTTTTATTGCGATAGATTTAAGATAGGTAAATTAAGAATAGGAGTGAAATAATGCTAAATAAAAAACTTAATTTTTTAGATTTATCCTTTAGATCTCTTCTAAGGATTGTTTTAGGCAGCGGGATTCTCGCTTTTGCCGTGTTAAATGTGCATGACCAAAGTTTTGTCACTGAAGGTGGTATCCTTGGTCTTATGCTATTTTTTAAGAAGATGCTTGGGATTGACCCTTCGATTTCTTCTGTTGTGCTTGATATTTTGTGCTACATTTTGGGTTACAAAATCCTCGGTGGCGATTTTATCAAGAAGTCCATGGTGGCGACCATTTTATTTTCCGTTTTTTTAAGTATTTTTAAATTTACTGGAACTATTTTACCACCGCTTTATGACAGCCCTCTTGTGGCTGCTGTACTTGGTGGGGTTTTAATCGGACTTGGTTGCGGTCTTGTGGTTACTGAAGGTGGTGCTACTGGCGGTGACGACGCTTTAGCTCTTGCCATTTCTGACAAGTTTAACCTAAGTCTTGCCATGGTATACATCATTTGTGATATAGTTGTGCTTGCTATGTCTATTAGCTATATTCCTGTGACTCAACTTGTGTTTTCTCTTATCACGACTACGATTAGTTCTGTGATTGTGGGACAGATTGAGCTTAAGGGTAGAGTGGCTATGGCTGCAAGTGCGTAACAATGATATTAAATTCTAAAATAAAAAAGTATTGGATAAGTTTTACTTATTTCCAATACTTTTTTTATTATTTTTCAAATATTCTTTTTAATTCGTCTTCGTTATATCCGCCGTAGACTTCTCCGTCGTAAAACATTTGTGGAACGCTGTTAAATCCCATGGATATGAGTTCGTCTTTATTTTTTGGTTCTTCGGTGGATCTAAATTCATATTCAATTTTATTTTTATCCAGGTAGGCTTTTAGTTTTATGCAGGCTGGACAGCTGTCTCTGCCGTAGATTATTGGAGTTTTTGATTTTTTTAGTTTCGTAACTAGGTCTTCGTCTTCGTTTTCTTTTTCTGTGATGATTTCTACTTTTTTATCTTCTGGATTGTATTTTATTTCAAATCCTACTAGCACTGCTAAATCTCTTAGTCTGAAGTAGTTGTATCCGTCCACATTTACAACTTCTATGTGGGATAGATTCTTATTTACTTCTATTGGAATTTCCGTGGGCTTTAGGTTTTCGCCGAGTTTTTCTGGGCTTATTTTGTCACCGGTGTATTCGGTCTTTGTGTTTATTACCACTGACTTCCTATCTTTGTCATAGCCTACTTCGAATTTAGATGGGGTGTCTTTTAGTACATACGCAATGTCCCTCAAACGGAAGTAGTTAAAGCCTTGGTATTTTACTCCGGAGATTTCAACCTTGTTGTCGTTTATATAGATTCCTTGGTCTGAAGGGGTAATCGCCTTTGCAAAACCTGGGATCATAGCGATGATAAGTGAGCAAGTAATTATTTTTAAATTTTTCATAACTCCTCCTTTTTAATTATTGTATCACGAATGAGATTTCTTTGCTTTATTTTGTTAAAATATTTGACAATGAAAACTTAATCTTTTAATGATATACTTAGATTAGGAGGTTACGATGTTAAAAGATTTACTTAATATAGATGGGGGAGTAATCTCTGTGGTTGGCTCCGGTGGCAAGAAAACTTTTATTGAAAATTTCTCCAAGGAGTTAAAAGATGATTTAAAAATCGGAGAGAGTATCCTTATCACCACAACTATGGGGATGGCTATTCCAAGAGGGCTTCGCTGGGACGAGATCTTCATCCCGAACAAGATTTTTCTAAAGACTGCTCACACGAGAAAAATTGTCTACTACGGCAACGGAATCGATGGTAGGAAGATGGGTCCTATTGAGAATTTGGATGGACTTAGTAATTTTAAATATGTGATTATAAATGCTGATAATTCCGACAGCAAGCCTCTTAAAGCCAATGATGATTTCGAGCCGAATGTGCTTAAAGAAACGGATATGACAGTTGGTGTAATCCCTTGGGGTTATCTAGGGCGCTTTGTAAATGGTGAAATAGTTCAAAATGAAAATCTTTTTAAGATGAGATTTGAAAAAGATGCCATAACAAAGAAGACTTATAAGGATATAATTACAAGCCCAGACGGACTTTTTAAAGGAGCAAAGGGTCGCAAGGTTCTACTTATCGCCAATGTTTATAAAGAAAATGATGACTTCTTTGATTTTGCAAACTATATAAAAAAACATGTGGATATGGAGATTATATATGGAGATCAAAAAGAAGGGAAATACAATAAAATATAAATTATTTATGAGAAATCCGATTGGTAAAAGCGATTTATGTAGAAAATATTTATAAAAAATCTTAAAGTCCCTTGACAAATAAAGAGATACTAGTTATAATGAATGAGTTAGTTAACCACTCTTAGCTCAGGTGGTAGAGCAACTGACTCTTAATCAGTGGGTCCAGGGTTCGAGTCCCTGAGAGTGGACCAAGCCTGTTTTTACAGGCTTTTTTTTATACCAAAAATCAAAACAGGAAGAGTACATGGTGATGAAATGGAAAATTTTTTAGAAAATGCTAGAGAAAAAATATTACTTTTAGACATATTGGATAAATCGAAAGATAAATTGACAGAGGAAACATTATCCACATTTGTGCTTAATTTGGAGCTTATGAATTACTTTGACTTCAGAAGCCATTTGGGATTTTTGCAAGAGTCAAACTTGGTCCACTCCTACGACGATGTGAGGATCACCGAAGAGGGTAGAAGAACCTTGGAAGTTTTAAGGGAAGAAGTGGATGAAAAACTTTTAAAAGATGTGGAAGAAAGACTTGAAGAATATTTAAAAGTCGTGAAGGAACCGCTAAAGATAGAGTACTTAGGAGATTTTGCAAGAATATGGGGAAGCGAATTTCAAATAACCATAGAAGGACAGCTTGAGAAGGAGAAATTCATGAATTCCTACGAAAAAATCTACAATTATATAAAGAAAGAAATAAAAGGCGAATAAATTTAAAATTTTTATAAAAATACAGTAAATTTATGTTGCACACAGAAATTAATTGATATATACTATTAATTAGAGATTAACCTCATAAAATTTATACCTTTTACAAAAAAACCGTTTGGGATGACCAAGCGGTTTTTTGTTGTGTTTTACATAATTTGATACCTCTAGGGAATGATGATTGTAGTATTTGTATCTATAAGTGTTAACAACTAGAATTATTTAAAGAATTTACCATTTTAGATGTAGAGCCTGAATCTTTGATACAAGGTATATATAATTATTTGTTTTATTCCTTATATCTTTAAGAAAAGAATTTAGTTTAAGAGTTTTAAAAAAGAGAATCCATGGACTATATTTTTACATCTGATCAGACTCATATTTTTATTTTAATTTACAATAAAAAACCTTCTTAAATTGATATATCTCAACTTTAGAAGGATTTATTATTAATATTAAATTAGTGTATATAATCTACATAACTTGATTAAAAGTTTGCAATATATATTGAAATTTCGTAAGTTGCTCCGTCAACTGTCATTTTTACTGAAGCATATCCGATGGTTTTGTATTCTTTATCTAAAAGATTTTCGTTGTGTTCCTTTGAGTTGCTCCATCTTTTGATGCAGTAATCATCTACATTTGTATAAGGTTTTTCATCGAAGTACTTACCCATTCTTAGATTTTCTGCGTATGTATCGTTGATGTTAGATGGACTATTGTGGTCAGCGTCGCCAGTTTTGATGTATTTATTTAATTCTTCTACACATCTAGCCATAGCGATTTCGTTTAGTTCCTTGCTTTCTTTGATATCTGGCATTCCTTTAGATTTTCTGTAAACATTAAGTTTCTTGGTGAAATCTTCTGAATTTCCACAGAACATCTTTTTATCAGCGGTCTTTATAATAGCTTGTGCCTTCTTATTAATATCCTTATTTGTGTTTTCTGCTGCATATATATTTAAAGGTAGGATAAAGATTGAAAGTATAATTGCGAATAATAATTTTTTGATATTTATATTTTTCATAAAAGCCTCCTAAATAATTTCGAATAGTCTTATTACGAAATAATTTGTTGAATAATTTTTAAATTTAAAATTATTTTTGTTTTAAAAAATTTGATGTAATAGTTGGCCAACTATTTAAAATCATTTAAAAAACTTTTTGTTTGTAATTGAATTATAACATCATAAAAAAATGAAATCAATGTAGAAAATGGCTAAAATTAAAGTATACTAAAACCGTATATGGCTGTATTTGACTTAATTTGCACTATATTAGTGTTTAATCTTACCTAAATTTTCAAGTATAACATAAATAAATATAAAGAATAACGTATAGCCAAATAGTATACTTTACTTATTGAAAAATTTTCAAATGGCGATATTAAGCCATTTTTAAAAAGTCTAGTTTTTCAATATTAATTATTATTTTCTAAAGGGGACTAAAAACGTATAAATAGCAAGGTTTAAAGGTTTTAAGTACTAAAGTAAACCTATTCACTAAACGATAACTCAAATGTGAAAGTTTTGCGAAACTTCTTTCGTAATCGCCTTTGTTGAAGTAAAATTTCCTTAATGTTACAATAAAATAAGTTATAGAAAGAAAAATGGGAGGATATATGAACTGGTATAACAGAGAAGAAGATGAACTGGTCTCTTATTTTAAAACCGATTTAAAAAATGGGCTTAAGAAAGAAGATATAGATCAGGCTCTTTCAAAATATGGAAAAAACGAGCTGAAACAGGAAGCTAAGAAACCTTTTATAGAAAAGTTGAAGGATCAATTTTTAGATCCGATGATTATTATCCTTATAATCGCATCTATTGTTTCTGCTTTTACTGGAGACAAGGTAGAGGCTGTCATAATTATAGCTATCGTTGTGGTTAATGCCATCCTTTCTCTTCTTCAAGAGGGAAGAGCGGAACAAGCCATCGAGGCCCTTCAAAAGATGAGCTCGCCCAAGGCGAAGGTCATAAGGAGCGGACAACATCTAGAGGTTGAGTCTTCTAACTTAGTTCCGGGAGATTTGGTAATCTTAGAGACAGGAGATATTGTTCCTGCAGATTTAAGAATTATTGAAGCTTCTAATTTAAAGATAGACGAATCAAGTTTGACGGGAGAATCTGTTCCTGTTGACAAGAATAGCAAGACCATGGATGAAGCTGATGTGGGAATAGGCGATAGAGAAAATATTGCCCACTCAAGCACCATTGTTAGCTATGGCCGTGGTAGAGGAATTGTAATAGCAACTGGACACGATACTGAAATAGGTCACATAGCTACTTCTATTGCTCTAGTAGACAATGAAGCGACACCACTTCAAAAGAAACTTGCAGGACTTTCTAAGACTTTAGGGATTTTAGTAATTGCAATATGTGCGATTGTATTTGCAGTAGGTCTTCTTTATAAGAATGAACCTTTAGAAATGTTTATGACTGCAATTGCTCTTGCTGTTGCTGCTGTGCCGGAAGGACTTCCAGCGATAGTAACCATAGTTCTATCCCTTGGTATGGGTAGAATGGCAGAGAAGAATGCAATAGTTAAGAAACTTCTTGCGGTAGAAACACTAGGTACGACAACTGTAATCTGTTCTGATAAGACTGGAACTCTTACACAAAATGAAATGACAGTAACCAAAGCCTATGTGGACGGTCTTGAAATAGATGTAACTGGAACTGGATATGCTCCTATTGGTGAACTTCTAGTGGGCAAGGAAAAAGTTTCTGAAATCCAAGACTTAAACGTGCTCACCCATATTGCAGGCTTAACCAACGACGCAAGACTTGTAGTAAATGGAGAGAATGTTGAAATCGCAGGAGATCCTACAGAGATTGCACTTTTAACCTTTGCAGAAAAACAAGACGTAAGTATAGATAAATTAAATGAAACTTACGAAAGAATAGAAGAGATACCTTTCGATTCAGGAAGAAAGATGATGACTACCTTCCACAGATATCCAGACAATGTATATTCCTACACAAAAGGTGCTCCAGATATAATAATAAGACACTCAACTAAGATTTTATCCAATGGAAAGATCGTCGACTTCACAGACGAAAAGAAGAAGGAAGTCTTAGAAAAGAACAACGAGTTTGCAAGGTCAGCCCTAAGAGTTCTAGCTTATGCTTATAGAACTTTTGAAGAAGTGCCAAGCGACACAAGTTCTGAAAATATTGAAAACGAAATGATCTTCGTAGGTTTAACTGGTATGATTGACCCGGCTAGACCAGAGGCGAAGGCAGCTATAAAAGAATGTAAAGAAGCGGGAATAATCCCTGTTATGATTACAGGAGACTACTTCGAAACTGGACTTGCTATTGCAAAAAATCTTGGAATCGCCGAAGATGAATCTCAAGCCATAGTCGGAGCAGAACTAAATGATATGACTCCAGAAGAGATTAGAGAAATTGTAAAGACCAAGAGAGTATTTACGAGAGTATCTCCAGAAAACAAAGTGCAGATTGTAACCGCTCTAAAAGAAAACGGACATATAACCGCCATGACAGGAGATGGTGTAAACGACGCACCAGCAATCAAACGTGCAGACATCGGTATCGCCATGGGAATAACAGGTACTGACGTTGCAAAAAATACTGCAGAAGTAATCTTAACAGACGACAACTTTGCAACCATTGTAAATGCAGTTGAAGAAGGAAGGGTAATCTATTCAAATATTAAGAAATTCGTATCTTACCTTCTATCATGTAATATAGGGGAAGTGCTTGTGGTATTAATTGCGATTCTTATGAATCTTCCAGTGCCACTACTTCCAATCCAACTACTATGGCTAAACCTTGTAACAGATGCCTTCCCAGCACTTGCACTTGGAGTTGAAAAAGGCGAAGAAAATATAATGCAAGAGCCACCGAGAGATCCTGCAGAACCGATACTTGATCCAGAAATTAAAATCACAGTTATCGTTCAATCTGTAGCAATAACCATCGCCACCCTTGGAGCATACCTAATCGGTATCAAGTGGCATGGACAAGAGGGAATCGGACTTGAATATGCAAGAACGATGGCATTTGCAACTCTTATAACTGCAGAACTTCTAAGATCATATTCATCAAGATCAATTAGGTACACCCTATTCCACATAGGACCATTTAGCAATAGAAAACTTGTGTGGGCAACAGTATTTTCATTTGCCCTAATGCTTGTGGTAATGTATGTACCAAACATAAGAGAATTATTTGAGCTTGACAGCATAGGAATGAATGAATGGATCGTAATCATAGTTGCATCATTGATTCCTTTAGTACTTGGAGAAATTCAAAAAGTTTTAAGGTTTAAAAAGTATCACGATGAGTTTGAAAGATAAAATATTAAGTCCTTGGAGAAATCCGAGGACTTTTTTAATTGCAAAAGTTTTTTTGTACAGTTTTTTGCTAAGTAAAATTATTTAAAAGTTTTTTGAAATAAAACATGATAAAATAAAAAAAGAAAAAATCTTGAACTTAAAGGAGAAAATATGAAAAGTCTTTTGTGGAAAAAGTCCGAAAAACTAACGGGACTTATTGCGGCCATCTCTCTGTGCATATATGCGATAGCAACAGCCCTCTTTGGAATACTTACAGGTAAGCTTATAACTTCAATTTCAGAATCAAACATAGCGGATATGAAGAGGTATATACTATTGGCAATCACTCTTCTAGTAGTTATATTTATAGCATCCTATTTGGGTAAATGTGCAGTTCTTTCAAATTCAATTATGAAGATTTGTAAGTTAAAGAATAGGCTTTTCTTTAATGGTATAGGAGAGCCAAGAGGCGTTGCAGTAGATTTGGCAGATTTTACCACGAAATCAAACACAGTTTATAATGATTACTTTGTAGGCAGGTGGAACATATTTATTCAGATTAACCTATTTGTCTGTGCTGTTATTGCAATTGTATACATAGATTGGATTATGCTCATAGTTGCTGTAGTTTCTTCCCTACTTCCAATGGGAGTACCATTATTATTTGGGAAAAAACTTGAAAAACGCTCTGTAAAGTATAATGACGCATCAAATAGTTATTTAGATTTTGTAACAGATACACTTAGGGGTAGGCTTGAAATTATAAAAAATGATGTAGTACCTATATATGATAAAAAACATATGGAAGAAAATATAAACTTCGAAGAGACACATTTTGACAACGCAACTCTACAAAATTTTGCAGCTTACTTTGGAGAATTGGTAGGAGGAGCATCATTCTTCATTCTATTTGCTATAGGTGGTCTACTCGTTTATTATAAGAGAATTGAAATCGGAGGGATACTCGCGTGTATTCAGCTTTTTAACTATTTGGTAAATCCAATTTTAAGAATTTCTGACCTTATGAATTATTTAAAAGGAGCTAAACCTATCTACAAAGAACTTACTGAAAAGGCCAAGGAAAAAGAAAAATTCAATATAAATTCTCTAGAAGATTTAGATAGTGGAAATATGGAGCTAAGAAATATTTCTTTCAAGTACAAAGAAGGCCAAGAAGATGTGGTGAAGGATTTCTCAGTAAATTTTAAAGACAGGGGAAAATATTTAATAGTGGGTAGGAGTGGTTCTGGAAAGTCCACCCTTGCGAAGCTGATGACTGGAGAGATAAAACCAAGTGCGGGAAATATACTCTTAAATGGCAAGGATCTTTCAAATTATTCTGATAGCGAAGCTCTAAAATATATTCAATATATAGACCAAAACAGTTATCTATTTAAAGACACCATCGAAAATAATATAACCCTTTATAGAGATGTGGATGGAGGTAAGATTTCTTCTTTAAAGAACAATCTTTCTATAGAAAATCTTCACTTCGATGACATAATCAGCGACGAGCTGGGACTATCTGGAGGACAGAAATCCCGTATCAATATTGCAAGATCACTGATCAAGTCTTCCCCAATCTATATATTTGATGAGCCAACAGCAGCCTTAGACCATGAAACAGCGACTTCTGTTATGAAGTATCTTCTAGATATAGATAAAACGATAATCATAATCTCCCACATGAACGACGAGAATATAATAGAGTTGTTTGACGAAGTTATAGATTTAAATACCATGAAACACAAAAAGTAAAATCAAACAAAAAGAGATATTCGAAGATGAATATCTCTTATTTTTATTCTTTAATTTCGATTTCTGGGTTTTCTAGTTTTAAAAGTGAAAGTTTCTTGTCGATTCCTCCTGCAAATCCTGTGAGTTTATTATTTTTTCCAATGACTCTGTGACAGGGGACGATGATCCAAATTGGATTATTACCAAGTGCCATGCCAACTGCCCTCATGGATTTGGGATTTCCAATTGAGTTTGCAATCTCTCCATAGGTTTTGGTGCTGCCGTATGGAATCTTCAAAGTCTCTTCATATACTTTTTTCTGAAAATCTGTGCCAGTTAATTTAATCGGGATATTAAAAGTCTTTCTACTCCCGTTTAAATATTCTTTAATCTGTGATTTAACTTTTTTAGAAATTTTATTTTCACTATCGCTATGAGTTTTCTCTGAAACCAGTTTAAGACCTACTAAGGATTTATCTTCACAGATTATTTCCATAAGTCCAAGAGTTGTTTCTAGGTAGTCGTAGCTACTCATTCCATTCCACCAAAATCTGCACATCTTTTGTAGCGACACCGGTGAAGCTATCGTTTATAAAATCGACATTTTTCTCTGCGCCATTTACAATGAATTTTTTAAGTTCTACTCCAGCAGGAGGACTGAGTTTTACAGTGTATCTTTCACCAATCTTAACCATATCTCTTTCAACTCTTGCGTACTTGCCAATGATTTCGATACGAGCCATCTCGTTTGACTCTTTCTTCATGATGATGGTGACATTCTTATCTCTGCCATCTATTTCTACAAAGGTCTTTTCGCTTTTGTATCCATTGTAATTTACATTTAGAAGGTACTTTCCATTTTTAAGAGTGGATTTATTTACGAATGGATTTTGATTTATAGTTAGAGCTGCTCCGTAGATAGGCTTGCCGTCTTCGGAATAGACATCAACATTTAAATAGAATTCATCTCTCTTAGTATTTCTAAGGATGTAATTATCTATTTCTTTTTCTATTGCGATCATCTCTGAAAGATCATTTCTATTTGCAATATCTTCTGCCTTTGAAAGAAGTCTCTTCATGTTTTCGTCTTCATTCCTTAGGTAGTTATAATTTTCTATTAAATATTTTAGTTTCTTTCTTTGATTTTCTGTAGCTTCTGTTATGAAACTCTTACTCTTTTCATCTTCTGTTATTATTCCAACGGTTTCAATTGGTTTTACCTTTCTTTTTAGGTATCCTTCCTTTAAGACTTTTTTGCAAAGAGTTGCAACTTCGCCACGAGATATATATCTTTCTCCTCTGAAGGATCTGTCCTTGTATCCGTTGAAAAATCCTGGAAGGAGTTTTAAGGCTTCTTTAAGTTCATCGTCCATAAATCCTGTGTCGCTATATTGGATGACTTCACCAGAGTTCATAAATGCTTTTGAGAACATGATTGCGAAGTCGCGCCTGTTCATAAATTCTTGAGGTTTGAAGAAATTGCTGTCTGTAATATAGCCTAAGTTTACCGCAGATTTAATGCTTCTATAAAACCAGTCTCTTTCTGAAACGTCCAAGAAATGGATCGGAACTTCGCCATCTTGTGCCTGGGTGAGCTTGGTAAGAATCATGACCGCTTCGCTTCTTTTTACGAATTTATCCGGCTCAAAAGTTTTGTTTGGATATCCAACCATTATATTTTCATTTGTAACGTAGTCGATGCTATACTTCGCCCAATGTCTATCTGTATCACGATATGTACTTGCATATGTATTTATAAAAATTAAATAAAAAACAATTAAAATGGTAAATTTTTTCATTTTATCACCTAGTACTATATTAACTGTTTTTTTCGTCAAAATCAAATAAATGAAGTTTACAAAAATCTACTGTAATTGTAAAAAATTTATACTTTAACTTGACGGAATCCCTCAGTAGTTCTAACATAGTATTGGAACAAGGAGGTATATATGTCAGTTATTGATGAATTAAAATCACAACTTAAAGGAAAGGGCGCTAAAATTGTCCTACCTGAAGGAGAAGATGAAAGAGTACTAGGAGCAGCTAATAGCCTAGCAAAAGAAGGAATTGTTGAACCAATCGTACTTGGTAAGAGAGCAGAAGTTGAAAAGACAGCTAAAGAATTAGGCATCGACCTAAGCGCTTTTAATTTTATAGACCCAGAAGAATCTATTACAGATGAAATGGTAGCTTCTTTAGTTGAAAGAAGAAAAGGTAAATTAAACGAAGAAGAAGCAAGAGAAACTCTAAAGAATCCAAACTATTTCGGAACTATGATGATCTACATGGAAAAGGCAGATGGAATGGTAAGTGGAGCAGTGCATACCACAGGAGATACTGTAAGACCAGCTCTTCAAATCATAAAGACCAAGGAAGGATTCAAGAGAGTATCTGGAGCATTCTTAATGCTTAGAGACAACGAAAAATATCTATTCGCTGATTGCGCAATAAATATAGATATAGACTCAGAAGGACTTGCAGAAGTTGCAGAACTATCTGATAAAACTGCAAAACAATTCGGAATCGACGCTAAGATTGCTATGCTATCATTCTCAACCAAGGGTTCAGCTAAGGCAGAACAAGTTGACAAGGTTAGAATTGCAACAGAAATGGTAAAAGAAAAAGATCCATCCATAGTTATTGATGGAGAATTACAATTTGACGCTGCATTCGACCCAGTTACTGCTAAGAAGAAAGCACCTGATTCAAAAGTAGCAGGCCATGCAAATGTATTTATCTTCCCATCACTTGAAGCAGGAAACATTGGATACAAAATGGCTCAAAGATTCGGTGGATTCAAGGCAGTAGGACCTATTTTACAAGGTTTAAATAAGCCAGTTAACGATCTATCCCGTGGATGCGTTGAAAAAGAAGTAGAAGATTTAGTAATCATAACAGCAGCTCAAGCATATCTATAAAAAATTATTTGAGTTTTTTATATATTTAATGTATAATAAACGATGAAAAGCCGAAAGGCAACCTTTTCTACGAGAGGAGGGAAACTATGTCAGAAATAAGAGTTGGAGAAAATGAATCTCTAGATAACGCCCTTAAAAGATTTAAGAGACAATGTGCTACTAATGGAGTGCTAAAAGAAGTTAGAAAGAGAGAACATTACGAAAAACCAAGCGTAAGAAGAAAGAAAAAATCTGAAGAAGCGCGTAGAAAGAAATTTAAAAGATACTAAAGAAGGTGCAGTATGTCAATAAAAGAAAAGCTTATGCAGGACTTAAAAGCTGCAATGAAATCTCATGACAAGATAAAAAAGGACACCATCACCATGGTGCGCGCTGCCATCAAACAGATTGAAGTCGACAAGAGAGTTGATCTTTCCGACGAAGAAGTTATAGACATAATTTCCAAACAATATAAAGAAAGAGTATCTTCAATTGACGAGTTTAAACGTGGCGGTAGAGATGATTTAGTCGCTCAAACAGAAGAAGAAATAAAGATAATTCTCGAGTACCTACCAAAGCAATTAACAGATGAAGAATTAGAAGATATAATTAAAGAAGCCATCGAAAAACTATCCATCACAGACAAGAAACAAATTGGCGAACTTATGAAAGAAGTTATGCCAAAGGTGAAGGGAAAAGCCGATGGGGAAAAAGTAAATTCCATTGCTTCTAAGTATTTAAATTAAGCCTAGGATTTCCTAAGGCTTTTTTTTCTAAGGAGATCTTATGAAAAAGCTAAAATATTTAATCATAATTATTCTCATGATGTTTATCTCTGTCCATGCAAAAGAAGCTGTGGTTATAGATATAAGTGGAGAAATAAACGAAGCTACACTTATGAATACGAAACGTGTGCTGAAAAGCGGATCCGAAAATAAAAAGGATGTAGTATTTAAAATATCTTCAAAAGGTGGTTCCACCAAGGCAGCATTTGATATTGCAAATTTAATTTTAAATTCAAATTTAAATACTATTGCCTATTGTGAAGAGCCCACTGAGGCAGAATCTACCATCATAGCCCTAAGCTGTGATAAAATTTATTTAAATCAAAAACATGCAGTAATAGGAAATATAAATAAGAATTTAAAAGATAATTCCAAGAATTTAAACGAATTTCTATCTAGAGTTGAAAAAAAGAAGGGAATCAGCAAGGATTCATTGGATATGCTTAAAAAACCATTAGGCAAAAATACTTCCAAGAATGTACCTGAGATTCTCATAAGTTCAAACGATGCCCTTGACTATGGAATATCTGATGGCTCGGTAAAAGATTTCAAAAATGTACTAGAACTTGAAAATATTTCATCTACTGAAGATTATAGGGAGCCACAGGAGATTAGACTGCTTAACCTCATTTCAAATAGGTATGTAAGCACAGCTATCTTGACCATAGCTCTAGTAGCCATGATTATAGAAGTATTTAGCCCTGGGTTTGGATTCTTTGGGACCCTATCAATATTATTATTTATAGTATTTTTTGTAGGAAATATAATTATCACCGAGTCGAGTGTATATGTCGCCCTTTTATTTATGGTGGGAATTGCTCTTATACTTATTGAAGCAGTAGTACCAGGATTTGGAATCTGCGGCATAATGGGAATCATCCTTTCCGTAGCGGGAGTAATCCTTGCCATGGGAAGTTTTGAAAGAGGGCTCGTGCCAACGGCATCAGCTATGATTGTAGGGATATTTGCAACGAATATAATGATAAAGAGAGGAATGAAGTCAGAGTTTTTAGAAAAGATTTCTTTAAACGATTCTCTAACTTCTACCAAGGGATACCTATCAGTGGATAGACCGGATGTCAGCGTAGGAGATGTGGGATACACTCTCACACCTTTAAAACCTACAGGATTTATCTTTATAGAAGGGGCAAAGCTCGAAGCAATTTCAGAGGATGGAATGATAGAACATGGAGAAAAAATCGTCGTGTCAAAAGTCGACGGATCTAAAATAATCGTTAGGAGATAAAAAATGAATGGAAATATAATTTCTAATATCTTAAGTGGAGGAATAGTAGTAGCAGTAATAATATTTCTAATATTATTCTTTTCATTTGTGCCGGTTGGACTATGGATTACAGCATATTTTTCAGGAGTAAAAATAAGAATTTCAACACTTATCGGAATGAAACTAAGAAGAGTAAGTCCTAGAAGAATCGTAATACCTATGATTAAAGCAACCAAAGCCGGACTTGATCTAAAGATAGAAAATCTAGAAGCCCATTACTTAGCAGGAGGAAATGTAAACACTCTAGTAGATGCTCTAATAGCATCAGAAAGAGCAAACATTCCACTACAATTTGAAAGAGGAGCAGCCATAGACCTAGCAGGTAGAAATGTACTTGAAGCGGTACAAGTATCTGTAAATCCAAAGGTAATTGAAACTCCCAACATATCTGCAGTTGCCCAAGACGGTATCGAAGTGGTAGTTAAAGCAAAGGTAACCGTAAGAGCAAATATAGAAAGACTTGTGGGAGGAGCTGGAGAAGAAACTATAATCGCAAGGGTAGGAGAAGGAATTGTAACCACAGTAGGTTCATCTATGTCTTACAAAAACGTTCTTGAAAATCCAGATTCAATTTCAAGAGTAGTACTAGAAAAAGGTCTCGACTCAGGAACAGCATTTGAAATATTATCAATTGACATCGCAGATGTTGACGTAGCTAGAAATATAGGTGCGAGACTTCAAACAGATCAAGCAGAAGCTGACAAGAGAATCGCAGAAGCAAAAGCATCCGAAAGACGCGCAATGGCACTTGCCCGTGAACAAGAAATGAAAGCGGAAGTTGAAGCCATGAGAGCAAAGGTTGTGGAAGCTGAATCTCAAGTACCACTAGCAATTGCAGAAGCCTTTAAAGAAGGAAATCTAGGTGTAATGGATTACTATAAAATGCAAAATATAGAATCTGATACAGATATGAGAAAGGCGATTGCAAAACCAAAAGAAAATAAAAATCTCAAAAAAGAAAATTAAAAAAATAGACAGGCGTTTAAAAAGATAACACGATTATCAATTAGAAGCCTGTTATATTTTTTGAGTTTGGGTATAATAAAAGAGAAAGGTATAAATTTTTAGGAGGTTATTATGAAATCATTAAAAGGAACAAAAACATCTAAGAATCTTATGATGTCATTTGCTGGTGAATCACAAGCAACCATGAGATATAAATATTACGCAAAGGTAGCAGACAAAGAAAAATATATTCAAATCAGAGATATTTTTGAAGAAACTGCAAGAAACGAAGAACAACACGCAAAGAGATTCTACAGATTCTTACAAAAGGATTTCTTTGACGAAGAAATCGAAGTTGTACAAAGCTTCCCAGTTCATCTAGATGAAAAGAAAGGAACACTTTCTAACTTAAAGGCAGCTGCAGCAGGAGAAGAATTTGAACATACAGAAATGTATCCAGAATTTGCAAAGATTGCAAAAGAAGAAGGATTCGATGAAATAGCTGTTGCATTTACAGAAATCGGTGAAGTAGAAGAAGCTCATGACAAGAGATATAGAGCTCTTATCAAAAACATCGAAGAAGACAAGGTATTTAAAAAAGACGAAGTAGTTCTATGGCACTGCCTAAACTGCGGATATATTCATGAAGGCAAAGAAGCTCCAGAAGTATGTCCAGCATGTCTACATCCACAAGGATTCTTCGAAGTATATTCAGAAATTAAATAATTTAATTTAATTAAGAACAGAAAATTATTTAAAAATTATAAAGACTTCCAGAGGGGAGTCTTTATTTTTTTACTTAATTTAATTTTAAAATGGTATAAAAAATAGCATTCTTAGGCGAAAGTAGTACTATTCCTTTTATTAAGAATACAGTAGTGTTATAATGGTTGTTACTAAAATAAAATTACTAGGCAGGCGATTAGCTTGTTTTATTTAATGATATAAATTTTTATTTTGAAATAATTACGCAAAACTTTTAGGAGGAAATATGAAAGCTTTAGTTGTAGGTGCTGGAAAACTCGGTTATAGACTTGCAGCTGCACTTATAGATGAAGATTATGAAGTAACCGTAGTTGATAATGATGAAGCTGTAATTAAAAATATTCAAAATTCTCTAGACGTACTTAGCATCTGTGCAAATGCGCTTGATTTTGGTGTGCTCGAAGAACTGGATATTTCTAAATTTGACTATGTACTTGCCACAACTACAAATGATGAGGCGAATGTAATACTTTGTACAATTTCCAAAAAACTCGGTGCAAAATATGCCATTGCAAGGGTAAGAGATCCAGAATATATAAAGCATCTTGGTTTTATTTCTAAAGAACTTGAAATAGATAAAATTATCAATCCAGATTTTGCAACTGCAAGGTTCATAGTGAAGTACCTCATGAAGAGATACCAACTTTATTCCAGTGAATTTGCAGGTGGAAAAGTATCATTAGTTGAATTTAATATTGGTACTGATCCAAACTTCATCGGCAAAAGAATTATGGATATTGAAAATATAAATGATCTTTTGATTTCTGCTATTTCGAGAAGTGGAGATGCAATCATTCCAAACGGTCGTACTGTGCTTGAAGAAAATGACGTAATAATCTTGGCTGGAAAATCTGAAAATATAGAGATCTTTGACAAAGAACACACAGGAGTTAAGAAGACGAGATCCCTTAGAAGTACAATGATTCTTGGCGGTGGAAAGACTGGTCTATACCTTGCCATGCTTCTTCTAAATGAAAATATCGATGTTACAATAGTTGAACTAAATAGGGAGAGATGTTTTGAGTTAAAGGAAATGGTTCCTGATGCAGAAGTTATAAACGGAGATGGAACAGACATTGCAATCCTAGAAGAAGAAATGGTCCACACCTACGATTCATTTGTCGCTGCAACAGGTATTGACGAGGCAAACTTACTTATGAGTCTTGTGGCGAAACAGACTGGAATTTATAAATCAGTTGCTAAGATTTCAAGAACCAACTACGACAAGGTCTTGGATAAACTCGATATAGACGCAGTGTTTAATACTTCTTACATCACTGCAGCGGAAATTTTGAGAGAAATAAGGGGCAAGAACTCCCTTTCACTTCACCTACTACTAAATGGACAGGTGGAATGTATTGAACTTATCATAAAAGAAAGACAATTGGTTTGTGGCAAAGCTCTTGAAGAATTGAACCTTCCTGATGGTGTGCTTATCATTGCAGTTATAAGAAATAACGAGATGATAGTTCCAAATGGTAAGACTGTATTGGAATCAGGAGACAGAATAGTTTTATTTGCTATGCACCAAGTTGCACCTAAGATGCAAAAGATTTTTTCTTCCGAAGGAAAGATAAAGGATGCAATCAATTCTTTGATGAATAGAGGATTAGCAGATGAATTATAAACTTATTTCAAAGATACTTGGCTATATTTTAATAATAGAGACAGCATTTATGGCGCCATCTCTTCTACTTAGTTTGGTGGATAGAGATGGAAGTTATAATGGTTTTATAATCCCAATGGCAATTTCTTTGGTCTTGGGATTAATTTTAATTAATCTAAATACAAAGAAGAAGTCTCTTTCACCTAGGGATGGAATTTTAATCGTAACCGCTTCGTGGATACTGGTGTCCATTGTAGGAGCAATTCCACTTTTTATATCTGCACATATGACCTACATCGATTCATTTTTTGAAATTGTATCAGGATTTACTACCACAGGAGCGACGGTTATCTCTGGAATAGAATCATATCCAAGATCTGTAATCTTTTGGAGATCTATAACCCACTGGATTGGGGGAATGGGAATACTTGTATTTACAGTTGGACTACTTCCAAAACTTGGAGTCGGTGGATTTCAAATTTTTAAAGCGGAATCTCCTGGACCAGTTGCAGGAAAGATCGAGTCCACCATTTCTCAATCATCAAAGAGACTCTATATAATATATATTATTTTATCCGCTGCACTTGTTATTTGCTTAAAGATTGCAGGTATGCCATTATTCGATTCCTTGGTCCACACCTTTGGTGTGCTTGGCACAGGAGGATTCTCATCTTATAACGATTCATTTATGTCATATCCAGGAAATGCCGTGCACTTCATCCTTTCTCTATTTATGTTTCTAAGTGCAACAAACTTTACAATTTACGCACTTATAACGAGGAAAAAATATAAAGAAATTTTGCAAAATGACGAACTAAAACTTTGGATTATAATTACCTTAGGTGCCATTACACTTATCACCATAGATTTATTTTCAAAAGGCTATCCGTCACTACTTTTAGCTTTTAGAGACTCAGCCTTTCAAGTAACATCCATATCATCCACATCTGGATTTGCAAATGCTGACTACGATATCTGGCCAAGTTTTTCTAAATTTATTCTTTTAATACTTATGATTTTTGGAGGATGCGCAGGTTCAACTGGCGGAGGAATCAAGGTGACGAGAATCTCTATTCTATTAAAATTAATAAAGAGAGAAATGAAAAAAGCGACCCATCCAAAGGCGGTCATACCAGTTATAACAGACGGGAAAGTTCTATCTGACGAAGTAGTGCTTGGAATAAACGCATATCTTGGAACTTATTTTGTAATTGCGGTAGTATCTACTGGAATCGTAACACTTTCTGGAGTAGATTTAATAACGGGGTTTTCTTCCGTTGCAACTACACTTTCCAATGTTGGACCAGGATTTGGAAAAATAGGTCCGACGAAAAACTTTGCCTTTTATAGCGACTTTTTCAAAATATATTTCAGTGGACTTATGCTACTAGGAAGACTTGAGTTCTTCACAATTTTGGCACTATTTACAAGAAGTAGACGTAGGAAAGATATTATTAAGCTTTAAATTTAAAATAAATCTAGGAATATAGACCACTTTATTGAAAAAAAAGAATAAAGTGATAAAATAGATTTAAGATATTTTGTCGGTATTTTAAAAGGTAGGTGGAATATGAAGAATAAAAAGATAGGTTTAAAATCATTTTTATTAGTTTTAATCTTAGCCATCATCGCTACTGGATGTTCCAAGACAAATGATGCTAAAAAAGAAACAAAAGATTTTGACAAAGAAAAAGCGTTTAATGAAATTGTAGAAGAAAAAGATTTAAAGAGTTATATCTTAAACTCAGAGATGACTTCGAAATCAGAAAAAGATGGCGATGAATACACATCTAATGGAACTTTGGAAATAATAAAAGATCCAATGACCTACCACTCAACAGGCACTAGCGTAGTTGGAGATAAGAAGCTAGAGTTTGAAGAGTATGTCACAGATGGATTTAGGTATCGAAAAAATGAAAGCGGCGCATGGACAAAAGAAAACTTCGATGGAGAAGGAAAAGCTACCTTCGTTTCAAAAAATAATATAAATGGAGATTCAATTTTAAAACCACTTAAACAGTACTATGTAATGAGTGAAACGGATACGGATATAGTGGCAGAGTTAAAATCCACTCCTCAAAATATAGACGAGATTAAAAATATTCTCTTTGATGATAAGGATGCACCATTTTATGGTGAGCTAGAATCAATTGAAGCTAAATTTATATTTGATAGAGAGACCAACTATCCAAAGTCATTTGAATGGGAATTAAAATTCACAGATGAAAATGGAAAGACCAAAACCATAAGAGAAAGCGGAAACTATGAAAGAGTAAATGAACTAAAAGAGATAGATGTACCAGAAGAAATTAAAAATTTATAATATAACCGGAGAAACAATGCTCCGGTTTTTATTTGCAAAAATTTAAATAATAAAAATTTTATTTTAAATAAATAGTGTACTTTTAAAGTTTTCATTTCTTGAAGATAAAGTACAAGTCTACTATAATTTAAGTAAGGAGGGGGAAATGAAAACAGATTTTGAGATTTCGAAGGAAGCACATATCTTACCAATAGAAGAAATAGCTAAAAAACTCGGTGTAGATATGAATTATGTGGAAGCATATGGAAAGTACAAGGCGAAGATAGACCCGAAGGCGATTAAAGAAAAAGAAAATTCCAAACTTATTTTGGTAACGGCGATTACTCCAACCCCAGCAGGAGAAGGAAAGTCAACGGTAACCATAGGACTTACAGATGGACTAAATAAGATCGGCAAATTTACAGTGGCTGCACTTCGCGAACCATCATTAGGACCAGTTTTTGGAATTAAAGGCGGAGCTTGCGGCGGTGGATATGCACAAGTAATTCCAATGGAAGATATAAATCTTCACTTCACTGGAGATTTACACGCAATTACCACTGCAAATAATTTACTTATGGCTCTTATCGACAACCATATCGAAAAGGGCAACGAACTTAGAATTGATGAAAGAGAAGTAAAAGTTAGAAGAGTAATGGATATAAACGACAGAGCCCTTAGAAATATTGTAGTGGGCTTAGGCGGAAGAAATATGGGCTATCCGAGAGAAGATCACTTCATGATCACAGTTGCATCAGAAGTTATGGCTGCACTATGCCTTGCAAACTCTCTTATGGATTTAAAAGAAAGACTTGGAAATATTGTCTTTGCAGATAATATGGACAAAGAACCTCTCTACGTTAGAGATTTAGGTGCAGAAGGTGCCATGGCTGTAGTCCTAAAGGATGCAATCAAACCAAACCTTGTGCAAACTCTTGAAAATAATCCTGCAATCATCCACGGCGGACCATTTGCAAATATCGCCCATGGATGTAACTCGGTACTTGCTACAAAGATGGCTCTTTCTATCGGAGACTATGTAGTTACAGAAGCTGGATTCGGTTCCGACCTTGGTGCAGAAAAATTCATGGACATCAAGATGAGACTTTCAGGACTTAAACCAGATTTAACAGTTGTAGTCGTAACAATAAGAGCTCTAAAGATGCACGGTGGAGTTGAAAAAGATCACCTTTCAGAAGAAAATCTTGAAGCATTAAGAGAAGGCTTTGCAAATGCTAAAAGACATATCGAAAATATGCAAAAGTTCGGCGTTCCAGTTACAGTTGCGATAAATGTATTTAAAGACGACACAGAAAAAGAAATTGCACTTCTAAAAGAAATGGTTAGAGAAGTGGGAGTAGAAGCTACTGAATGTAGAGGATTTGAAAAGGGAAGCGTGGGCACTACAGACCTTGCTAAGGTAGTTGTAGAAACCATCGAAAATAATAAATCTGATTTCAAACCTATCTATCCTCTTGAACTTTCAATAGAAGAAAAGATAGAAAAAATTGCAAAGGAAATCTACAGAGCAAAGGGCGTTAACTTCACAGCGGAAGCTAAGAGAAAGCTAAAATACATGAAGGAACATGGTTTTTCTAATCTTCCAGTATGTATCGCCAAGACTCAATACTCCTTCTCAGACAATCCAAAGGCACTAAATGCTCCAGAAGATTTTGAAATAACCGTAAGAGATTTAAATCTATCTAACGGAGCAGGATTTGTTGTAGCACTTACAGGAGATATTATGACCATGCCAGGTCTTGCAAAAGTACCAGCAGCACTTAAGATGGACATCGACAGCGACGGAAATATAGTGGGACTGTTCTAATGCTCAATAGAGATTTTACAGATTTTATAGAAGATTTATCCTCAAATAGCCCTGCTCCAGGAGGAGGAGCAGTGGTGGGAGTAAATGCCATACTAGGGGCATCGCTTCTCTTGATGGTGGTAAATCTAACTATAGAAAATAAAAACTATTTAGAAGTAAGAGACGAAGCTATAAAGATCAGGGACGAACTCTTGGAGATAAAAGAAATCCTAATGGATGCACCTCAAAAAGATGCAGAAGCTTTTACAGAAGTTGCCAAGGGATTTAAGATGAAAAAATCCACAGAAGAAGAAAAAAGAGCCCGAAGCGAAGTAATAGAAAGAGGATACAAACTAGCTACAGACGCGCCTCACCAAGCGCTTAAAACCATCGCAAGACTTATTCCAATAGGCATGAGACTTTACGAAATTGGAAATCAAACTGCGATAGGAGATGTGCTAGTTGGACTAAAGCAAGTTGAGATTGCAATATTTGGTTCAATAGAAAACATGGGACAAAATATTAAATCCATAAGAGATGAAGAGTATGTAGCTAAGATGAAAGTTGAAATAAAAAAATATTTAAAGATGATGCGAGGACTTAGAGCAAGCCTCGACGAACTTATTTAAATTGCCGGAGTTATCTCCGGTTTTTTATTGTAATTTGAAAACCCCCGGTTAGACCGGGGGTTCCGTTTAGCTTTAGCGATGAAAAACAAATAAAAGACCTCCATGTTAAAATAAAAAAAGTGGTTT
>QWCH01002449.1_pt1 | contig 23073 bp, 22 predicted proteins | sample 1972671 | NCBI WGS metagenome assembly QWCH01 (sample SAMN09866713, study PRJNA288562) | Human gut metagenome isolate term3_stool, whole genome shotgun sequencing... | isolation source: gut | host: Homo sapiens | place: USA: California
ACGCTAAAAGATGTAACGGCACCAAAGACAACACCAGCAACAGGCTACAAATTTGACAAATGGGCACCGGCATTAGATAAGAATACAGCAGTAGATAAAAACTTAATAGTAACAGGAACATTTGCAAAGATTGCAGCTAATAAAGATGAATTTTCAATCAAGATTGATCCTAACGGCGGAACCTGGAGCGACGGAAGTACTAATCCAAAGGTATACAATATTAAAAAGGGAGACTATATAGAATTACCTGAAGCACCGATAAGAGAAGGATATATCTTCAAATATTGGAAGGGTTCCAAATATCAGCCTGGAGACAAATATAAGGTTGAAGAAGACCATACGTTTGTTGCTTTCTGGGAGAAAGCTGCTCAAATTGACGACAATAAACAAAATAATGTTGACAACAAGAATGGTGGAACAACAGGTCAGAACACCCAGAAAATTAGCAATTTAGGAAACGCAAATCAAGGAAAATCTCATAGCCCATTTACGGGAGATAATGATTACCTTGCAATCTACTTAATCATGAGCATCCTATCGCTTGCAAGACTAATCAAAATTAGAGTTCAAAAGCAGTAGAAGAATGAAATATGATTTACTCATAAATACCCTGCCTGATATCAGGCAGGGTATTTATAGTGTAAATGTTTTGGAGCTAAAATCCCTTTAAAAGGGTATGACTTTAATTATGGCTTACTTCTTTAATAACTATTCCTGGCTTTGACTGCCGAATTAAAGCAAATACATCTTCGGCATCATCTGGGCTGAAAATAAATCTTCGATTTATCGCCCCCTTATTTAGATGAACTTCGATGTTAGGAGCAGATTTAATGCTGTCTTTGTGAACTGCGAGAATCTCATCATACGACCAGTTATTATGGAAACAATGTCCCAATAATCTATATTCAATGTCTACGCCACTTTCTGAAATGACCTGCGTTCTAGATGAAAATGTAGCAACTATAAGAACTAGGCCAAATGGAACGTAAAACCAATTACCATTTACATAAGCATCATAGGCTGCAAGCATGCCCAGTGCTATAGCCGCTATTTTAACCCAGAGCTTTCTTTTTGGGAGTATTCCGTAATATCTCATATTGTTAAAATCCTCTAAATCATTAAATCTGTAAAAGAAATAAAAGTTTATTTTTAAATGGGTTTAATTGTCTAAAATATAGTATTTTTATAAACTCTTGTATATGCCTTCTTTTCTCTTTGCCATCAAAGCTTCCATAGCTATTTTGTGCTCTTTTTCTGGTGCTCCAGCAGGTCCTCTGCCCTTCTTTAGTCTTCCAAACAATGTGGTTCTTGAACCATCCGCATAAATGATATTTCCGCCATAGCTAGCTGTAACGATAGCGTAAATTGGATTGATCAGGTTCATAAAGCAGAATGGAAGGTAAGATAGTGTAGGAACTCCAAGAACTGCTGAGTGATATGATCCGCATGAAGACCAAGGAACAAGTGGTGACCATAGTGTTCCACCATCTTCTAGTGACCTAGAGAGCATATTCCTTCCAAGACCAAGTTCGTCATAATTATTTTTGTACATTGATGAAGGGATAATTAATCCCAGATATTGGTCGCACATTGTGGTGATACAAAATACCGAAGTCGCAATCGTAACAACGACAAGCTGGAATGGTGTTTTGACCTTGTGAATAAGACCACCGAGTATCGACTCCACAGCACCGATCTTTTGTAATATACCTCCGAATGCAACTGCAACGATTACAAGGTTATTTGTCCAAAGCATACTGTCCATGCCGCCCCTGTTAACGAGCTTGAAGAAAAGTTCGTTTTTAGATTCTGCTGAATATCCGTAATGGAGCATGGTGAAACAATCTGAGATTCCGGCTCCTTGGAAGACAACAGCAAATCCACAGCCTATAAGAGATAACAGAACAATTGAAGGTATCGCAGGCATTTTTATAACTGCTACTATAATGATCATAAGAATTGGGATCAAAAGAATCGGACTCATATAATCATAGTGGCCGACTATTGCAGCTGAAAGGTTATCTGCAAGTGATGGATCATACTTCCCAACACTTTGGAAAGAGAAGAAAGCAAAAATGCAGATAGCAATTACAAGGCTTGGGAATGTAGTCGTAACCATAGCACCCACGTGATCGAATAAGCCTGTCTGTGCAGAACCAGCTGCCAAGTTAGTGGAGTCTGAAAGAGGAGAAAATTTATCCCCGCAGCAAGCTCCAGATATAATTGCACCTGCAATCAGTGCTGGATTCAAACCCATTGTTGTTCCAATTGCCATAAAAGCAATGCCCAGTGTTGCAGATACTGTCCACGCTGAACCGAGGGCGATACCTACGACTGCACACATGATTGTTACAAAAGGCAAGAATATGCCTGGAGATAACAACTTAAGACCATAATAAACTACAGATGGAATGGTTCCGCATGCGGTAAATGAACCAATCAGACAACCTACTAACAAAATAATAATAATTGCTTCAAGTGATTGGTTAACAGCTTCAAGTCCTGCAGCAAGCATATCTTTATAAGAGTAGCCGCAAAGCCTACCAATAAGCATCGCAACAGCACAAGATAAAGTTACTGGAATATGAGGATCAGCACCCCATCCGAAAGAATAGTTTGAAATCATGGTCACAAGTAAGAATACAATAGGAATTGCAGCTTCTAACTTGTTTGGTAATCTAGCTTTTCTATTATTTTCGTTCATTGTTCTTTTGTGTGATTACTAACCAATGGCTAATTCACATCTTCCTCCTTATATAATATTTTACGGAAATATTAACACAGGAATTGTCAAGGAAGTGTCAATAAGTTAACAAAAGTTAAATTTTATTTAAAAAATTTGATAAATTTTATAATTTTTCGAAAAATGGTTTCATATCCTCTCCCCATGAGTACTGTGACATGTATTCTCCTTTATATAAATTTTTATTTCTATCATCGATCCACTCAAAATAGTCACAGCTTATATTTTCTAGATGAGAAAGAGACATGCTGCCTCTCTCAATATAAATTAAATCATTACAGCCAATCTTTGTCAGAGAGTCTACAAGGTCTTTTTTTAGCATTCTAAAGTAGGAGCCATGACCCTCGTCCTCCCAAAGAGTTACCATGATTTCGTTATTTGTGCATCTCGCGCCATGTCTATGAACTAAAAAGGCCAAAAGCTCTTTTGTTTTGTCAAATTTGAATTTAACCGGCTTGCGATCAACAAGAATATCAAAATTACCGAAACAAATAATCTTTATGTATGGAGAAGTGAACTCATTTGCATCACGGCTTGATGTGTTATTTTCAGGTAGGTATCTCAAGTTTTCAATGGCATGCTTGACCTGATCTGAGGTAGCAGGTTTCATTATATAGTCGCTGGCATCAAGTTTGAAGGCGTTCCCCATAAAATCAGAATATCCAGTTACAAAAACAAAATTAGTTTTCGGATAAACTTCCTTTACACGTGCTGCAAAATCAACTCCGTTAAGGCTGGGCATCTGTATATCAAGAAAGCATACATCAAATCTTTCTGACAGAGCGACTTCAATGGCATCAACAGGGTTAGATTTAATTGTAATATTAGCATCAGGATCATTTTCTCTGATGAGTTCAGCAAGATAATCGGCTGCTATTGGCTCATCGTCCAAAACTATGTATTTCACGTCTTTCACCAACCTTTCTGTTCACTGTTTTGTTTTTTTCAGGAATAATTATTGTTACTTCAGTACCAATTCCTGGGAATGATGATATTTGCATCTCAGTATGAAATATGCTCTTTAATCTTTCGTTTGCGTTAGAAATTCCGATGTGAGCTCTTTTGTCATTTTGCATTTCCAATGTATCAAAGCCAACACCATCGTCTTTAATTGTTATTATGTGGTTTCTGCCAATTTTTCGCGTGATAATTGTGATTGTACCGCCTTCGACTTTTTTGCAAATGCCGTGTTTTACTGCGTTTTCTACAATCGGCTGTAGAGTTAAAACAGGAACTTCAAAATCCTTGGTTTGAATATCATAGATTATTTTTAGTCTGTCACCAAAACGAATTTTTTCAATATCTAAATAAATTTTTATATGTTCCAGCTCTCTTTCAAATGAATGAGTATCGAACTCCTCAATGCTATACATGTTTTCGCGTAAAAATTTCGAGAATTTGACAGTGGTATCCTCAGCAAGCTTGGGATTTATCCTACAAAGTGCAGTTATTGTGTTTAAGGTATTATATAAAAAATGAGGTTGAATCTGAGATAGCATAAGCGACATCCTCTGCTCCCTAAGCTTAATATCCTTGCCCTCATTTACCTGCTGAGAAATATACACATGTATTATGAGGTAGTACAAAATAAATGAAAACGCATATGTCTTTATCAAAATTCCTGGGGAAATACCGGTTGTATCTAGGATATTAGCTGTCATCAAAACTGAGACAAACAAAAAAATTCCGAGGGGGTTCTTATTACTCTCTTTATAAAATTTAATATTAAGTATAGATAGAAAAATGATCCAGTATGTCCATTCAGTTACAACAAAAGAAGAAGTAGGCACATGATAACTCTGCATCAAACGAAATAATGTAGATGACGGGCTCAATATGCCAAGGTAAGCAGTGCAAACGATAGCGTTAAGAACAGCAGGTATATAAAAATATTTGCTGTTTTTATATACGAGGTTTATCATTGCAACCATTGGAAGAGGCTTTAAGGAGCAATATAAAATACAAGCCAAAGTAAATCTCAGCGTGTAAATATTAGTTGTCTCTAAATAATCAAGATAAGAAGCGTTTATTGAGATTATAAGTAGCAAAGTCATATTGATAACCATATTCTTTTTTATGGATATATCTACCGAAGATTTCATTGGCGCAATAAAATATATGCTAAAAATTATCATTAAGAAGATAAAATTATCGGACAAATATTTTTGTACTTCGTTCATAGTTTAAACACCTTAACCCAAGTCTATATTAAATTTTATTTTTATAATTTGATAACTTTAGTAATACTTTAAGTCAAATTATATTATTTTTTAGATCGGATTTCAAGGAAGTTGCCCATTAGTTGATAAAATAACGCTTAAATTACAAAGTTTGGGGAATAATACGACTATAGTTAAATATTTAAATTTTACTAAAATGCATATAAACGAAATTTGAAAGGCATGATATATGAAAACATATGAAAAGCATCAAGCGCTGAGAAGCAAAAGACTCGCTTTGATTCCATGCTCAATAGACGATGCAGCGGATTTATATAAATATGCAAAAAATCCCGACGTGGGTCCGCATGCTGGATGGAAGCCACATGAAAGTGTAGAAGAATCACGACAAATTATAGAAGGCTTGTTCTTGCCAAGTGGAGCCTGGGGAATTCACGAAATCGAAAGTGATGGACTTCCTGGACCAATGATTGGCACAATTGCTCTTGAAGAGGATAGATTTAGACCTGATGCAAAAAGCAAGGAAATCGGATACAGTCTTGCCAAAGAAGCGTGGGGTAGGGGCTATATGACGGAGGCTGCAGCGGAGGTAATAAGATATGCTTTTGAAGATTTAGAAATGGAAATTTTGACGATATGCACCTCTCCTGTTAATAAAAGGTCTCAACGCGTGGCCGAGAAAAATGGCTTCATATATGAAGGTAGAATAAGAAAAGCATATAGGATATATACTGGCGAACTTAGAGATTCTCTCGTTTTTTCGCTAACAAAAGAGGAGTGGGAGCAAAAATCAGTATCTAGCGCTATATAATTAATATAATTATGCGAAAAGATCAAACAAAGAAAAAAGTGCCTATTTAAACAGCACTTTCAAAAAACAATTTAAGTTGTGATAGAGATATTTTTTCAAGATGACTCTGACCGATTTGGTCAGGTACTGTAATAGCAATTTTGCCATGAGAAATTTTCTTATCAAGAAGAGCATATTGATATAGTTCAGACGCATCAAAATCGATGGTTAAATCGAATTTAGCCTCAGTCAGAATCGAAGAAATTTCCTCATATACATCAACAGACGTTAACCCCATGGCAGCGCAGGCCTTCGCCTCAGCTACCATTCCTTTTGCAACAGCAACACCGTGCGGAATAGAGTATGCGCTGGCTTTTTCTATGCAATGACCTATGGTATGCCCAAAATTCAGCATCTGCCTAAGGCCGACATCAAGCTCATCAGCTTCAACAATATATTTTTTAATTGAGACAGCCCTCTCAATAATATAAGGGTAATCTCGATCGATAATCTTAGGAATAAGATTCGAATCAAAACAAATTCCGAGCTTCATAGCTTCTGCAACACCTTCCATAATCTGTTCGGGAGGCAAAGTCTCAAAGACCTTGGTATCACAGATAACTAGAGACGGCTGCCAAAAAGCACCAGCTAGATTTTTCCCGGACAATAGATTGATTCCTGTTTTGCCGCCTACAGAAGCATCGATTGCCGAAATGTACGAGGTCGGAATCTGTAGGAACTTGATTCCACGCATGTAAGTAGCAGCTGCAAATCCACTGATATCTCCAACCACTCCTCCACCAAGTGATGCGATTGCGTCAGAACGACTTATACCCTCGTCAGCAAGAGCCTCAAGAACATTCCCATAGGTATTAAGATTCTTTGAATGTTCACCAGCAGGGAAAATAATCTTCGAAACTTCAAAACCACTTTCGATAAGAGAGGTCAGAAAAACCTGTGAATACAGGCTATTTACGTTCGTATCAGTGATGATTGCAATCTTACACGGTTCAAGAACTTCACTTATAAGAGCCCCGCTATTTGGCATAATATTGCTACCAATGCAGATGTTATATGGATGAGTTGTCGAAATTTCGAATTTTTTCATACAATTTAACCCTATTTTCTAAGATCTCATATTCTTTCAACGTAATGGACTGCCTACCGTCACAAAGAGCACATTCTGGATTTTCATGCACCTCGATCATAAGTCCATCAGCTCCAGCTGCCACAATTGCAAGACTTACAGGCATAACAAGTTCGGAAATACCCGTTCCATGGCTCGGATCGCCAATTACAGGCAGATGTGTTTTTTTCTTCAGTAATGGAATCGCATTTATATCAAAGGAATTCCTTGCAGATGGCTCGAATGTTCGTATGCCTCTCTCGCACAAAATAATATTATGATTCCCCTCTCGATAAATATACTCAGCACTCTCAAGAAATTCGTCTATTGTATTGGACCATCCCCTCTTCAACAAAACAGGTTTTTCCTGCATACCAAGTGCTTTTAAAAGGGAGTAGTTCTGCATATTCTTTGCTCCGACCTGTAAAATATCAACATCGTTAAATAACGATAAGTCTGCAATATCAACAATTTCAGAGACTGTAGGCAAGCCAAGCCTAGACTTAACTTCAGATAGCATCTCAAGGCCTTCCGCGCCCATACCCTGAAAAGAATATGAGGACGTCCTCGGCTTAAATGCTCCCGCTCGCAAAATATCCACATTCATTTTTGCTAGACCTGATGCAACATCGTTTAACTGATTAAAACTCTCGATAGTGCAGGGTCCGGCAATAATGGACAGGGATCCATCTCCTATGGAAACATTACCTATTTTAACGACTGTATCGTCTTTTTTATAATCTCTTGAAACTAACAATCTCATAGCAAAATATTATGATTTTTGGCTCCTCTATGGTATACTAATAGCACAAGAATTGTATCACAATTCATCTTTAAATGCAAAATATCAACAGGGGATGAGATGTATCAACACAGGAAGAAAATAAGAAAAATAATAATTTTAATACTTGTAATCATCCTTCTTATCATAGCGTCAATTCTGTCTGTGAGCGAACATGTAAAAACACTTGAAGAAGATAATATAATAGGCAGATATACTGAAGATTCTACTTCAGCAAGTTATTCAATGTATGAGAGGGTAAGGGATTTTAGGCCAAATGTTATCATTGTTCCGGGGGCAGCTATTTTGTCGGACAAGACTCCAAGCCCGATTCTCAAAGCACGGCTTGATGTTGCAGTTGACCTCTATGAGAAAAATGTTGCACAAAAGATTCTTTTGACCGGGGACGGTGATAACTCTCAGGAATTTTATGATGAAATTTCAGCGATGCTTGCGTATGTTAAGGGAAGGGGAATTCCAGATGCGGATATATTTTGTGATCACAAGGGTTATAGTACCTTTGAGAGCATGGTTAGAGCAAAACAGGTTTTCGGCATAGAGCGAGCGATTGTGGTGTCCCAAACTTTTCATCTGCCGCGGGCAATATATATTGGGCAGAAGATAAATGTCAAAACGAGGGGTGTTGCGAGCGATCAGGTTGGGCCAAGGGATATAAGGAGCGGTAGTTTTAAGGACGGCAAAATTAAAATTATGCTTCGCGAGACGATGGCGAGGAACAAAGACTTTTTCCTTCTGAAATTAAAGAAGATACCGAAGTTTAGAGATGAAAAGATTGACATCGAGGGTGATGGGACGAAGACTCACACTATAGATAAGTAGTTTTAAGGAAAGGAAGCTGATTTTCGAATGATTTTTGAGCAGAGCACGGGATATAGTATTATTCAAATCTTGCAGCTTTTTGCAATATATTCATTCATCGGCTGGCTTGTTGACAACGTATACTGTCTGATTAAGGACAGACACCGATTTGATCGGGGGATTCTAAAGGGACCATATATGCCGATGTATGGAATAATGATGATAATTTCTCTTTTGGTTGCTTATCAACTTCAAGAGGATTTGGTATATATGATAATCATACTCTTTGTGATAGCTACAGTGATTGAACTTATTTCAGGAATTTTGATACATCTTGTCAGCTCCAATAGATATTGGAACTATTCAGACAGATTTTTAAACATAAGAGGATATACAAGTATTTATCATAGTTTGAAAGTCACTCTGATGCTTGCTGGATGTCTGGTATTGGTTAATCCCATTTTGATGAGCTTCTTAGCTATTACGCCTCCATGGATGGATTTAATATTTCTTATAGTATTTTATATATGCTTTATTTCCGATGCAGTGGATGCTATTGATGAAGGACTCTTTATGCGAAAGTTTATGAAGAGTGATGTAAAAATCTATCATAGGAATAAGGAAAAGAAAAAGCCGGTTAATTAACCGGCTTTAATATTTTGTTAAAGTGGATGCATAATTGTACTAGTCAGTATAGTGGTCGAAGTAACCCTGTATATAAACAAAAGGTGTTCCCTTGTCACCACTGCCTGATGTCAGGTCGCAAAGCGAACCGATTAGATCAGTTAAGCGCCTTGGAGTCGTACCCTGCTTAAGCATATCATCATCTATGGATGATTGAGCCTTTGCTTTGTTCTCAATATAGTCTCTCATAGCCTTCTGGAGTTCCTCACCCTTTAAGTGCTTAAACTCATTGTCTGCAATATATTTAAGCTTTACTTCGTTAGGCGTTCCTTCTAGGCCCTTTGTATATCCTGGAGAAACAACAGGATCTGCAAGCTCCCAAATCTTACCCACAGGATCTTTGAAAGCACCATCACCATATACCATAACTTCAATGTTCTTTCCAGTTGCTTTTTTGATGTCTTCCTGTATAGAATCAACAAACTCCTGGCAGTTAATTGGGAAAAGTTTAATCATATCTTCTGTTGCCTTATTTGACCCTAGAATACCAAAATCAGGGTTATATCCACTGCCATCGATAGGCTCTGTCATGATGTCGTCCATAGACAAAACAATTTTTGCTCCCGCCTTCTTAGCAAGTCTCTTGGTTCTATGCCTTGTGTGGGTGTCACATGCGAGGACGCAATCAGTGTACTTAACAATGGACTTAGGATTCTTAGAGAAATAAATCTCAACTTCGCATCCCTGCTCCTCAGCAAGCTCCTTATAGTAGTTAATGTAGTCCATGCCGGTAAATGGGTGGCGAGATTTTCCGAAAAGTGATTCAAACTGTTCCTGATCAAGAACGTCAGTATAAGGATTGATTCCTTTCTCGTCAAGGGCATCAAGATCAACAAGGTGATTTCCTACCTCATCTGAAGGATAGCCAAGAAGAAGAACTAGTTTGTCAACAGCTCTTGCGATTGCCTTTAGGCAGATAGCAAAACGATTACGGCTCATAATAGGGAAAACAAGACCAAGCGGCTGTCCACTATATCCATTCTCATCAAGCTTTTTTCTAAGACTTTCTGCAATTTGATCCAAAGTTGCATAATTATTTTCGGATCTGGCAAGGATTGACTCTGTAACAGCTAAAACATCTCGATTTCTTATTTTAAATTCTCCAGCTTCTGCTGCGTTTAAAACAGTGTCTACAACGATCTTCTTAAGATCATCACCTTCTTTAATAATTGGGGCTCTTAGACCTCTTGATACTGTGCCTACGTATCTCTTTTGCATCTTCGTTTCCTTTCTGATTTAAAAATGTTTTGTGAAAACTAAAAACACCTGCTTGCAAGGGCTCAAAACAGGTCGCCGGCATAATTGCGCGGCTATATCTTTTGGGTCTTAGCCTCATCGGCTCCCCTAACAGCCAAGGCATCGACCCGTACATTCATTTCCGTTATTGATTTGAAATCTTCAAGAGTAACATCCTCACGTCTCATACCGCTATCCAAAAGAAATTTCTCATATAATTTAAGCCACGTGGACTCTTGAGACTTGAGACTGACATGTCCCTTCACCTTAATAAATTGGACAGAGTGACCATCCATTAGTGATAGTAATTTTTCCCAGAGATCTCTGTTTTCAACGGACTTTTTAGCTGCAGTTTTCCAGCCGTTTGTCTGCCAATTGATATGCCATTCATTCTTGAAACAGTTAACGATGTAGGCACTGTCTGTGTAGACCTGTATATCAAGATTTGGCTTTTTGAGAGCAGAGAAAGCCTCTATAACTCCGGTAAGTTCCATCCGGTTGTTGGTCGTATTGGGCTCCCCGCCGTAGATTTCTTTCTCGTGTATGCCCAACTTTAAAATCGCGCCCCAGCCGCCAAAATTCTCTTCATTCTGGTTTCCTGAGCACGCACCGTCTGTAAAAATTTTCAATTTCATTTCTAAATTATATGTTATGTCAAAAACAAATGCAAGGTTTTTGACAGGGATTTTTAAAAAATTTTAAGTCGACACAAAAACCTTGCAAAGAGTTCAATTTATCGAGTTATTTAACAAAAACCTTTGGTAGTCTCTGACCAAATGCGCAAGTTATTTCGTAGTTGATTGTTCCAGTGGCATCAGCAATATCATCAGCCAGAATTGTATGTTTGCCATCGCTACCCATTACAATAACTTCATCACCGAGCTTTACATCGGGAACATCGGTAACATCAACCATGCACTGATCCATGCATATATTACCTGCAACTGGGCACAAAACACCGTTTACGATTACTTTAGCATGGGCAGAGTAAGGTCTAGGATAACCATCCGCATATCCGAGAGCAAGTGTCGCAATTTTTGAAGGTCTCTCAGAGATGAATTTTCTACCGTATCCGCATGAGAATCCAACAGGTACATCCTTTAAGTGAACGATTGCTGCCTTTACGGACATAACAGGCTTAATATCAAGGTTTTCCTTTAGAACTTCGTGAGAAGGATAGCAACCGTACAAAATAATGCCAGGTCTTACAGCGTCAAAATAAACAGCAGGAATTTCCATAATAGATGCAGAGTTAGCGAGAGTTCTGAAAGGGATTTCTATACCATTTTCAGTAAGGGCTTTGAAAAATTTATTATATTTTTCTTCCTGCAAATGAGAAAAACTTTTATCAGCGGCATCAGCTGTTGACATATGAGAAAACATCCCCTTAATTTTAAAATTACTGAGCTTTGTCATTTCTTTAATTTCAGGAATTGCTTTTTCAACCTCGTCAGCCAGATAACCAATTCGACCCATGCCAGTGTCGACAGCTATTAGAGCCTTAATTGTTTTATTTGCAGCTTTTGCAGCGGCATCAATAGCTTTCGCGTTATCTATAGAGCAAACAACTGGAGTCAGGTCGTATTTAATTAATGTATCAACGTAAAAATCTGGTGTAAGACCTAAAATAATAATTTCTTCGCGGGCTCCGTTTTCACGCAAGTGGATAGCTTCCGCAAGAGTTGCAACCGCAAACATCTTTACCCCGTTTTTACAGAGTACCTCTGCGCATTCTACCGATCCATGTCCATAGGCATCCGCCTTTATAACGCCTATCATTTCGCGATTAGGACCAATTTTCTCTCTAATCTTTTTGATGTTGTAGTCCAAGTTAGATAAGTTAACTTCTACCCATGCAGGTCTTACAGCTTCTTTAAACATTTTAATCTTCCTTTCATTAAAAACTTTGACTGTGATACAAAACAGTTATAAAAATGTAATATGCTATTCTATTCTACAATTTTTTACACATTAATTTCGGTTTTGACGCCTATATCATCTGAGTTTTCACGGAGAATAGGCTTGACTATCTCTGAGATAAAATCGAGAGTCTGCTGCTCAGCCCTTCCTGTGAAATTCTCAGGCTTTATAATTTTTTTGATTTCTTCTTCGCTTATATTAAATGCAGGATCCTGTGCAATTCTATGGAGAAGATCGTTAGGTTTACCTTCCTCTTTTACAGTCTTTGCGGCTGCCATCGAGTGCGTTCTAATTCTCTCATGAAGTTCCTGCCTGTCTCCGCCAGCTTTAACTGCATCCATCATTATGTTTTCTGTAGCCATAAAAGGTAGTTCCGCCATTAGCTGTGCTTCGATGACCTTAGGATAGACAACCAGACCATCGGCAATGTTATTGTAAAGTTCTAGGATGCCGTCTGTAGCAAGGAAACCCTCCGGAACAGAAAGTCTTTTGTTTGCAGAGTCGTCCAAAGTACGCTCAAACCACTGGGTTGCAGCGGTTATAGCGGGGTTTGTATTGTTAACGATTACATAGTTTGCTAAAGCAGCCATTCTTTCAGAACGCATAGGGTTTCTCTTGTATGCCATTGCAGAAGAACCTATCTGATGCTTCTCAAAAGGTTCTTCAACCTGCTTCATATGCTGTAGAAGTCTGATATCATTGCTAAATTTGTGAGCTGATTGTGCAATCCCTGAAAGTACATTCAATACCCTGGTGTCGACCTTTCTTGAGTAGGTTTGGCCAGACACGGCATAGCAGGCCGTAAATCCCATTTTTTCAGCTATTTTGTTATCGAGCTCTTTGCACTTATCGTGATCGCCCTCAAACAGTTCAAGAAAACTTGCCTGAGTACCCGTCGTGCCCTTTGAGCCCAAAAGTTTTAGCGTGGAAAGAACGTAATCAAGGTCCTCAAGGTCTAAGAGTAGTTCATTAATCCAAAGCGTTGCGCGCTTTCCGACTGTTGTCGGCTGTGCTGCCTGGTAATGAGTGTATGCCAGAGTTGGAAGAGCTGCGTATTTCTCAGCAAAATCAGAAAGCCTTGCGATTGCGGAAATCAGTTTTTTCCTGAGTAACTTGAGACCTTCAGCCATCAAAATAATATCGGTATTATCGCCGACATAGCAGGATGTAGCTCCGAGGTGAATTATTCCCTTGGCGCTGGGACATTGCAGGCCGTAAGCATAAACGTGTGACATAACATCGTGCCTGACCTCTTTTTCACGGGCTTTAGCTTCCTCAAAGTTTATGTCATCTTTAAAAGCCTTGAGCTCCTTAATCTGTTCATCAGTGATTGGAAGACCAAGCTCCTTTTCAGACTCAGCAAGTGCAATCCAGAGCCTGCGCCATGTTCTAAACTTGGTAAGCGGTGAAAAAAGCTCCTTCATCTCTTTACCTGCGTAACGCTCCGAGAGAGGGCTTACATAAAATTCGTTCATTATATTCTCCTGTAATCGTCATCGTTTCAACGTATTTTCTTCATTTATTTTATATCACAAAATAGCTGTTTTTACAAGAATTCTCCAATACTATTGATGTATAAAAAATCCCATATCACTAAATATATGTTAGAGATATGAGCTTAAGTAGTTCTATCTTAAATCAGGATTTAGATGGGCTTTCTCAAAATCCGAGTGCAGGATACTTAAATCATAGCACCACTTGCGTTAAATCTATAAACTGTATCGCCTTCTGTTAAATAAGCAGTTGTCATTGAGACGTCTGAATTCAAATAGTACCAATGGCTACCGGATTTGATCTAGCCAGTTCTCATTACACCATACTTATCAAAAAAGTATGTTTTCTCATTTACGTTCACATAACCTGATACAAAATCTCTTGAGAATCAGGATAATAATATCCTGGGAATGCAACTAGTACATTGCCTCTAGAAGCAGTTTCTCTATCTGTTGGCAACACGTCTGCATAGGATTGAATTTGCGAGAAAGTATAATTTATATTTCAAATGCATCATAAATATATAGTTAAGACAACTAGTAGAGATGGTATTGCAACTCTTATTAATGACGTTATATTCTATTATGCAAAAAAAAGAGCCTTATATAATAGATATACTCCACTATAAAAGGCTTAATTTATCTTATTATTGCTGTAACTATATTCGGTCAGAGCAGCATAGGCCGTGCTTAACTCTTGCGGCTTCTTCGGCGGACTTTGCGTTATTCCAATGATCCATTGTGCCTACAAGATAGCCTGTGATCCTTCTGATTCTTTCAAATTCTACAGGAGCAAAAGAGTAACTGAGATCAGCGTGATCACCATTCAATTGAATGTCTAATGAATCAAGCTTTCTGCCGTGTTTATCTTCTAAATATTCAATGTACTTAGCAGCTTCTGTGTTGCTTGCATTTCCAGTAATCTTAACGTTCATCCCCATACCTCCTAATAAATTTAATGTAATTGCTTTTAAATTATTCGGTCCTCTCACGAAGGGGTGTAAGAGAACTACAAACGCATTATATCATACTTAAACTAGATATGGTAGATATTTTTAAAAAATATTTTAAAAACTACTTTTGCTTGTGGTTGTCCAGATTCCCATTTTTTCAGCTTCGGCAATTAATTCGTCCTGGAAATCAGGATGGGCAATGCTTACAAGAAGTTCTGCTCTTTCCCAGGTTGATTTTCCTTTCAGATTTACAGCTCCAAATTCTGTAACTACATAATGAGTGCATGATCGAGGTGTGGTTACTATGTATCCGGGTTTCATTGCAGCGGTAATAAGAGACATTCGCTCGCCATTCAGGACTTTGGTGGACGGCGTGCATATAAAGCTCTGTCCTCCCTTTGAGTGATAAGCACCCTGAACAAAGTCAAGCTGGCCACCAGTTCCTGAAATATGCTTAAAATTAGAAGACTCAGAACATACCTGTCCATAGAGGTCCATTATTATACAACTATTAACAGAAACGAAGTTATCCATTCTAGCTATTATTGCCTGATTATTCACATAGTCAACTGGAGCACAATAGCATAGAGAGTTATCATTTATAAAATCATAAAGTTCCTGCGTTCCACCTGCAAAGGCGTATACCAATTTCCCGTTATTAAGTTCCTTGCTGCTAGTGAGTTTGCCCGCCTTAAAAAGTTCAAGATAACCATCTACAAGCATTTCCGTATGCCCAGATAGATTTTGAATATCAGATTCTGCAATAAGTTTACCAATAGTTGATGGCAAAGCACCTATTCCAAGTTGCAGTGTGCTATTGCTGCGGATCTTCTCAACTACATGTTTTGCAATTTTTTCGTCAATTTCTGTGGTAACGCCGTTCGGAATTGTTGCCATAGGTTGGTTTGAACTTTCAACAACGTAATCAACATGAGCTAAATTTATTTTGTTATTCAACCCTAGAGCCTTAGGCATTTTCTCATTTACTTCAAGAATTACCATCTTGGCAGATTTGATAACACCCCATACGTCGGCTACCTGCGGTCCTAGATTGAAAAAACCATATTCGTCCATAGGACATACGGAAAGCATTGCAATATCAATGTTGCAATCGTTATGTTCCCAATAGGAAGTTAGTTCATTAAAATTCATCGGGATGTACCAACATCTCCCGTCACTTGCCATTTTTCTATCTGCACCAGTAAAATGTGCCGATGCAAATCTGTAATATTCAAGAGGATAACCTTTTTTGTATACCTCCCAAGGTGCGTGAATTGCAACAGTCGACAATATTTCAACACCTCTCAGATCATCTCTTTTTGAAAGTGCAACATCAAGATCGTTAACAGCTCCTATTCCAAGTCCAAAGTGAACCCTCATGTTGTTTTCGACCTTTGAAGCGGCCTCATCGGCGGTAATAAGTTTCTCTTTGTATTTGTCTTGAATTTCGTCTAACCTATACATTTAAATGCCTCTCATTCACAAAACGTCATCAAAATAGTTGACTGAGCAGTTAATTTAAAATTGCAATAAAATAATAATTTTGAATCTGCTAATAAATTAACAATCTCACCTATTGTATTGTACTACACTAGGGCAAGACATTCAAGATTTTTTGATAAATTAAGGTAGGTATTTTAAGATGCGCTCAACTCGATGATGTAGAATAGTAAAGTAACCAAAGGCACGGAACACCCTAAGCAGCATAGTTATTTTTGCAATCTTAATAAGGGCAGCGCCGTTCCAAGCGTCGATGGCAGGAATCACATCAGTAATCCATACGATGGGTATAATGGATATGAGACCAATTAGATGGCAAAAAAAGAATTCTTTTTTGTCTTCAGCCTTTTCAAAACCTGTTATATAATCAGCCCAAAGTATAACCAAAATAATAGAATCAATTTCAACAAAGGGTGAGTTCTTAAAGTTTAAAACCGTAAAGTAGTCAAGACAGACAAAAACGACGGACACTAAAGCACACATTCCAACAAAAACTTCGTAGGCTATTTCCATCCCAGTCATATTTTTGTCATCAATGTCAGCGCCTATCATATGTTTAATCTGACTATAGTCCATAAAAGCACCCCTCTTTCGCTTATTTTAAATTAAACTATTAGTGTCAAGTTCAGTAAATGTATCAAGAATCGGCTTTACAATCGCAATAATTCTTTTAACTCCGCCAGAAACATTACTCTCAATATTAAGTGGCATGATAGGGTCGTGAAGCGACATCCTTAAGAGCATCCAGCCTTCAGGGAACTTAATACGAACGCCTTCAAAATTAGGTTCTTCTAAAATAGCTCCGTAGTTAGATCCCTCATCTTCTGTCCAGCCTTTAAGTGACGACAAAATAGCCTCGCCAGCTTTGCTGAAATTCTCATCACTCGAATCGAGGGGAAGCCTATATTCTACTGATTCTGCAGGCTCTGAGAGTTCAGAAACCAAACTTGAAATTCCTCTTCCTTCTCTTTTAAGTCTTGCGGCCTCTATTACGATTTTTGTTGCAAGGAAGGCACCATCATCCAAGAAATAATTTTCCTTAAATGCCGCATGACCAGAGGTCTCAATAGCAAGTTGGCAATCTTTTCCCTCTTCTATGAGAGCTTTTGCCTTGTCGATAACATTTCTATATCCTCTTCTATATCTGAAGTGCTTAAGCCCAAGTTTCTCATTTATGAAATCAGCTAGTTCTGGGCTTGTAATGCTGTCTGTAACCACATAGGACGCGGGGTGAAGTTTATATATAAGAGAAGCTGCAACAGCAATTATTCCATTTCTAACCATCGGCTTGCCATTTTCATCAATAGCTGCAACTCTGTCAACATCTGTATCGAAAACAAGCGCAAGATCGGCACGTCTTGTTTTAACTTGCTTGATAATGTCCTTTACAGCTTCATCCTTTTCCGGATTAGGTATGTGGTTAGGGAATGTGCCGTCCGGCTCAAGATATAAACTGCCTTCGGTATCTGCACCGAGCGGAACAAGAATTTTTTCGGCGAAAAACCCTCCAACTCCATTGCCTGCATCAACTAAGATTTTCATGCCGCTAAGGGGCTTCTCAACATTACCAAGGGCAACAGAAATTTGGCTTCTTAGGATTTCGCAATACTTATTCATGATGTCGATTTTTTCGATAGGCTTGATAGAATATGCTCCCTGCTCATGACGCATCTCGTTTTCGTACAGTGATGTTGTCGCACCGCAATTCTCGTCACGCTGTTTTGCAATTTCAAGTATTTTGTTGATTGTGTCCTTGCTGACACCACCGCTTGCTGAAAAGAATTTAAATCCATTTCGATTTTGAGGAAGATGACTTGCAGTAATCATAATTGCACCGTGACAGTTGAAATGATCAAGTTTTGTGGACATAAACATTGCCGGTGTCGAAGCCAACCCAGTATCAAGTGCCTGTACACCTAGTTTCTGTAGAGCCTTGCAAACGACGCCCGCGATGTGCTCACCAGAAATTCTTGAATCACGCCCCACTGACACGCGTAAATCGCCAAAAGGAGCATTGAGCTTGTTAGACAAAAGATATACAAAACCTGTAATAATATTTTCAATAACATCATCTGTTAGATTAACTGGCTCATATGGTACTGTTGCAAGGGCCACTCCCCTTATATCGCTGCCATTTTGAAGAGCCTGGTAGTTAATTTTGTTCATAAAACACTCCTTTTCATCACCTGTACTTCCTATTGGAAATAATAGTTTAAAACCGCTAGAATGTCAACAAAATAGGCAAAATTGCGCAATAAATTATTAAACCAAGATATTGCAATCTCAGCGGAGACAAGTATAATGTAAGAAAGGAGTTGAAGGAGGCAAAAGTATGAGAGAAGTCGGGAATAGAGGCACGAGAGGCAGAAAGATGAGCAGTGGCAAAAGATTTTTTTATAACATCGTGACGCTAATTCTCGTAGTAGTAATTGTTTTCTGTTTGTTCAAAATTGGAAAAATATTATGGGGATACTACGAGGGGACCAAGACTTATGATCATGTAGCTAAGATTGCAGGAATCGGCTCAAAAGATTCTGATCATATAGATTTTGATAAATTATTGAGTGAAAATCCAGATACAAAGGCATGGCTTAAACTTAAGGGAACAAATATAAATTATCCTATTCTTCAGGGTGCGAGCAACGATACCTATTTGCACAGAATGTTCGACGGCAAATACAATCCAAAGGGGTCGCTTTTTATAGATTATAGAGTTGAAAACCCATTCCAGGATTTTATGACGATAGTCTATGGGCATAATATGAAAGACAACACAATGTTCAGTCATCTAATGGAATATAAGAATCAGGATTTCTATAAAAAACACCCGAAGATGTTGCTCTACACGCCATCAAAAAATTACAATATGTACGTAATTGGAGCTATGTATATTGATGCGGCGGCTCCTCAGTATAAACTATTTTTCAACGAATCGGAAAAGGCTAGCTACGTGAATTGGATATCTTCTAATTCAGTAATTAAGACTGATGAAGTTGCATCAGCACAAGACAAGATAGTAATGCTAAGCACATGCACAAACGTCGATGAGAACGGCAGATTCATTGTTTTTGGTAAACTTGTAGAAAGATAATGCCTTCGAAAAACATATTTTAAATAAAGATATAATCGTAATCGGACGCAAAACTTTATATTAAAAACAAATGGACCAGAATGCTAATTTTTAGAGCTTATCTGGTCCATTTTTATGCTGTTTTGTAGTATATATAAACAATTTTGACTTTTCAATAGTTTTAGACTGAAGTGTGCTTATTTTTTTCTATTATCTCTGTAAGCTTTTTAATGATGAAATCTTCATCAAGCCCCGATTTAGCACTTACATCTTTGATTGTCGCTTTCCTTAGCATTATTTTGACTATAGGAGAATTGAGTTTTTTTAATTTATCATCCATTTTTACGAGATGATCCTTAAGCCAAGGGTGTTTTGCGAAGAGCTCTGCAACCTTTGTGTCTCTTGTAATTTTCATTAAGCACCTCCTTTAGAATAATTATTATAATCATTTTTTTAGGTTGCCGTCAACCATGGATTACAACTATTTTGAGGTGTATTGTGCTATTTAAGAATCTGCCCGTCTATAGATATTGTCACTACCTGCCAAGGTATAAACTTACCGCTTGCTTGAAGTGCTTTCTTTGCAGCCATCTCGAGACCTCCACAGCATGGAACTTCCATACGAACAATCGTGACCTCAGTTATGTCATTATTCGAAATAATTTCTGTCAATTTATTTGAATAGTCAATATCATCAAGTTTAGGGCAGCCAATTATAGTTGTTTTGCCATGCATGAACTCATCGTGCATATTTGCATAGGCATAGGCAGTGCAATCGGCAGCAATAAGTAATTTTGCACCGTCAAAGAATGGAGCCTGCGTTGGAACAAGCTTGATTTGGCAAGGCCACTGTGCGAGGCGAGATATCAGTTTTCCTGGGACATGATTTTCCGGAGTCACTTCGTCCTCTTTAGCCTTCAGTTCTCTCATGCGTGAACCAGGGCAGCCACCTTGTATGTGCCCCTTTAAGCCGCCATCTTCCTTCATTTTGGCCATCATGAGTTTTCTTCTCTCATTTTCGTCTTCGATTTGCATAATTTGCTCAGTGGTCATCTTCGATGCAACCTCTCTGTGTGCATTCTGAGTTTTCTTTACAGCAGCATCGTCATAAGCTGGAGCCTCTCTTTCCTCAAATGTAATTGCACCTGTTGGACATGCGGGCAGACAATCACCTAGACCGTCGCAATAGTGCTCTCTTACAAGTTTCGCTTTACCATCTATAATGTCAATCGCACCCTCGTGGCAAGCTGTAGCACATACGCCGCAGCCATTGCATTTGTCTTCGTCAATATGAATAATTTTTCTGATCATAACACTTCCTCCTAAAATAGCCGATATTATTCCATAGCGGCCTGTATTTTCAACAAAACATTTATTATTCTAAACAATCTTTGAACATTCTTGCAATTCTAATAAGATTTTAGTATTATATTCGTGTCAAGTATGTGGTTATAACCACTAAAAATCAAAAAGGTGAAATTTTTATGGATATCAATCAAATAAAAGACACTGTTATATTTCAGGGCATGACTGAATCTGAAATTGGAGAAGCACTTAAAGGATTAAATGCCTCAACGAAGAGGTACAAAAAAGGTTCGACTATTTTGTTCGCAGGCTCCACGACAAAGAGGATGGGGCTTGTACTCGAAGGCAGTGTCACTATAGAAAACAACGATATTTGGGGGAATAGGACAATTCTTGGATTTGTCGGAAGAAATGAGTTTTTTGCAGAAACCTACGGTATGCTGTCCGATGAGCCGATGCTTGTGGATGTTGTTGCGAACGCGGATTGCACTGTAGTCTTCTTAACTATTGCAGCCTTGCGATCTGCCGTAGTTAGAAATGAACCCTGGGCAAGCAAAATAATTGGCAATCTTCTCATAATTTCAACTCAAAAGAATCTGGCCCTTTCGGGGAGGAGTTTTCACATATCGCACAAAACAGTTCGCGGCCGTGTGATGTCATACCTCAACAGTGAGTCGATACGAAAAGGGCGAATGGCCTTTGAAATACCGTTTAACCGCCAACAGATGGCCGATTATCTGAATCTGGACAGGACAGCTCTATCCAAAGAACTTGGAAGGATGAAGAAGGATGGTCTAATCGATTTTTGCAAGAATCAATTCCAGATTAAGGAGCATATGGAAATATAATTTAAAATAAAGCTGCGAGCTGCAGCGGGGTTACCCTGTAATTACTCGCAGCAAAATATTTTGTAGTCACCATAGTCTTCTTCATCCATTTCCTCAAGAGGAATGAATCTAAGGGCAGCGCCGTTGATGCAGTATCTGAGACCGCCTTTTTCGATAGGGCCATCGTCGAAAACATGGCCTAGGTGAGAATTTGAATTTTTTGTGACTACCTCGGTGCGAACCATCATATGAGAAGTGTCAACGTGCTCCACGAGTTTGTCAGATGTGATAGGCTTAGAAAAACTTGGCCAGCCGCAGCCCGCATCAAATTTGTCGGAAGAACAAAACAGTGGCTCGCCAGTTATTTTGTCGACGTAGATGCCGGGTCTATTTTCGTTATTTAGCGGACTTGTGCCGGGTGCCTCGGTGGCGGCCTTTCGCATTACATTGTATGAGGTTTGGTCGAGAATCTCCTTAAGTTTGTCATCTGAAGGCATTGCATATTTTTCGTTAAACAGTGACTTTGAGGAAAGCGAAATGTCGATATGACAATAGCCACCGGGATTTTTATCGAGATAATCTTGGTGATAGTCTTCGGCCTTAATGAAGTTCTTCAATGCGGATTTTTCAACAGCGATTGGACCGTGCAGGTCTTCCTCATACCTGAAAATCTTATCGATAATTTTCAAATCGTCATCATTTGAAGAGGTGGAGCCGTTTGACGTACCAGAGTGGCTTACAGATCCAGAATTATCTTGGTAGTAAACTCCTGTGCGGTACTGCCTGCCGATATCATTGCCCTGCCTATTAACGGAGAGGGGATCTATTATTCTGAAATAGTGCAAAAGTATTTCTTCAAGCGAGATTTTAGACTTGTCGTAGCACACTTTTACTGTTTCCGCGTGGTCGGTTGCAGCAACATTTGCATAGTCTGTATCATCGGTTTTGCCATTTGCATAGCCTACCTCGGTTTCGTAAACTCCAGGAAGTTTCTTGAAGTAGCCCTCAACGCCCCAAAAACAGCCACCTGCAAGGTAGATGACTTTTTTGTTGGTGCTTAAAACTTTTTTGCTGGGTTGTTGGTTTTTGAAATTTAACATAGATTCACCTCTTGTTATCATTTTGCAACACTTTTATCTGGATTTCAAGCAAGTAACTCCATCTTTTTGACTTTGTAATAAATCAAACCTGTTAAATCAGCAAGAAACCATCCGATAGCATTATCAGTCCGTGCAGCTAACGGAGGAATTTATAAAGTCTTAAGTGCTATGCCTAAAATTCTCATACATTTCTTCGTACTTATAGTGCTATTCGGACTAAGAGATTTAATTTTGAGAATTTCCCCCGAAGAGGTAGGTTCGGGGCGATTATCTAATCTGTTACCGCCCATAAATTAAGTAATCTTATTTTGTCTTTCCATGTCTGGTCTTTGCTAAGTCGCTTCCAGCTACCGACTTTGAGCCTTTGTCGTAGAATCCGTCCTTCAAGATGTTGCTTGCCTTAGAAGCTATATTCTTAAAGTCTGCTTACTGTTTCTTGCCATTTCAATCACGTATAATCCAGTTACCTGATATAGGTCTGGATTTTTCCTTTCTCCGAGTCTTCTCGGTTTTTTGATTAATCCTGTATAATCTTTTACGAAGCAC
>QWCH01002886.1_pt1 | contig 22984 bp, 19 predicted proteins | sample 1972671 | NCBI WGS metagenome assembly QWCH01 (sample SAMN09866713, study PRJNA288562) | Human gut metagenome isolate term3_stool, whole genome shotgun sequencing... | isolation source: gut | host: Homo sapiens | place: USA: California
CTCTATTAATGCTATTAAACCCAATCAATAGCATTCTTTACAAGTTTGACAAATGGTTCACAGGTCAGATTTTGGGTAGTGTGTGCAGGAACGATACAGCAGATTTTTCCCTTGCCATAGGTGTGAATCCATACAGCAGGCTGAACGCCGTTCTTTGAAACGGTTTCTGCAAGAATCGTTGTATCAGCATTCGGAATCATTTCCATTACATAATGTTCGTCAAAATCAGGGAATGTGAATTTGCCAATGCCTTCAATAATCGGATGTTCTGCTATCGGTTTTACAGTAAGCGGACATTGTTCGGGATGAGTGATAAAGTTACTTCTTATAACATTTGTAAGGATTGCGTGATTTTCTGTGTAATCAGTAAGTGATGCGTGAAGCATAATCGTTCCCATACCATTCTGAACATCATTCAGAAATTTCTCCGTCCATTTTTCATCACACCAGATTGGAGTAGGAATCTGATCATTTTCAATAGGATCTTTGAAAGACAAAAACAAATCAAACTGCCCGTTGAAATAATCATTTGGGTTCTTTGTGAATGTTACTTCATAATCTGCGTTAAACAGATAGTCCATCATAGGCTTGATGGAATCATCGTGATGCCAGTAATCGTGTACCAAAACAAATACTTTTTTACTCATAAGTTATACGTCCTTTCATAGGCAAACGCCCGCCTGCATGCGATGTTCGGTGATCAGTCAACCAGTACCGGATCAAAGTCCTCCTCCCACGGAAGTCCCCACTTGTTGAGGTTCTCCATGAAAGGATCCGGATCCATCTCCTCGACGTTGTAGACGCCTGGCTTCTTCCACTTGCCGGTAAGCACCATAGCCGCGCCTATCATCGCCGGAACTCCGGTTGTGTAGCTGATAGCCTGGGAGCCTACCTCCTTGTAGCACTCCTGGTGGTCGCAGATGTTGTAGAGGTAATAGTGCTTCTCCTTGCCGTCCTTCTTGCCGATGAAGATGCAGCCGATGTTCGTCTTGCCGACTGTTCTCGGGCCGAGGGAAGCCGGGTCGGGCAGAACAGCCTTCAGGAACTGGAGCGGAACTATCTCCTTGCCCTCATACATGATGGGCTTGATGGAGGTCATTCCGACGTCCTCGAGGCACTTGAGGTGCGTAAGATAGCTCTGACCGAATGTCATGAAGAAGCGGATTCTCTTGATGCCCTTGATGTTCAGCGCGAGGGACTCCAGCTCCTCATGATGGAGCAGGTACATATCCTTTTCGCCTACGCCCTTGAAGTTGTAGACGCGCTTTATCTCCATCGGATTGGTCTCGACCCACTTGCCGTCCTCAATGTAGCTGCCGTTCGCGGACACCTCGCGAATGTTGATCTCCGGGTTGAAGTTGGTGGCGAAGGGATAGCCGTGGTCGCCGCCGTTGCAGTCAAGGATATCGATGTAGTTTATCTCATCAAACTGGTGCTTCATGGCGTACGCAGAGAAAACTCCGGTAACGCCCGGGTCGAAGCCGCAGCCGAGGATAGCGGTCAGCCCCGCCTTCTCGAAGCGCTCGCGGTAAGCCCACTGCCAGCTATACTCGAACTTCGCGGTGTCCTCCGGCTCGTAGTTTGCGGTGTCGAGGTAGTTAACGCCCGCCGCAAGGCACGCGTCCATGATGTGAAGATCCTGGTACGGAAGCGCTACGTTAATTACGATTTCCGGGTTGTAGCTCTTGATGAGCGTGGTCAGCTCCTCAACGTTGTCCGCGTCCACCTGCGCGGTTGTGATGACCGTCTTTGTGGTGGGCTGGAGCTTCTCCTTGAATGCGTCGCACTTAGCCTTGGTGCGGCTTGCTATCATGATTTCCGTGAAAACGTCGCTGTTCTGGCAGCACTTGTTTATTACCACACCTGCGACGCCGCCCGCGCCGATTATCATTGCTCTGCTCATTAGTAAATTCCTCCTGTATTCAGATATCGTCCGGCGAAGCCGGACACATTCAATTGCGAATTACGAATTCCGAATTTAATTGTGGTGCTCGGGTACGACCGCGTAGAAAATCAGGTCGCCCTTGCTGTCGTTGATAAGGCTGTGCTCGTGACCCTCCGGGCAGTAGGTGCAGCTTCCTGCAGAAAGCTCCTCGTATCTGCCGTCGCACAGCATTTTGCCCTTTCCCTCGAGGATGAACACTATCTCGCTGTTGCCCTCGTGAGTGTGGAGTCCTATGGACGCTCCATGCTCCAGTCTGCCGCGCATTATCTTGACCTTAGGGTCGGTGAACATTCTCGCGAAGAACGTACCCTCGCCGCCCTTGAAATGCTCCAGCGGCTTTTCTTCGATGTCGGAAAAATCTATCAGCATATTATACCTCCGTCATGTTGCGGGCTTTGTTTCCCGGAGTACGTCCCGGACGTTGTTCGGCAGCGCGAAGCACCCGCTGTGGACGTACTGATTGTAATACTTGGTTTTCAGCCCCTGAGCCAGCCACCATTCCGCGTGCTGGTCCGCGACCGGGTGGAACCGCTTGCTCGCGAATCCGAACAGCCAGTGTCCGGAGGGGTAAGTCGGGATATGCGCCTGATAAACCAGCGATATCGGGAAGAAGCTCTTAATGCGGCTGTGGGCGCGCTTCATTATCTCGGCGTACTCGTCGTAGAACGTGCTTTCGTGCTGGTTCACAAGTATGCCGTTCTCATTGAGCGCCTTGTAGCAGTTGCCGTAGAACTCCTTTGTAAACAGCCCCTCGCCGGGTCCGAACGGGTCAGTGGAATCCACGATTATCAGGTCGTATTCGTTATCTTTACCGCGGACGTATTTCAGACCGTCCTCGTAGAAGATATGCACGCGGGGATCGTCCAGCCTGCACGCTGTCTGTGGGAGATACTCCTTGCAGACCTCAACGACGCGCTGATCGATCTCCACCATGTCGATGTGCTCGACGTTTTTGAAGCGGGTAAGTTCACGGATAGTTCCGCCGTCGCCCGCGCCTATTACAAGAACGCGTTTTATATCGGGATTCGTCGCCATCGGAACGTGGGTTATCATCTCGTGATAGATGTACTCGTCCTTTTCCGTCAGCATGATGAATCCGTCAAGCACCAGTATCCTGCCAAGCTCGTAGCTGTCGAGAATATCTATCTGCTGATAGCGGCTCTTCTCGCTGTAGACGTGCTGTTTTATCTTTATGGAGAACCGTATGTTGTCCGTATGGTTCTCTGTAAACCATAATTCCATAGGATTTCCTTTCTAACGTTCAGCGCCGATAATTCCCGGCACTGAACATTTTAAGCTGACCAACAAATCCGAAGTTTTTCGGTTTCGCCGAAAGCAAAATTGATTTTCCACTCCGGAAAATCAAAGAAAAACCGGATGTTCAGCGCCGATTGTTCCCGGCTCTGAACATTTTAAGCCGACCAACAAATCCGAAGTTTTTCGGTTTCGCCGAAGGCGAAATTGATTTTCCACTCCGGAAAATCAAAGAAAAACCGGATGTTCAGCGCCGGTCGTTCCCGGCGCTGAACATTTTAAGCCGACCAACAAATCCGAGGTTTTTCGGTTTCGCCGAAGGCGAAATTGATTTTCCACTCCGGAAAATCAAAGAAAAACCGGAAGTTCAGCGCCGGTCGTTCCCGGCGCTGAACTTCACAACCTGCAAATACTCAACGTTCATATCCCGGCAGCCGGTGAGGGAGCAGCCCTTTTCCTTCGCGAACGCGATATAATCCAGGATATCCTGGGTGATACGCTCGCCCGGAGCCAGGATCGGTATCCCCGGCGGGTAGCACATGACGAACTCGCTGCACACCCTTCCGGCGGTCTTTTCTATCGGTAGGGTCTCCTGTTCGGCGTAGAACGCCGCCTGCGGGGACATCTCAAGGATAGGGTCGATGTACTCGTGGTCGTAAAGCCCGGCGGGGGACTTCCCGTGGAACTTCTTGATAAGGTTCAGCGCGCCGAGGAGCCGCTCTATTTCGAGCGCGCGGTCGCCGCCGGTGATTATCGCCAGGATATTGCCGATGTCGCCGAACTCTATCTGTATGTCGTACTCGTCCCGGAGCAGGTCGTAGACCTCTATGCCCGCAAGACCCATCGCCCTGGTATGCACCGAAAGCTTGGTCTTGTCGAACGCGTAGAACGCCTTGCCGTCGCAAAGCTCCTCGCCGAAGGCGTAATAGCCGCCGATGGCGTTTATCTCTTTTCGCGCATAATCCGCGAACTCCACCGTTTTCGCGTAGAACTCCCTGCCGTGGAGCGCGAGGTTCTGACGCGCCAGGTCGAGGGACACCATCAGCAGGTAGCTTGCGCTGGTGGTCTGTGTGAGGTTGATTATCTGCCGGACGTAGTTCGGGTCTATTCCCTTCCCCAGGAGCAGTATCGCGCTCTGGGTGAGGCTTCCTCCGGTTTTGTGCACCGATACCGAAGCCATGTCCGCGCCGCAGCTCATGGCGCTGGGCGGAAGTCCCTCGCCGAAATAGAAGTGCGTTCCGTGCGCTTCGTCAACCAGCACTTTCATGCCGTGCCTGTGAACTATCTCGACGATCTTCCGCAGGTCGGAGCATATGCCGTAGTAGGTCGGGTTGTTGACCAGCACGGCTTTCGCGTCAGGATTTGCGAGGATAGCCGCCTCAACTTCCTCCGGGGTCATTCCGAGCGGTATGCCGAGGTCGTTGTTGACGCCGGGGTTCACGTAGACCGGTATCGCTCCGCAGACCACCAGCGCGTTGATTGCGCTCCGGTGGACGTTTCGCGGGAGGATTATCTTATCCCCCGCCTTGCATACCGACATCACCATCGCCTGAACTGCTCCGGTGGCTCCATTGACGATGAAGATGGAGTTTTCCGCTCCGAAGGCGTCCGCAGCGTACTGCTGAGCCTCCTTTATGACGGAAACGGGGTGGCAGAGGTTGTCGAGTGGCTTCATGGAGTTCACGTCGTTCCTCATGCACGCCTCGCCCAGGAAGTCCCTCAGCGCCTTGTTGCCGCGGCCTCCCTTGTGCCCGGGGACATCAAACTTGACAACGCGGTCAAGCTGATATTCCTTCATTGCCTCGTAAAGAGGCGCACGGGTGTGATCAAGCTGCATTACGCTCACCTCAATAGATGTTCATTCCGCTGAATATCTCGATCATCTCGCGGCGCAGGTTGTTGGTGATCTCAAGGCGCTGCTGGGGGTGGATCTCGTAAACATCGGAATTGAAGAGATAGTTCTGAAGCTCTATCTCCTTGATCAGCATTTTTGTATGGAATATATTCGACTGGTACACATTGACGTCTATAGCGTCGTACTTCGTCAGGGTCTGGGGATCGATGAAGTCCTGAATGGAGGTCATTTTATGATCCATGAAACATTTCTTGCCGGAGACGTCCCTAGTGAAGCCGCGGACGCGGTAATCAATCGTGATGATATCCGAGTCGAAACTGCCTATGAGGTAATCCAGCGTGTTCAGCGGGGAGATCTCGCCGCAGGTGGCGACGTCGATATCCACGCGGAAGGTAGAAATAGCCTTGTCCGGGTGATATTCCGGGAAAGTGTGCACCGTGATATGACTTTTGTCAAGATGTGCGTGAACGGTATTCGGCTGGATACCGCTCCTGTTGAAGTAGCCGGCGCCCTTGTTGCAGGACTCGTCTACGTGGTCGGGGTCAATGTAACCCTCGGCGAAGAGGACATTGACAGAGGCACCCTGCGGATCGTAGTCCTGCTTTGAAATATTCAGGACGGTCGCGCCGATCTTCTCGGTGACGTCGCAGAGAATTTTTGTGAGCCTTTCGGAGTTATACTGTTCGTCTATGTACGCGATATAATCCTTCTGCTCCCTCTCACTTTTTGCATAGCACACATCATAAATGTTGAAGCTAAGTGTTTTTGTGAGGTTGTTAAAGCCATATAAAGCCAGTCTGGAGCTGCCGCCGCCAGGAACTGCTTCTGCCTTTTTCTCCAACCCTAACATCACGACCTTTCGATAAAATAAAGTTGCTGCACTCTGACTTTATGCAGTCAAAGTTAGTATAACACAAACCTAAACAATTTGCAACAATTTTTTATTATTTTTTTGTGATTATGATGTTAAAGAGGCGTGCGGAAAAAACAGGAAGACCTGCGGAGGCTTCTCCAACAAGATTCAAGGAGAAATTATACAGGGGAACTATAATTTAAAGGCGAGTGTTCCGCCAACGCTTTTTTCGTGCAGACTTTTTAGTCATGCTGGCTGGCTCACAGCCAGCCAGTAATTTTATCCGCCGAATGCGCTCCGAAACTGTCAGAGTATTTTCCAGAGCGTGGGAGTCTGCATTTCGCGGAAAAGCTCAAGCTGCGCCTGTGCACGGTCGCATGCGGCGTACAGCTCATCGTCGCCCTCCTCGGCGAAGGAGGATATTTCGGCTATGCAGGACGTTATCTCCATCGCGTGCCCGAGGTCGTTGACGAGAATGCTGTAGTGCAGCACCGAATCCCACGCGTCGTGGAGCTGATTGGCGTATTTCACGGCGGCTTCGCTGTCCCCTTCGGAGTGCGCCTGCTCCACCTGGTCAATGTAGCCGGAAAGCTCGTTGGTTTTATCAATGGTGATGAACACCGACCAGAAACACCCCGCCGACATCACTGCCAGCAGCAGTATGCTTACAACAAGACGGTTCATTCAAAGCCCCCTCTGACGTTCGATTATCGTGTGCTGACCGTTCTTGTCCGCAGTCATCAGGAACACGTCCTTTACTGAGAGCTTCCGTTCCCGGAGCTGCTCTTTCAGCCAGCCCATTCCCAGCCCCATGCTTTGGAGCTGCTCCTCGTCCTCCCTGCCGTCGCGGATTATCACCGCAGGCGGGTCGCTTGAGGAGCCGCCGCAGTTTACGTCCGCCTTTTCCGCGTTCTGGCAGTCCTTCTTTTTCAGGAAGTGTATCTTTCCGGTTGTCTCTACGATGGCGTACCATATCTCGGTTATGTCGAATATCTGCTCCTCGCGCATTGCCTCGACGAGGTCGTCGACGGTGTAGCGCAGGCGCTTCATTTCCTTCTGCATGATGACTCCCTCGGACATTATCACCCGCGGGCTGCCTATCATCAGCTTGCGGAACTTCGGGAACTTCAGCATTACCGCCGATACGATCACGTCAAGGCAGACCAGCGTGAATATCGGAACTATCCCCAGTATCATCGGCACCGAAGAATCCTCCACGGGTATTGCCGCGATGTTGGATATGAGTATCGTCACCACCAGTTCCGACGGCTGGAGCTCGCCTAACTGGCGTTTTCCCATCAGTCTCAGTGAGAAGGTGATTATAATGTACAATATAGTGGCTCTGATCAGTACTACTGCCATTTTTTATCTCCTTTCGGTTGATGTTGATATTTTGCCGCCTTATCCCGGTTTTATTCATTAGAATTTGCTGAAATGTGTTGACAATAAGGGAATATTGAGTTATAATTAAAACAGTATTCATCAATTTTAAATTAAGGAGCATTTATTAATGAAAGCTAAATTTCATATTCCTGATATATGGGTACATAAGGACCTGAACCTGTATCTCATTGACATGATAAAAAATCACCCGGAATTTTTTTATGACGATATAGAGATTGCTTCCTGCTACGGCTGCTTTCCGTCTGCGCTCTGGAACGGTGGGCGCGCCCTTGGCGGCCTGGCGCTTGAGACGCAGATTCAAAGCACGATAAAGGCGTTTAATGACAGAAACGTCCCTATAAGATACACCTTTACAAACCCGACTCTTACCGAGAAGGATCTGAAGGACAAGTTCTGCAATCACCTCTGCGCCATTGCCGAGAACGGCTTTAATGAGCTCATCGTGAACAAGCCCTTCCTTGAAGATTACGTGCGCAGGAATTACCCCAAGTTCCCGCTGATTTCTTCGACGGTAAAGCAGATTGAAGACTACGATCAGCTTATGGAGGAGTTCAAGAAGGATTACAAGCTGGTTGTTCTTGACTACAACTGGAACAATGATTTCGAGAAGCTGGACAAGATCCCGCAGGAGCTTCGCTCAAGAGTCGAGATCCTTATAAATCCGTACTGCACTCCGCACTGCAAGCGCAGAAAGCAGCACTATGAGGTGCTCGGCGAGAGCCAGCGCAAGTGCAGCAAGCAGACTATTTATGAGCAGCTTGGAGCAGTAAGGAGCGTTAAAGACCCGATGGAGGACGCAAATAATTTCAACTGCCCCAATACCAGATACAATTTCTATCAGATAACACATTACAGCACGTTTGTTTCCAACAACGATGTCTACGGAAGATACCTTGACATGGGCTTTAATAATTTCAAGATAGAGGGTCGCGTACTCTCAAAGCCTAACGTAATCGAAAGCTACGTATATTATCTTGTAAAGCCCGAGTACCGCGACAGAGTCCGCCTTGAAATGCTGACGCACAGACCCCAGGTCGAGGAGATCAAGGAGCACCCGCGCCTTTTCATAGATAAAAATGGCAGGGAGATACCCCAGAGAAGAGTCTGATCGTTCATCTGATTGTTGATATTTATATTTTCATCTGAAAATCAAGTTGTTTTTCTTGTAAATTTATAGAAAATGACTATTGAATTAAAGGCGGAGTTATGGTATACTACAATAGATGAATAAAACGGCGCCAGGTTCGCTGTTTGGAATAAATCGGCAGGTAATTTTACCTGGCTTCGGGCGCTCCGTCTGAAGCATACCACAGGAGGAATTTGTTATGACTAATATCGAGTTTGCTGAAAAGATCAAAGGTTATCTGAAGGGAAGCAAGGCAAAGGCTAAGAAGTACGAGGATACCGTTGCTGTAAACTTTACATTCATCGACGATATGGACGACTTCTATGTTGCAGTAAGAGAGGGCGTTCTTGACGTTGCTCCTTATCATTACGATGACCTCCAGGCTAACGTTACCGGCGCTGCTGAGAACATCGAGAAGCTGTTCAGCGGCGATGTTTCCTTTGACGCCGCGCTCACCGACGGTCTTGTAAAGGTCGATGGCGATGCTGCAAAGTTCAAGGCTCTTGAGGCTCTTGTTCCCGCTAAGAAGGCTGAGAAGCCCGCTGCAGAGAAGAAGGCCGCTCCTACTGCAAAGCCCGTTGCGCCCGCAGAGAAGAAGGCTGAGACCAAGCCCTCTCCCGCTGCTGCTAAGCCCGCCGAGACCAAGGCTGCCGCACCCGCCGTTAAGCCCGCTGAGACCAAGGCTCCGACACCTGCTGCAAAGCCTGCTGCTAAAAAGCACACCGGCAGCAAGAAGCACGGCAAGTAATTTATTGTTGAATTATCCAGGCGCCCGTGTGTTACTCCCGGGCGTCTGTTTGTGTTTTTTACCGCGAATATACCATTCAATTGCCGAATTTTGCGGAATACGCGGTACTGACGAATCGTATCCGGAAGGATTTGAATATAGATGAGATACAGATTTTCCTGCGCGGCTCTCGCGTCTCTCGCGGCTATAATGCTGCTGAGCGGCTGCGCTTCGACTGATATACAGAACGACCCCCACAACCCCAGCGACCCGAACAGCCTTGATCTGATGGCTGACCTCGTTTCCGGCGGGAATTCCTCGGTGACTTCCCAGACGGAACAGAATGATAAGACAGCCACGGACGTTCCGGACGGCGCGCAGGCTCCGGAGATACCGTCAGGCTCGCTGCCTGAGATAGCCGTGAGCGGCTCCACGGAGGAAACCGCCGAGGTCCGGGACATGAACAACGACTTTGATATGTTCTACGAGGCGGTTCACGATAAGTTCGAGCTTACCGGCGAGGAGCTGAGCTTCGTTGATTACTCGCTGTTCGTAGGCGACAGCATTTGCAGCGGCTTTTCCGAGTATGGGATAGTTCCGCACGAGCATGTTGCAGCAAAGGGAAACCTCGGTTCCCGCAGCTTTTTTGACTATACGTTCAAGTACCGAGGCTGGGAGAGCAGAACCTATGATCAAGTGCTGAAGTCCGCTAATCCGCGGTACGTGTTCCTCTCGATGGGCATGAACGACGTCAACATGGTGGACGAAGCTACATACTGCGAGAATTACCGTAAGGTCATCGAGGCTACGCTCGAAGGAAGCCGCGCCGACGTTTTCGTTGCGGCGATAACTCCTGTATGCAGCAAGTTCTGCGGAAACAGCGTTATCGACAGCTTCAACAATACCATGAAAAAGTATCTCGAGGAGAATTTCCCGGAGCGCGTACACTACTTCGACTTCGGGCGATACCTCAAGAATGAGAAGAACGAGCTTCGCGAGTGCCTGCACTCCGGCGACGGCGTACACCTCGGTCCGTACGCCTACCGTATTGCCCTGTGGGAAATGCACCGCGCCCTGACCGAAGCGGGTCTGTGGGACGGCGATTCTGCGACAGGCACGTTTGAGGCGGAGAATTTCCAGCCCGCTGACGAGGTTCCGCCTGTTTACACGACAGCCGAAACGACCGCCAAGACCTCCAAACCCGCAAAGACAACTAAGCCGACCAAGCCGACCAAGCCTGCCAAGCCCGATAAAACCACGAAGCCTTCCGGAACCACCAAGGAAATACCCGTAGAGGAAACTCCGGTAGAGGTAACGACACAGGATACCAAGTCGGCTGCGACTACGGCACCTTCCGGAACTGCGGATTCGGCGGTGTCACCGGCGTCAAGCGACGACCTGATCCCCACCGAGCAGACCGAGCCGGTGGAGCTTCCGGCAACTTCGTCCGCTGAGATCGCTGAATAAAAAACGACCGCCCACAAAATGGGCGGTTTTAAATTGCAAAATCCCCCGGCAGGAGCCGGGGGATTTTTGATATTATTCGGAAAGCTTCTTCTTGATATATTCCTGAATAGCCTTCGGCGATGCAAGACCCTTTAGCGCCTTGTTCGCCTGACCCATGAAGAACCCGAATACCTTCTGGTCGCCGCTGCGGTACTGCTCGGCTGCTTTCGGGTTGTTCGCGATTATCTCGTCGACGGTCTTTGCGAGGAGGTCGCTGTCCTCCTTTATCCACAGATCCTGCGCGTCCGCGATATCCTTCGGAGTGCCGCCGTTTTCGATCATCTCGCCAAGAATAGCCTTCGCGTTGGACTGTGAGATCTTGTCCGTCTGGAGGAACTCAACAAGCTGTGCGAACTCCCTGCCGCTGAACTTCAGGTCGTCCATGTCGACTTCCCCGAGGTTCTTTCTGCGAAGCAGCTCGCCGGTCACGTAGTTTGCGACCGCCTTCGGATTGTCGTACGCCTGGATTGCTTCCTCGTAGAAATCGCAGATCTTCTTGTCGGATACGATGAGATCCGCGTCCTGCTTCTTGATGCCGCACTGCTCGACGTAGCGTGCAACGCGCTGCTCTGGAAGCTCCGGAATGGAGCTGCGTATCTCGTCAAGCTCCTCCTCGGTGAGGATTATCGGAGGGATATCCGGGTCTGGGAAGTAGCGGTAGTCGTGGGCGTCCTCCTTGCTTCTCATCGCAGTGGTCTCGCCCAGAGCCTCGTTAAAGCGGCGTGTCTGCTGAATTACGCGCTCGCCGTTGTCGAGGAGCTCCTCCTGGCGCTCAATCTCAACTTCTATCGCCTTTGCGATAGCCTTCAGGGAGTTCAGGTTCTTCAGCTCCGTTCTGGTGCCGAGCTCATTGCTGCCCTTCGGCGCGATGGAGATGTTTACATCGCAGCGTATAGAGCCCTGCTCCATCTTGCAGTCGCAGATACCCGCGTACTGTAACAGCAGCATGATCTTCTCCAGGTAAGCCACGACCTCGTCAGCGGAGTGGAAATCCGGCTCGGTGACTATCTCGATGAGCGGAACGCCGCAGCGGTTGTAGTCCGCGAGGGAAATGCGGTTAACATCGTCGTGGACGAGCTTGCCCGCGTCCTCCTCAAGATGGATACGGTTAATGCGTATCTCCTTCTCTTCGCCCTTGACGTTTATCTTTACCTTGCCTGCGAGGCACACCGGGCGCGGCATCTGGGAGATCTGGTAAGCCTTCGGCAGATCGGGGTAGAAGTAGTTCTTTCTGTCCCACTTGGTGAAGCGCGAAATGTCGCAGTTCATCACGTAGCCAGCCTTGATGATGTATTCAACGGCTTTCCTGTTCAGCACCGGGAGGGTTCCGGGAAGTCCGCTGCACACGGGGCAGCAGCGGGAGTTCGGAGTTCCGCCGAATTCAGCGGAGCAGGTGCAGAATACCTTGGAATTTGTGGAAAGCTCTGCGTGTGTCTCAAGTCCTATCGTAGGAAAATATGCGCTCATTCCTGTACCTCCTTAAATCTTGGCGGGCGCAGTCGGAGCGAAGGTCTGCTCGAATGCGTCGGCGCACTGAAGAATAGTCTGCTCGTCGAAACGTCTGCCGATGACGGACATGCCCACGGGGAGACCCTCGGCGGTGTAGCCGCAGGTCGTGGAGATACCCGGCAGAGAGGCAATATTGACGGTAACGGTGCAGATATCCGCGAGGTACATCTTGACCGGATCGTTGTCCTGCGCGCCTATCTTGTACGCCGGAGTCGGAGCGGTCGGGGTGAGGATAACGTCGGCAAGGTCGAATACAGCGTTGTATTCCTTGATTATCTGCTGCTTGAGGGCGAGCGCTTTCTTGTAGTAAGCGTCGTAGTAGCCGGAGGAAAGCGCGTAGTTTCCGAGCAGGATACGGCGCTTTACTTCCTCGCCAAAGCCCTTGCTGCGGCTGTCGCGGATAAGTTCCTCGAAGGTGCGGCCCTCGCCGCGGAAGCCGTACTTTATACCGTCGAATCTCGACAGATTGGAGGCAGCCTCGGCGCAGGCGATGAGGTAGTACGCCGGGATAGCGTACTTCAGCCCGGGAATGGAGCATTCAACGAGCTTTGCGCCCTGGGCTTCGAGCGTCTTTGCGGCGTTCATTACGTGGGTCTTTACTTCGTCGTCGATGTCGTCGGAGTAGAACTCCTTGGGCATTGCGATCTTCATTCCGCTGACGGACTGTCCCAGCTTCTCGGTGAAATCCGGAACCGACTGGCGGGAGCTTGTCGCGTCGTGCGGGTCGTGCGCGCAGATGGCGTTGAGCATAACTGCGCAGTCGCGGGCGTCGGAGCAGATGGGGCCTATCTGGTCAAGGGAGCTTGCGAAAGCCACCAGACCGTAGCGGGAAACTCTGCCGTAGGTGGGCTTGATTCCGGTCACGCCGCAGAAGGACGCGGGCTGTCTGATGGAGCCGCCGGTGTCGCTTCCGAGCGCAGCGGGAGCGAACGAAGCAGACACAGCCGCAGCGCTTCCGCCGGAGGAACCGCCGGGAACTCTCTCAAGGTCGTAGGGGTTCTTGGTCTTTGCAAACGCGGAGGTCTGAGTGGAGCCGCCCATCGCGAATTCGTCCATGCTGGTCTTGCCGAGGAGCACGTAGCCCTCTGCGTTGAGCTTCTCGATAACGGTCGCATTGTACGGCGGTATGAAATTCTCAAGCATCTTACTTGCACAGGTGGTCTTGATACCGTCGGTGCAGATGTTGTCCTTGATGGCGAGCGGGATACCGGTCAGCGGGCTCACATCGCCGGAATCAATGCGCTTCTGTGCGTTTTCAGCCATCTCGAGCGCCCTTTCCTTGGTAACGGTGATGAAGGACTGTACCTTGCCGTCGCCGGCTTCTATATTTCTGAAATATTCTCCGCAGAGCTCTGCGGCGCTGATCTGCTTTGAATCCAGCGCCTTGCGGAGATCGCGTATCTTTGCGCGGGTGATATCCATAATTACCTCCTGTTTATTCAACTACCTTGGGTACGACGTAGCAGTTATCGCGGTTTTCTGCGTTGGAGAGCAGCTTCTCCGTCGGGAACGAGGGCTGCGGTACGTCCTCTCTTACCTCGCTCAGGGAAATGCTGTTGTTGTCCTTGGTATCGTCGTAGGTGAGGTCGAAGGTCTTGATCGTATCCATCAGGTCGATGATATCGCCCATCTCGCCCATGACCTTTTCAAGTCCGGCTTCGTCGTAGTTGAGCTTGGACAGCTCGCACAGGTGCTGGATCGTCTTGAGTTCTACTGCCATGATATAGCGTTCCTTTCTTTATGAATATGATACTATAATTAATAATACTGTACTATTATACTCCATTTCAGCAGATTTTTCAAGTGTTATTTAAAAATTGTGCAGGAAATCGTTGAATTTTTGCATTTTGGCATATTCACCAGAAATTTTGAAATATGGAATCTCCTATTCTTGCAAAAATAATATTCCAGGCTTCAAAACGCACCGTACAGCGGAGCTAAGCGCAATAGATAGTCCAGACTAATCGGAAATATAAAGCAATAATGGAATTTAATATACAATAAAATGAAAGATTGCCGGAAAGAAACTTGCAAAAACCTCTTGACAAACCAGCGATATGGTGATATAATATGAACGTAAATTCAAGCGGACAAAACGAATTGTGCCGAAGAACAAAGCCGCAGGCAGCGTTGCCGCGGCAGTGAAGTATCTGCAACTTGACGATGGCAGAAATTTCACCTCAGCACATTCCACCGCGGATATAACGTATGATCAAACCGGCTCAGCGCTGCGCCGAATATCGCGGCGTCCGGCGGATCTTCTGCCGGATCCGGTTTTTTTCAGTACTTATTAAGGAGTGAGCTTATGTTAATGAAAGAGGGAGAAACAAGGATCCCTGCGGGCTGCGCGATCTCGGGCTTTATCAACAGGAGCGGCAGAAGGACAAACGGAAGCGTGATCGTGAATTCCATCGCCTGTATGCACGATCGCTCGAACGGTCTGGGCGGCGGCTACGCCGGATACGGCATTTATCCGGAGTACAAGGATCAGTACGCGTTCCATGTTTTCTACGATTCCAACGAGGCGAGAATAAAGACCGAGGCGTTCATCGACCGTCATTTCGACGTCATCAACCTCTCGCGTATTCCCACCAGAAAGCACCCGAACATCACCGACGAGCCGCTTATCTGGCGCTACTTCGTTAACCCTCTTCCCACAAAGCTCCAGGAGAGCCAGCTCGACGAGCGCACCTACGTTGCCCGCTGCGTCATCAAGATAAACGACAAGATCGACGGCGCTTATGTCTTCTCCAGCGGCAAGAACATGGGCGTATTCAAGGCGGTCGGCTACCCTGAGGACGTCGGCGAATTCTACCGCCTCGACGAGTACGATGGCTGGGCGTGGACGGTACACGGCCGCTACCCGACGAACACACCCGGCTGGTGGGGCGGCGCTCACCCCTTCGCCCTGCTCGACTACACGATAGTACATAACGGCGAGATCTCCTCCTACGACGCGAACAGACGTTTCATCGAAATGTTCGGCTACAAGTGCAACCTGCTGACCGATACCGAGGTCATCACCTACATCATCGACTACCTCCACCGCCGCCTCGGGATGCCCCTTGACGACGTTGCGAAGGTCATCGCGGCTCCGTTCTGGAGCGAGCTTGAATCCGGCAGGTTCAGCCCGGAGGAAACGGCGAAGATACTCCATTTCAGAAACGTTTATTCCAGCCTGCTCATCACAGGACCCTTTTCAATAATCCTCGGATTCAACAACGGAATCATGGCGCTCAACGACAGACTTAAGCTCCGTTCGATGGTCGCCGCTGAAAAGGGCGATACGGTCTATGTATCCAGCGAGGAATGCTCCATCAGAACGATGTCTCCGGACGTCGACAGGATCTGGAGCCCCCGCGGCGGCGAACCGATAATCGTAACACTTGATAAATAAGCGATAGAGCAGAATTGAAAGGAAGATCACAAGTGGCTATTAACTATATGAATCCTCTGTTTGAGGTGGTCCGCAACCCTGACCGCTGCATAAAGTGCCGCGTCTGTGAGCGCCAGTGCGCCAACGAGGTGCACCATTACGACCCCGACCTCGACAGAATGGTATCCGATGAAACGAACTGCGTTGACTGCCAGCGCTGTGTGACGCTCTGCCCGACAAGAGCGCTCAAGATAAGAAAGAACGAGAACGAGTTCCGCGAGAACGGCAACTGGAGCCAGCAGGTAATGGACGAGGTCTACAAGCAGGCAGGCTCCGGCGGAGTGCTCCTCTCTGCGATGGGCAACCCCCGCGAGTACCCGGTTTACTGGGACAAGATACTGCTGAACGCTTCCCAGGTAACAAACCCGCCTATCGACCCGCTGCGCGAGCCGATGGAGACCAAGACCTTCCTCGGCAAGAAGGAGCAGGAGATCCACTACGACGAGAACGGCAGGGCTGAATTCAAGCACAATCCGTACCTCGAGCTGGACGTTCCGGTGATGTTCTCCGCGATGTCATTCGGCTCCATTTCGAAGAACGCGCATGAGTCTCTTGCGAGAGCGGCTCAGGAACTGGGAACCTACTACAACACCGGCGAGGGCGGTCTGCACAAGGATTTCTACAAGTACGGCCCCAACACGATATGCCAGGTAGCTTCCGGACGTTTCGGCGTGTTCAAGGAATACCTCGACACCGGCGCCGCTATCGAGATAAAAATGGGTCAGGGCGCTAAGCCGGGTATCGGCGGACACCTCCCGGGTATGAAGATAAACGAAGAAATATCCAGGACCCGTATGATACCCAAGGGCACAGACGCTATCTCCCCCGCTCCGCACCACGATATCTATTCCATCGAGGATCTCCGCCAGCTTGTTCTCTCGCTGAAGGAAGCCACCGACTGGAAGAAGCCGGTCATCGTAAAGATAGCGGCGGTACATAACGTTGCGGCTATCGCCTCCGGTATCGCAAGAAGCGGCGCGGACATCATCGCCATCGACGGTTACAGAGGCGGCACCGGCGCGGCTCCGACACGTATCCGCGATAACGTGGGCATTCCGATAGAGCTTGCGCTCGCAAGCGTTGACCAGAGGCTCCGCGACGAGGGTATCAGAAACAATGTTTCCATCGTTGTCGGCGGTTCGATCAGAAGCAGCGCGGACGTCGTAAAGGCTGTAGCGCTTGGTGCTGACGCGGTTTATATCGCAACGGCGGCTCTGCTGTCGATGGGCTGCCACCTGTGCAGGAGCTGCAACACCGGCAAGTGCAACTGGGGCATCGCAACTCAGCGCGCAGACCTCGTTAAGCGCCTCAATCCGGATATCGCGTACAAGCGCCTGGTGAACCTCGTACACGCGTGGGATCACGAGATCAAGGAAATGATGGGCGGTATGGGTATCAACTCGCTGGAGTCCCTCCGCGGCAACAGACTCATGCTCCGCGGCATAGGACTCAACCAGAAGGAACTTGATATACTCGGAATCATGCACGCAGGTGAATAAACCCTGACACTGCTCGAAAGGAATGGTCATAACAATGAAAAAGGTTTATGTGAACGAGGACTGGTGTCTTGGCTGCCATCTGTGTGAATTCACCTGTGCGGCGGCGAACAGCGGTGCTCCCGATATGATTAAGGCGTTCGCAGGCGGGAAGAAGCCCGTAGCGAGGATCCAGATAGAAGAAGGCGACAAGATAAACTTCGCGGTCCAGTGCCGCCACTGCGACGCTCACCCCTGCGTAAAGGGCTGCATCGCGGGCGCGCTCTCAGTGCAGGACGGCGTTATCGTCTGCGACGAGGAGAAGTGCGTAGGCTGCTACACCTGCGTTCTCTCATGTCCCTACGGCGCTATCGTCATCGACGAGGCGGGACACAAGATCCGCAAGTGCGACCTCTGCACGCGCAACAGCCACGGCGAGCCGGCATGCGTAAAGGCTTGCCCGAACAACGCTATAGTTTTCGAGGAAAGGTGAGGTGACGGATATGAACTACGTAATTATCGGCAACTCTGCTGCGGCAGTCGGAACGATCGAGGGTATCCGTCAGATAGACAAGACCGGAAAGATAACCGTTATCTCCGACGAAAAGTACCACACCTATTCCCGCCCGCTCATCTCCTACTGGCTGATGGGGAAAGTCACAGACAAGAACATATACTACCGCAGCGCGGACTTCTACGAGAAGAACGGCGTTGAGACCAGGTTCGATACCCGCGTGACTAAGATAGACCCGGCTGCGAAGGATGTCGTTCTTGCGGACGGAAGCACGGTTCCCTACGACAAGCTGATGGTGGCTACAGGCTCGAAGCCGTTCGTTCCCCCGATGAACGGAATGGAGAAGATAGCCTCCTGCCACACGTTCATGAGCTACGACAGCGTAAAGGCTATCAAGGCTGAGGTCAAGCCCGGAATGAAGGTACTGATAATCGGCGCGGGACTTATCGGACTGAAAGCCGCGGAAGCACTCAACGAGTACAAGGCGGACATCACTGTAGTCGATATGGCTGACCGTATCCTGCCGTCTATTCTGGACGTCCGTGCAGGCTCCATCATGAAGAAGCACATCGAGAGCAAGGGAACAAAGTTCATTCTCGGGACCTCCGTTGACGAGTTCAGCGAGCACTCCGCGAAGCTGAAGAACGGCGCTGCGGTTGATTTCGACATGGTTATAATCGCGGTGGGCGTACGCCCGAACACCGAGCTTGTTTCCGAAGCAGGCGGCAAGGTAGAGCGCGGCATAATCTGCGACCTCACCCAGAAAACCACCATCGACGACGTTTACGCCGCAGGCGACTGCACAGTCAGCCACGACGCTTCCTCCGACACCGACAGGATACTCGCGCTGCTGCCGAATGCGTACATGCAGGGCGAGGTAGCCGGAAGAAACATGGCGGGCGCCGAGACAAAGTACGAGAACGCGATACCGATGAACGCGATAGGATTCTTCGGGCTGCACATCATCACCGCCGGAAGCTACGACGGCGAGGAATATGTCGAGGAACACGGCAATAATTATAAAAAGCTGGTATTCAAGGACGGACTGCTCAAGGGATTCATACTGATGGGCGACGTAAAGCGCGCGGGAATATACACCTCCATGATAAAGGAGCGCATAGACCTCTCCGACGTTGACATGGATATGCTTAAAGAGAGACCGCAGATGATGATGTTCAGCAAGGCGCGCAGGGAAGATAAGCTGGGAGGAATAAAGAGATGATCATTGACGCAAAGAATATGCCGTATGCAGAGCTGAATAAAATGATCAGGGACTCTGACGAGCAGAAATTCACGCTTGAGAACGTTCTCGGGCAGAGATACATCGGCGCGGGTCTTTCCGGCAAGGAGATACTCATAAAGGGAACCCCCGGAAACGCCCTCGGAGCGTACCTGAACGGTGCTAAGATAAGCGTACACGGAAATGCTCAGGACGCCACCGGCGACACAATGAACGACGGCGCGATAATCATTCACGGCAACAGCGGCGACACCACCGGCTACGCGATGCGCTCCGGCGAGATATATGTCCAGGGCAACGCCGGGTACCGCGTCGGTATCCACATGAAGAGCTATCAGGACATGTTCCCGACCATCGTTATCGGCGGCAAGGTCGGCGACTTCCTCGGCGAGTACCAGGCGGGAGGTATCATCATCGTGCTCGGTATCGGCGTTGAGGGCTGCCCGGTAGGTCACTTCTGCGGCACCGGAATGCACGGCGGCGAGATGTTTATTCGCAGCGACGTTATGCCGAAGGGACTCCCCGTTCAGGTGTGCTGCACAGTAGCCACCGCAGAGGAGAAGGAGTCCATCAGACACTACGTAGAGCGCTTCACGAAGCACTTCGGCAATGATACTGACACGCTGCTCAGCTCCAATTTCTTCAAGCTCACTCCGAATTCCGCAAGCCCTTACAAGCAGCTTTACGTCAACAATCTTTGATCGGCGGGAACGCCGCGGGAAGGGGGATCCTTGATGTCCAGGGTATTTATCAACGCCAAAACCGAGATGATCTGCGGCACGATATCGGCTGCGCTGGAGGACGCCGGCGCAGAAATCACCTGCTGCTTTGATGATGAGGAAGCGGCAGCGGAGGATCTTTCCGGCTATGATGTGGTGATAGTATCCACACCGCTTCGCAGCGAGTTCGGTCTGAACTACGTCGCTGAGATCCACGACCGCACTAGCGCGGTTATCATAGTGCTGGCAAAGACGGAGATCGCCGACGAGGTGCAGAACCGTATCAAGTTCACAGGCGCGTATGTGCTCCCGAGGCCGTTCACGAAGCAGGCGCTGGTGCAGACTATCCGAATGGCTCAGATGGCGAAGGAGAACATGCAGCGGCTGGAGCAGGAGCGCTCCAAGCTCTCGAAGCAGCTTGAGGACACGAAGATAATCGACCGCGCGAAATGCTGCCTGATACAGTACTTGAACCTCACGGAGAACCAGGCGCACAGGCATATTCAGAAGCTCGCGATGGATACGCGGAGAACGCAGCGGGAGATCGCGGATGATATTCTGAACACCTATAGCGGAATGACAAATGTGTAGAACAATAGAACGAATAAAGGAAGCAGCGCGTGCTGCTTCCTTTATTTGTCGATAAACTATAATTTAGCTGTGTAGTGTGCTTCCGAAACAGTCCACCGGACTGTTTCGGAGGATAGTCACGACTAGATTTTATATGTTGCTTGTGGGGGAAAACTCTTACGTTTCTCGCACTTCGTGCGGAGTGTTTCGCCTAACGGCGACGAGGGCGCTGCCCTCGACTCGCAAGGGGGACGCGTCCCCCTTGACTCCCGATTTTGGATTGCGGTAAGCGGAACACTCGCCGCTAAATTATAGTTTACCGCAATAAAACGGGCAAGCCCTACACCTGCCCGTCATTAAAATCCCCCAAAAAATCGATCCCGAAATCCCCGATTTAGGACCTCACCGTTTCATCTCCGGGTGGCTCTTATAAAACTCGTGCTTATCATCGTACATGCGAGCCTCCGCGACCCTGATAAGCTCGTCCACCGAGGAAACGTGGTCTTCCCACGCCCAGCCCACCGACGCCTGCGGCACGTTCATCACCTGGAGTGAATCATGGAACCTCTCCGCCTGGGTAAGAAACTCCTCCCGGGAAATATTCTCGATAAGCACCACAAACTCATCGCCGCTGATACGGAAGCAGGAATTCACCCCGAACTGCGCCCCGAGGCGCTCCGCAAAGCCTGTTATGAGCTGGTCTCCGAACTCGTGACCCTGGGTGTCGTTCGTGAATTTCAGACCGTTCACATCGGCGAAGATTGCCGCCAGAACACCGCCGTGCTCCTCAAAATCCCGGCAGAAATTGTTATAGCAGAACCGGCTGTGCAGTCCGGTCAGCGTGTCGTAGTTGCAGAAATACTCCAGCGCCTTCTGGCGGGTAAGCTCCGATGCATAGTCGTCGTGAATATCCCTGACGTACACCATTATCACCGGATAGTCGTCGGTGTACTCAACGCTCGGAAGCAGCTCCATGTACACCCAGCGGTACTGCCCGTCGTAGCGGCGGCGGTATCTCAGACGCTGACAGCTCCTGTCGTCGCGGAAACGGCTGCGTATCCTGTCGGCGCTGACGAATTTCAGAAATTCGTTCACATCCTGCTCGAAAACGTCGCCCATTGAAATATTGTTACCGTACCACTCGCTGAAACTGTCCGAGTAGCCGTTTTCCGGCAGCAGCGCCTTCGGGTACGCCTTGATAACGCTGAAGCTGTCGCTGGCAAGATCCACTCTGAGTATTTTGTGGAAGCACTGGGACAGCATCTGCATTGCGTCCTCCACGCTACATATGCCTGCGTCGGACTCCTTCCAGGTGTAGACCACCCAGGGGTGTGCCTCTGAGAAATCGTCGGGTATGACTACCTCAAGCCTGACCCACCTCACGGCGCTGCCGATGATACGCCGGAAATTCACCGTGACCCTGCTGCGCTTCTCCATGACTTCCTTCATGATAAAGCTGCGGTTCGTGCAGCGCTGGTACTGCTCCACATCATCGTCGGGAACCAGACCGGTAGATACTATCAGCTCGGAATATTCGTAGATCGTTCTGGCTTCAAGACAGGGTTTCTCCTCTTCGGTCTCAAGGATCTTCACAAAGTCGTAATCTCCTGTGACGATGTTCACCCACGCGACCTTGTAATAATCATTCCAGAGTATCCCCTCGACCATTTTCTGATCCATCATAAAACAGCCCTCCCTGCCTGCGTTATGGTTATAACCGCCGTATAATATTATATCGGCAGCTTCCGGCAAAAACTTAGCATTTTCAGCCGTTTCCCTCTTTTTTTGTGGACTTCCCCGAATTCCCGGGTCGCTTTTTGTTCATTAATCCATATTGAATATTTTTTGAAAAAGTCCTTGACAAACTGTAAATTCTGTGATATAATATATACACGATGTGTTCAGGAATGCGATAGCACTTCTTATTGTATGCACTTCGTTATAGTTGGTTTTCAGCATTTGGAGAAATACCCAAGTGGTGAAGGGGCTCCCCTGCTAAGGGAGTAGGTCGGGAAACCGGCGCGAGGGTTCAAATCCCTCTTTCTCCGCCAGCATGAAACCGTATAGCAAACAGATTGCACGGCTCGCAAGGGTAGTGCAATCTGTTTGCTATATATGGGATTGTATATTAACGCTGCCGCAGCAACGAGAATATAAGCTAGGTTGTTTCCATCTATACGCACATTCGCAGAACGCAGTCAGGAGTTACCTGCTCGTTCATCTTATCTTTCCATCAGTTTGGACATCAGCTATCGTTATCAAGCTGAGGGTTTTCCTTTGAAGAAAGAAAACACTGACGTTGATGTGATCCCTCTGTTTAGACGGCTTCACAGCCGTCACACTCGCTCGTTTCATGGCGAAGTCCTAAGAACAAGATAACATTTGCTATTGCATGGTGGCATTCGATTTGTATTATGACCGCTGGGAAGCGGAGATAAGCAGAAAAAAAGAAAGCTCCTGGACATAGTTATCCAAACGCTCTCACAAAGAAAATGTATCTAAGCGCTATGACCGCTAAATCAAGCGCAGAGATGGCATCTGTAAAAGCCGGTTGGATGCTGGTAACATCCTCTCGGTCGTCCTTGTGTGTACACGTACGCAAGGATTGCGGGTGTTAATTGAATATTATTTAAGGCTTGCGTGAAAAATGGAATTCATGGAAACCTATTGGTGTTTGCTAAATCACTTTATTTATTATACTATATTATTCTCCGCTTGTCAATGTCAATGGCGGTACAATTTATTACAATTTTGATGTTGTATAATAAAACTTGACACCCCACGCTCAAAAGAATATACTAAAATCAGGAGGGTGAAGGACATGTCAGAAGCAAAGAAATACGACAGGAGC